>Ga0207150_1043_pt1 | contig 30820 bp, 20 predicted proteins | sample Alteio_BWMinHeat_32_FD_153526 | JGI IMG/M metagenome (GOLD analysis project Ga0207150, IMG submission 153526) | Enriched cells from forest soil in Barre Woods Harvard Forest LTER site, Petersham, Massachusetts, United States -... | ecosystem: Environmental > Terrestrial > Soil > Temperate forest >...
CAACAGCTGCGCCAGGTTGCCGTTGAGTGTGGTGTCCCAGCCAACGACGGCTTCCAGTGGTAATCGGTCCACCTGCGGATTGTTGGGGCTGGCAGTGAAGGCAGTCCAGGAGTTGCCATTCGAGCTCCCGCATGTGTAAGTTCCCGTCGAATCATAGGGATTAGTGTTAATGGACGGTATCGGGCCGCCGGAGGTAAGTGGAAATGTAATCGGGGTTCCCGGGTTGAGAGGTTGACCATTGATCGCCAGCCCAAACAGACAATCGACCTGCCGTCGCCAAGGATCCAACTTGCCCGCAGGGTGAGGATTCGCGTTGATGATGCTGGAGACCGCTCCGACACCTTGCAGCCGGACGGGCTTCCACATAAGCAACAATTCATTGTGAGTAGAATTGGTCTGGGTAGTGGCGCTGGCGGTAGTGCACGGTACCGGCCCGGTAGTCGAGGTGCAAGTAGGGTCAACGATGATCAAGTCGCCAGGCATGGCGATGTCGATCGCAGTCTGAATGCTGCCGGAAGCGAGGACGTGGGTCGGTGTTTTGCCGCCGATTGTGAGGGTCACGGTGTCGATCGATTGCTTGGCGTTGGATGGCTGGCCTGCAGCGGCTGTGTTGGCTGTTGTGATCAGCAGTTCGCCACACTGCGCCGCAGGGATTGTGGATCCGTTGGGCCCTCCGTATTGCGCTTGTTGCTGAATCGCGCACGCCGGTACGCCGACAGGTACAGTAACAGTGATGGTTGCGTCGCTCCAAGTGCCGATGGTCGCAGCCACCCCGCCGATAGTTACAGTTCCCGCTGTCGTGCCAAAGCCATAGTGGCGGAGTACAGTCTTCTGGTTGTAAGGAGCCGTTGTGGCTGCCGGCCCGGAGTACGCAAAGTTATTCGCAAGCTGGTCGCCCAACGCGTTGATCGTGAGGGACTTACCAGGCCCGCTTACCCAAGGTCCAACCCCATCGCCATCTACTTCCTTGATCGCTGGCGTAAGAGCCGGATAGGCGCAGTCAACGTTGTTGTACCCGGCGCCCGCGAAAGCGGACGTGGGTATCACCGGCGTATCCAGGTACTGAGCTGTGTCCGGCATGAACGGCAGCTCATAGCAGAAATTGCTGTAAGCCGGGTTGAACAGCGGATCCGTAATCATCTGGTTGAATGTTGGGTTTGGTACGGTCGCCCCTGATGAGTTCACGATTGTTGCCCGCGTGTCCAGAATCGGTCCCGGGTCGTTCATGCAAAAAATCATCATCGTAGGTGCATACCCGGTCGGGTTGGGCGGGTTGACTTCCCAAGTCGAGTAAGTCATCCCGTTGTAAGCGCCCCAGTGGTCCGCATACACGCGGGAGATTTCGGCGCCGGTCCAATCCTTTATAGATATCGGAAGGTCTGGCGGAGCAAACTTCTCACCGAACTGCGGAGAGAAGGGATCGAATTCCGAAGTGAAATCGTCCGTAATTCCGCCCGAGAATCTGGTGGCCTCGTGGGTCGAAGTGTAGATAAAGAATTTGGCAATCGCGCCCATCTGGTCGGTCAGCGTCACTTCCTTGCGGTCGCACAGATTACGGGTAGCTCCGGCGAACGGCGATACTTGTTGGGACTGGGGGAACAGGCTGATGTGGTCGGGAACGATACGCTGCTGACCTACGCACGGCCAGAGAGGCTCGGGCACGAATCCGGGAACGATCCCGTTCAGCGGAGTGGCGCCCATATTCTGCGTCGGATTCTGGGCGTTGTTCGCGTTGTACTGGGATGCGATCTGGGCCTGGTCGGGCATAATGAAAATATTGGACATCGTGGCGAACTGCTGCGTGACCGGCGCGATGAAATTGTCGCCGATCAAAATGTTCTTGTCCTCTTCCTTCACCAGTTCAAAGCCCGGCGGCAAAACCACTTCTACTACGTATTTCCCGTTGGGCAGCATGGGCTGGCCGACCCTATAGGTATCAGTCGTGTCTGGATTCCCCACGCAGATTGTGCAGTTGGTTCCAGTTGGCTTTCCAGTCGTGGGATTAATCCCGATTACGCTGGGGAAGACATACTGGCCGTCGTATGGCGCTGGCTGGATCTGGTTCCAGTTGTGCATGCCGTCATAGCACTTGTACTGGGAGTTGTAGGGAAGCGCGGTCGCGGCGGGCCCTCCATGCGCGGCAGCGTACGTGTTCAGGTAGTTCGGCTGGTTAAACAGCGTGAAATAGAAGAGATCGGCGGTTGACTGGCCCGGGCAGTTCATGTTGGGCACGCCATCGGTCCGGAAGCCCTGCGCCCATGCGTCCCAACTGCTGGTCGTGGTGTGGTCCACCATCGTCAGGGTCGGAGTAACGCCATCCGCCGCGAAGCCCTCTTGGTAGAGATTGATGGTGACGTTAGGAACTAGAGGCTCCCATTGAGTCTGAACCAGCATGTACGGGTCATCAAAGGGGCGCGTCGAGGCGTAGATGACGTGACCTTTGATACCACCGTTCTCACCCTGCGTGGAGCCGTTAAACGTCGCGCAGGCTGGTGGGCAGGCCGCATAGGGTGCCTTCCCGAATTCGATGAAGCTGTTCTGGCCAGGGAAGCCCTGCCAGCCCTCAGTACCCACCCAGGGCGGATCGATTCGACCGGTGGAACCGCCCGAACCGCCCGGCCCACTCTGAATCGACGAACCGACGCAGTCTGCAATGGCGCAATAGTATGCCCCTGGTACGCGCAAGTTGTTGGGCAAAGGGATGGCTTCGTTTGTGTTTGCCAGGTTGCGGTAGGCGACCGAGTTTCCGCACGGCGGATAGCCAGTTTGGCCGCAAGCAACTGAACCGTCGGCAGGGCCGCCGGCGTCGTAGACCACATGCGTTCCCGTGTTCTTGTAACGAGTCGTATCGGTTTCCACCACGTACCAGGCGAACAATGGAAATGTCTCGTTGAAATTAGCAACACCGCTGAAGTCTGTGCCGATTAGATTCTCCAGGCTCCCATCCCGCAAGCGGACGGCGGTATTAATTAGACCAATTCCTGCACTGGCGTTCGTCGCGACACCAGTCTTGAGGTCGTCAACGAAAGTCCTGGTATAGAGGTTCGTCTGCCACTGCGTAGCCGCGATATCCCCCATATTGCAAATCGTCGCTGAGGAACCGGGCCCTAGGCAAAAGCTTGTCGGGTTGCCCAACCTGACGGGCGTCGAAAGACCGTCCACGAGCTGATCGTTCCACTGGTCAAACGTGGTGATTCTCCAATCGCCGGAGGGAAGCCCCGTGAGGCTGAAGTTCCCCTTGTCGTCGCACTTGGTGAACGCGAAATCCTCACCGTCTGGGTCGCCCACGCTCACGAAGCACTGAGTCCATCCGAAGGCATCGTGGGAACCGCTGCTGTAGAGTCTTTCATCCGGCGTCCGGCTCAAGCGCTCGCTCGTGATCTTGCCCGTAACTGTATTTGTGCAACCACCAGCACCCGGGAGGAAAGGATCGGTACCGGCGCATACTCCCGCCAAGCGGGAGTTAATGATTTTTGGGTTCGCAAAGCCTATAGACACGTGATAAGACGCCGGTCCGTATTCCTGGAAGTAGCCGGGCTCGCCGATTCTGGTGAAAGAATCGTGGGCTTTCTGGCCGTCCAGAGTGTTGGTCTGGAGCCACTCTTCCCCTCGTGCTATGCGGTCGGCCCCGGGCGTAGCAATCACGCCCCAGCGTCCCGGCATCAGATTGGCAACGACGGCCTGTCCAGCCAGCGGGGACATAGTTACGCCGTCCGATTCGAACCTAGGGCAGGTAACGATAAAGCCGGTGGCGCCCGTTGCCGTAGGATCAGTATTGCCACCGTGATCCATGAGCGGATTCTTGGAAACTGGGCATGCATCCAGCCCTGTGGCTGGATCTCTCATTCCTGCCAGGCTGTTCGACAACGGCTCGTTGAACATGTCGAAGCCCATCTGTCCGGTAAAGTCGCCGTTGCCGCCGAAGGCATCCCAGAGATGGATTTGGAAGCCTCCTAGACCTGGTTCGTTAGTCGCCAGCACGTCGATTCCGCCACCGGCATCGTGCTCGCCGTTGAGTGGGAAGTCGTCCTCGAACACGAAAATCGAGAGTTTCGCCGTGGTATATGGCGAGGGCTCGGACAGGACCGTTACAGGCGCAAAGGTGCCGGTACAAGCTGTCGCGGGAGGCACAAGGGTGCAGGCGAACGGAATCGGAGCGCCACCCATGCCGTGGCCAATGGGACCCGCACTATAGAACGGGTCGGCCGCATCACCCGGCAGCACTGAAATGTAGTAGCGCTTTGAAGGATCGAGATAGACCTCACCGGGAAGCACGGGTGTCTTTCCAGCGTATGTTGCCGAGGTATCAGGCCTGCAGACGCCATTGCCAACATCGCACACTGCGGGGATGTGCTGGCCTGCGGTTGCGCTGCAACCGGCCGGGACGCCTGGAGCCGTGCATACAGCCCCCGTATCGATCATTGTCTGGCCGACGGCCGCCGCCGAGCTCCCTTCGCAGGACTTCGGCCCCGTGCAGCCCTGCGCCACGTACGGCATGTCGCTGGCGTGGAAATTGACTCCATAAGTTGAAGCGTTCGTCCCACCGGTCGTGCTGGTATTCGTCGTGTTGAGGGGGTTGACATAGAAGGACCTATCTTCCTGAATAACCCAGCGATAGTCCTGTGGCGTGCCGGGGAGGGCGAGTTTCGACATCCCGTCAATCACTGTCACTTGAAGATTGCTGGCCGCCTGGAAGGTTATACTCACGGTTGCGGCTGTAGTGCTGGGTGTCCCCTGTGAGTTCTTCGCGTTGTAGGTAAAAGAGGCCGTGCAACCGGCGGGGGTAGTAGCGGTAGCGGCAGTAGCGGTAGCGGTAGTACACGGGGTCGCCAGCGTGGCGTTGAACCCGCCATTCGGGTCCATACTAATTGTCATGCCGCCACTGGTCGCAGTGATCGGCGTGACAACGCTAAGCGGATATCCCGCCAAGTCTTTGTCAACCGACAGGGGGCCGGGAGGCGCGATTTTCAGGTGTGCGGCTTCATTCGACGTATACGCGATGTTGTTCATCACGATGCCGGAAGCAGCCTCAACCGACGCCGCGCCCAAGGTAACCGTAGCGGTTAGCCCGGAGGAGCAGATTGCCGTTGCCCCCGTCCCGGTAACAGAGCCGTTTGCGCAATATGTGAACGAGTCCGCTGTCGCTGTTGTCCCGGTGGAGGTCGTAACGTACGTAAATGTGCCATTCTGGTTGAGTGTCACTGTGCCGTGGGCCGGCAGTGCGAGGAGACTGGCGCCGTAGACATTCACGTCATTGGCAAGCACGCCTTTCCCCGGATCCGAAACAGTGAACGAAGGGCATGGGGTAGCGGCACAGGGAACCAAGGAGGGGTAGGAATCCGGGTTGGCTACCGCAGCTCCGAATGCACCGCTGACCGGAAGTACGGCGCCGTTAACGCCGATGTAAGCGATCATTCCACCGTCGCGGCCGACACCGTTGGCCGACAAGCTCAATTCGCGGTCGTAGATCGGGAGTGCTGTGGAACCAGCGGCTGGCGCATCGATCATCACATCGAAAGTCTTGCCCGCGGCCATAAATACGTCGCTTTGCACGCGGGACATGCCTGGCACAAGATTGCCGTCCTCGGCCACCAGGCTGAAGCCCGGAACCGCGACAGGAGTTGTGACGGCGGTTGGGTTGATGGGTGGTGTGGTCACGGCGCCGACGATCGAAGGAACGTGCATCTTCGAGCCAGCGTTTACCAGGCGCACCAGTACGTTTCCAGTAATCCCGGTTGTTACCGCGCCTGCCGTTGCAGGGAACAACGAGCCTCCGGCGTTGGTCTTATTGAACGGCACACCATTGATTGCGAAATTCGTTGGGAAATAATTCACCGCAGGTGGGTAGCAGGTGTTGAATGTCGGGTTGGCGATGCGCGTCGCTGTAAGGGGATTACCACAACCACCTGGCTGGCCGGACCATACGGTAGTCTCGCTGAATCCCGCCGTGCGGACAGCCGCGTCCACTGCCTTGTTTTGGTTCGCGTCGATTTCGCTGAAAAGCATGTCGACATCGGCGGCATAGGAGACAACAACAGGCGTTGCCGGTGTGGTAAGCGTCGCGGGTGTTCCATACGCTACTCCCGCCACAGTTCCTGCCGGCGCGGTCGTGACCACCAGCATTCCATACAAACCCATGGGTCCTTGAATGGACGGGTGCGTCCCGGACTCCATCAGGTACGTGCCTGGCTTCAGGGGGATCGTCGCAGTGCCAAAAACCAGCGCCGCTGTTGCCCCCGCCGCGACTTCCGTGGAGAACGATTGCACGCGGGTTCCCTGCGCCGGAGGCGTAAACGGAAACGGCGCCGGGGCCACAGTGGACCACGTAGCGTTCGTGTCGGTACCATGGACCGGACTCGCCGTGGCAGTCGCCGTCGTTCCGAGACCGCCGCCCAACTGCCCCACGATCATCAGCGAAGTAGGAACGGTGTTCGCTGCCGTGGCGCCTGTGGGCGTAAACGAAAGACTATTGGTGAGATTGATGGTCAGTGTTTGTCCCGTGGGAACTGTAATCACGACGGGGGACCAACCGTACACGGCCGGGGTGGTGGCCGTGGCCGCCACTAGCAACGGGGCATTCGGATTCAACGCCCTGCAGCTTGCGAGAGCGCCAGTCACGACCGCGCCGCACTGGTAGCCCCACATCGGGACCACCGTGCCATCGGGCGTGACTGTGGAGGTCGGCAACGCAGTCAAATTGATGGTCTGCTGGCCGAACGCTACCACCGCCGCGAACGGAAGAATCAGGGCTACTCGCAGCGCGGCCTTCAAGATTGCTTTGATATTATTCATTCGCATTGTCTCATTCCTCGTCTTCAGTTTGACTCGTCGTCAGTTGGCTTCGTTGATCACAAATTCCCGGGAATCCACCAGCATCATCATCAGCATGCCGCCGGGGAAAACGTTGTTGGTGGTGATTTCGCGCTCGTTGTGGGAGTGCCACATGAACGCGTAACCACGTTCGTTGGGCGGGTTGGCCTGGGTGTTGGAGGGCTGCTGGGAAGAGCAGTTCGCGTTGGTGGTAATGGAACAGGCGGGGGCCACTGCCCGCAGCGTGGCATCCGGGCCAAGATAGGGGCTTCCACCGTACCAAGCGCCGTTGGTGAAGATGTTGGGGTCAGGCAGAGTTGCCGGGCCGCCCGCCGCCACATCGCCGAAGGGAGCAACTTGCAGCGGTTTGTTGTGGTCCTGGCACCACTCGTAGTAGTTGATCGCCGTGGGGGCGCTGGTGTTATACCCGTTGGCGTCCGGCGTACAGGGAAGCTTAGCCTTGGCGTCGAGAGAAGCGGGATTGTGACCGTAGGCATCCCAGTTCAGACCCCGGCCTGTCCAGTAGAAAATGCCGTCGAACGACTGCCCCGGAAAGGTGTCGGTAGTGAACATCAGAAGGCCGGAGAGATCGGGAGTGGTGGCCGAATCGGTTACGCCGCGAAGCAAGTTCCCGTCGCGCGCCAGGATGCGCACATGGTTGCCGTGCTCGTGGAAGGGATGTTCCCAGCGTCCCTGGCCGATGACGCGGATCAGGACCTGCTCGCCTGGATGCATGTGCGGGTTGCCGTTGTAGGGCTGGTGCGGGTACTCGGCCGCATAGTTGCCGTCCATGTCGTCGGGCATGGAGCGTCCGTTAATCAGGAAATAGGAGGGTTTGTAAGGCTCGGTGGGGACCTGCAGAGGGCATCCGGCAGTGGCGGCCCCTCCCTCGCAAGCAGCAATCCTTTTGGGGTCCTGAACCTGCGCCAACGCGGTGCGGTGAATGATGCCATCCATCTCCGAGAACTGGAACAGGTATTCCCGGTCGTAGCAGGTCTCGGGGTGGTCGTATGCGGCATGGGACAGCCGGAAATCTGCTTCGCCCCAGGCTCCTTCCGCGACCAGGTTCTGAGCGGCAAGTCCTGAATTGCAGTTGGCTGGTACGGCGGACGGCAGCACGATGATTGCGCCGTACAGACCCATCTCTACCTGCAGGTCGCCTTGAGTTCCGCTATAGTAGGCGTGTGTCCCCGCCGTCGGGGCAGTGATCGTATAGGTTACCGTCCCACCGTTTGCTGCAGCTTCCTGTGTCAACAGGCCCACCACGCCGCCCGAGGGTGCCACATTAAAACCAGGGAAGAGAATGGATGTGTTGCCGGCAGCGACGGGGAGATTATTGGTCAGCGTCACTGTGAAGGACACCCCTTCCGTGACGATTAGCGTAGGCCCGGGAACCTGCATCGTGGGGCAAGCAGCACCGGCGATAGCAGCCGGGGCAAAGCTCACCCCGGTGCTAGTGGTACAGCCGTATCCCCAGGAGTAAACCTGCTCCCCGTCCGGCTGGTTCAGGTAAGCCGCTTGCGCCGTCAAATTAAAGGCCGTACCTGTGATTCCGGGGGCCGCAGCGTGCGCCGCACCCGTGAACGACAGGGCTAGTGCCATCATCACAACCGGAAGCAGTTTGGATATCGTGATCGCTTTTTTCATTTTCATCGCCCTCATTGCCGCTCTCCTAGTTGACATGAACTTCGGTCATGAGCCCGCCGAAATTTTCGGCGTCGTTGGAAAGGTGATCGAGATTAGGGGTGTACAGGTAGTAGGTCCCCACGGGAACCGTCGTGGTGCAGGTGCCGCCGACAGCTCGCACAAGGCAGGTATCGAGAATCGCGTCCAGCGACTCTCCGCCACCCAGAGTGATCGAGTTGGTGTAGTAATCCATGTTGTTTCCGGCCTGATCCCGCAGCAGTTTGGCGTTGTACCCCACGACGTGCATGGGAATCCCTAGCGAGGCCAAGGTCTGATATTCGGAAACGTCGAGATCGGCAATCCGCAGGAGCGCCTGATACGTAGTGGCGGAGGGCGCCGAAAGGACCGGTGTACCCAGGTTCCGAATTGTTATCGTGGAGCGCCTTCGGGTGAGTGATGGTAGTGTCCGGACATTGAACCCGAAAACTTTGAGCGCTCGCAGCACCTGCCGCGAGGCCGAACGAGAGTACTAACAAGTAATTCTGGCGAAGCTTTTTCATGGTTGTGAACACTCCTCCCGCATCTTCCGGGGTAAACAGCGCCGCCAAATAACCGGCGATAATCATTCGGTACTCCAGACACATTGTAATTATGCGGTGATTACGTATACGAGTGGATATCAGTCGCACAGGATCGCTTTCGGGGAAAACTGTCTCTCCGGGGAAAAATGTTTTTTCGAAGGCGGAGGAAGTAGAGCTTTCGCGATTGGCTAGGGGGCTGGCAGAAAACATTGGGGACTGCTGAAACTCGGCAGCCCCCTGGTTCGTGGCGGTTCCGTTGTCCGATCTACGATGTCCTACTCGAGATGCTGCTGGTCGAATCCTCCGGGACCCTCGCGCCGAGGCCATATTCCGTGGAATCCTTTCCCCGTCGATTCACAACTGCCTTACCATCCACTGCGTCACCAACACGCCAACAAACGACGGGGTTGGTCAGGAACTTCTTGTTAAGAAGTCGATGAGTCCATAAATAAATACAAACCTCTGCGGCAGCGAAAGTGGTACTAAATGTGTAACATCGAAAGCGCGAGAGCAGCCGGGCCCGCTGAATCTTGAAGCCCCCGTTCAATTCAGCGAAACAGTGCCCTAAACTTGCTCAACCCGAGGGGACGCTCGGAGGGATTGCCACATGACGCATCAGCCTGCAAGATAGAACCCATTCATGATCCGAAGATTCCAGACGCTTTATCCCCTAGAGGAAGGAGTCAAGGCGCAAGCACTTGCACTCTTTTAGGAAATCGAGATAATTATTCGTCGTGCGATGCTGGAGAGACGCAGAGTGTGAAGAGAATCCGACGCTTGTTCGCGAGCGCACCTGTCCACCGAAGGCCCAGGCTCCATCGTGAACGTGAAGACGAAATGAACGTGTGAAGTGCTTACATCCGCCGAGGTAGACCAGCGTCAGTCCGGTGTGCGGTGGAACTGGGAGGACGGGACAGACGACACAGCCTGCGAGCGCTCCCCCAATCAGAGTCGAGCTCAGTCGCTTTTCAGAATATGAGGCGGTTGCAGCTCCACACAGCATTCATTGTGACAAAGCCATTTCGGCAGCCAAGCCCAATACGCTGATTGAAGGTTCACTTGCACGGGATTCGCTTCGCCGATCTTCGCTTGGCGGCAATTGGCGGCGATGGTTTTCGAACTCTTCTAGGCGCCCCAGATGAGAATCACTTGGACAGCGTTGGGGGCTGGCTAGATGTTTTACAGAGTTTTCCCATTTCAAAGTCACAGGGGAAACGTTGATCGGGTGCGGACCCCGCGCAAACGTCGAGAAAGGATGAGCTCCCATGGTTTCCAAAAAGCACTCCAATGAGTCACACATGACGACCGGAATTCCTGAAGTGCGCGGAGATTCGCAAGAGAAATCCCGGCGGGGGTTCTTGCAGCGTGGCATCGGAATGGTCGCGGGCGTTGCCGCCTCCCAATTACTGCCTCGCCCAGCGGCGGCGGTCCCACAAGATGCCGGAAATGCAGGCCTGATTCAGCGTTTGAGAAACTCGCATGGACGCCCCATCCTGCTCAAGGATGGCATCATCCTGAGCATGGACCCTCAAGTCGGCGACTTCGAGAAAGGGGATGTGCTGTTGCAGGGCAAGAAGATCGTGTCCGTCGGGCCTAAAGTGGAAATGCCAAAGTCTGCAGTGGTCGTGAACGCCGCGGGGATGATCGTGATGCCGGGGATGATTGATACCCATCACCACCAGTACGAGACCGTCCTACGGAGTATCCTTGCCGATGGAGTGATTCCGGTCGGCGTGCCGGGCCCCAAGAATAATTACACATCAGTAATTCAAAGCACATTTACTCCCGTGTATTTGCCGGAAGACGCGCACATCGCAGAACTGCTGGCCTCGCTGAGCCAGATCCATGATGGCGTCACAACGTCGGTTGACACATCCCAGGTGCAGCTCACACCTGATCACACTGATGCCTGCATAGCGGGCTTGAAAGAATCCGGTCGACGCGCCTTGTTTGCTTACGGCGCGGGCGGCGAAGATGCCGCCAGAAAATTCCCCGTGGAACTGGCGCGGTTACGCAAGCAGTACTTTTCGTCCGGCGACCAGTTACTGACTTTAGGAGCGCATGTCGGGACAAATGCGGACCAATGGAAGGTCGCTCGCTCGGTCGGCGCCCCGATCGTTACTCACATTGTGGGGTATGTAAATTCCGACCTGGATTCCATGGGGAAGGAAGGACTGATGGGCCCCGACAACGAGTATATCCATTGCACGCGGCTTAGCGATTCAACATGGAAGACGATCGCGGATACCGGTGGAAAGGTTTCGATCGCCGTGGCCATCGAAATGCAAATGCAGCACGGTTATCCGCCGATCCAGCAGGCGCTCGATCACGGCCTTCGGCCGAGCCTCAGCGTGGACGTTGAATGCAACATGACCGCGGATTTGTTCTCGGTCATGCGCGCGGCATTTACCATGCAGCGTGTCCTGGCCAATCAACGCATCCTAGCGAAGGAAGAGAACGCGCCCGCCTTGATCACGTGCCGTGACGTCATCGAGTTTGCCACAATCGATGGGGCGCGAGTCACGCATTTGGATGGCAAGGTTGGCTCCCTGACTCCAGGCAAGGAAGCGGATATCGTGATGCTGGCAACGGACCGGCTCAACACCTTCCCGTTGAATAATGTGCCGGGCGCTATCGTGACGCTGATGGACACCAGTAACGTCGAGAACGTGTTCATCGCCGGTAGGATTGTGAAGTGGCAAGGCAAGCTCGTGGGTGTGGACCTGAGCCGAATCAAGGCTCAGGCTGAGAAGTCGCGCGACGGGCTCCTTGCCCGGTCCAAGTTTCCCCGCAATCTATTCGGGTCATGCTGTATCGCTTAAGGCACGCCCTAACTTCTGATCAAAATCCGAACTTACACAAAAGAATTTATGCTGCCCATGGCGTGGAGTACTATCGCGGAGGTGTATCGACGCCCTGGGAGAGAAATCATCGGCACGAGAGAAGAAAAGTCATGAGAATCTGCTATTGGATTCTGATCGCAAGTCTGCTCGTTATTGGAACAGCGTGTAGTTCCAAGGCGCCTCCTCCTCCGCAGGCGCCGGATCTCTTGAGGCTCGCCACGATCAAGGACATTATGGATTCCATGGTGGAACCCAGCGGAGACTTCGTGTTCGAATCGGTCCAGGAGATCGCGGACGAGCAAGGAATCACCGAAAAAGCGCCGAAGACCAATGCGGAATGGGAGAACGTCCGGCATCACCTCTTCGTCCTGCTGGAAGCGCCGAACCTCATGACCATGGGGGACCGCAAGGTCGCACGGCCCGAGGATAGATCCAAATACCCCCAGATTGAAAACGAACCGGAGGAAATCCAGAAGTTGCTGGACGCCGACCGCCCGAGCTTCATCCGTCGCGCGCGGAGGCTTCAGGACGCAGCCGCCCTGGCGATGAAGGCGGTGGACGCGAAGAATAAGGATGCTCTATTTCACGCAATCGACGCTATCGACAAAGCTTGCGAGAATTGTCACTTACACTATTGGTACCCGAACGACAAAAGGGCTCGGGAAGCCGCGAAGGAAGACGGGATCACAGATTACTAAACGGTAATATATCACTTTTGGGCGAAAGGCTGCGTTAGCTTTATTTTGCGCGTCCCTTCAGGCCTTGCGCGATCACCGGCAGCTTGTAAATCGTGGCCGCCGTCTGCTGCGGGCCTTGACGAATCGGCTGGCCGTTCTCGTCCTCCGCGCCGCTGCCGACGATGTAGAGCGTTTTCTTGCCGGGACCTGCAAAAGCGACACTGATGACGTCGCGCGGCGTTGGAATCACGCCGAGATACTTCCCGGTTTTGTCAAAGACCTGCACCCCGGCGTTGGAACTCACGTACAGCCGTCCCTGCGAATCGACCGCAGTGCCGTCGCCCATGCTGCCCGGCAGGAGTGTCGCGAAATCGCGGCGGTTGGTGAGCATACCAGGTCCCTCCACGTCGAAGGCGACGAGAGTGCCGCCGTTGGTGACGTAAAGAGTCTTATCGTCCGGGCTGAAGGCGATCCCATTGGTGCGGATGTTATCCGCCACAACAGTGACCCCCTTCGGGCTAGCATAATAGAGGCAGCCCACCGTGAAATACGCACCGCCTGTACCGTCAGCGGCGAGATCGTTTGGCCGTACGGTCAGCGGCGTGCCATCGGCCCACTTGTCGGCGATGGTCTTGCGTTCTGGCGTCAACACGGTGATGGCGTTCACGATCGACTCTTGGTCCGGCTTGGTCGATCCGGGCCTTTCCGTTCGGTGCGCGCCATAGAGGCGGCCCTGCCGATCCATCGATAGTGACCCGATACCTTTGGTATTTGCCACGGACACGGACGCCTTGCCGTTTGCGTCGATCTTGAGGACGGTGTCGTAGTCTTCCTGCGCCACGAGAACGCTTCCGTCCTTATCGGGGATTATGCCGTCAGCGCTGTTGCCGCCGGCCTGCCAGACCTTCGTCCACTTCCCGCCCGCGCCGACGACGCCGGGGATCGCCGTCACGGTCAAGTTGCGCACGGCCTGCTCCACCGCAGGACCGCGACCCTGCTGACCCAGTCCCGCAGCTTCCGGCACGCGCGCGCCACCAGCTTGGGGCGACGGCATGCACGACGGAGTTTGCGCAGCGGCGCCTTGAGTCGGCCCGGCAGGCGGCGCCTGCGCAAGCATTTGGCCCAAAAGGAAAGCCGACGCGGAGAGCCACGATAAAATCACGAACACGGTTTTCTTTCTTATCTGCGTCATTCGCACACGTGATGGCTGGTTTTTATGTTGGCTGAACAATGTTGAACCCTATATCTTGCTTTTCGACATCACCGCTTGCTGACCTTCGTTGTGCCGATGGAGGAATGCTCGGCCTCAGCGATGGTGGCGTCCGCGTCCGCTTTCACGATGTACCCCGCCTTCAGGTTTTTCTCGGTGACATCCTTTACTTTGGCCACGTAAGCGGCGTGTGAAGGATACAGCGTCGCAAGGCGAGCTTCATCCCAGGCCATGTATGAGCCCATCAGGTTGCAGTTGCGTTCCCCACCCCCTGCCCCGCCTTCATTCTGTCCTGTGTTGGTGGCTGTGGGCACGGCATGTTGCGAAAGTTCGATCCCTCCATGGGCATTCCCCAATTGGTCGTGCACTACTTCCCAGCGCGGTCCCTGCGGCCCGCGACCCGCCGGTCCTGCTGCTCCATTTTGATCTGACGCCGCGGGCGGCGCGGGCGGCAACTGGTTCAGCTCGATGTGCGTGGCCGTCGGCGGTGGAACGCCATCCTTGACCCAGCGGGCAGTCTGATCCAGCACGGCGTCCAACACGTAATACCCCGGAATGCGGCTGAACGGCGGGTTCTTGCAGACATTGGTCCCGGGCACGTCATCTCCATTTCCGGATGCGCCATTGCCGGCCCCACCACTGATGGTCGGACCTTTGAGCGAAGGCGACCCCTCTACCGGATCCATTCCCGATACACGCAGGCCCAGCCCAGCCATCATCCGAGAAAATTGTGCATCCAGATGAGAGGTGCCCGCCACTTCCCATTGCCGGTAATTCTCTGTATCGGGCTGGCGATTATTCGCCTGTCCGGCCACATCCGTTTCATTCAGTAGCTTGAACACTTTGACATCCAGGTCCTCCCTCACCTTCCCACCGCCTCCATGCAGGACTACCGCGTCGTAGACCTTCAGAATCAATGGATGGACCGAGTGAAAGTAGGTGTACAGGCGCCCGGCCGATTGGGAATGTCCAATCGCAATCAGTCGTGCTGCCTTGAGTCCGCCCATCACATCCGCGTTCCCCTTCCCCCGGATGGCTATGGCCGCTGCGGTAAAGGCGTCATAGGACAGCGAATCGTCATTGACGGTCCCCTCCGCGGTGACGTCCAGCGTCCCGTAGCGAGTTGGACCCCACTCCTTGAGCGAGTTCACACCTACCTTTTGGTTGGAGACACCCACCCAGGCGTAGCCCCCGGCCAAAATATGCTCGGCCGACTGAAACCAATCGTACTCGCCGTCGTGGCCTTGCGAGACGTTGTACCATTCGACCACCACGGCGCCGTTGAACTTTGTGGCCGACTTCGGGCGGCGCACCACAATGCGAATTTTAAATGGGTGGTTACCGTCCTTCACGCTACCGATCAGCCCCGGAGGAGTGTTGTAGCTGTTCGCCTGGCCCTCGATAAAGAATTCTTCCTCCACGTAGGCATGTTTGGCCAGATCCACCGGGGTCGAGTTGTAAGGATAGCCGTGCGCCGGGTCGCGCAGCGGGGTCGTCACTGCAATCGGCCCGGTGACCTTGAACGCTGGCAATTGCACGCCGCCGCTGTCCGGTACCACACGCCGCAGCGCAGTGACGGGTGACGACCCTTGCGCTCTGACTGATATGCATAGGATTGCCGCCAAGCAAGCAACCAGAAATCCATACGCCAAGCGGCCCACGACGCTACGATGAGTCATGTCTTCGCTCCTCTCACCTAAACTCCGGTCCGTCTCAGATGCCTTGGCTCGCGACCTTCAACTGGCATTCCGATACCCTCGGGCAACTTTCCTCGCGACTTCAAGGAATTGAGACACAACAGACACTTTGTCAGTGCGCACATATGCGAGCCCCATTTCCATTACTGGAAGTGCGGGTTCACATTTGCGAAACACAATGCCCGGTAACCGTAACTCCTGTAATGAGCCCGGTGCCAAGGCCACACCCAAACCAGCACCGATAAGGGCCCAAACCGAATAAAGATCGTCCTGAAAGTAGGCGATCTTGAGATTAAAACCTTCCTTGCGGCACGCTTTTGCTACAAAGTGGTGGAACTCCGCATTCGCATCGCGGCCGTACATAATGTACCGTTGGTTGGAAAGCTCCCGAAGTGGAACTGTCTTGAAGCGGGCGAGCACGTTGTTTTCAGACATTGCGAGCACGAGCCGTTCCCGCAACAAGGTTTCGATCGTGACCCCCCTGCTGTTCGAGGGAACGGGTAATCTGACGATGCTTACGTCGAGGTCGCCGTCTTTAACAGCTTTGATCTGGTCTGCCGGTAACAGCAACTGCAAGGTCAAATGAACATCTGGACTTCGCTTCACAAATGTTCCGAGGCAATCAATAATTAGCCTGGTTTGAATGGGAGGGACTGGAGGCTGCCAAAGGCCCAGCCGTAAGTGACCCAATTCTCCTCTGTCCGCGCGTGCAGCCAGCTTGGCAGCCTCGTCACATTGAGCGAGGATTGCACGCGCCTTGATGGCGAAGACCTCCCCCGCAACGGTGAGTTTAATTTGACGTTTGGTCCTATCAAAAAGCTTCGCGCCCAGCTCGGCTTCCAAGTGTCGGACTTGCTGACTAAGCGGCGGCTGGCTCAAATGCAAACGCTCGGCGGCCCGGCAAAAGTTCAGTGTCTCCGCCACGGCAAGGAAATACCGGAGGTGCCGAAGTTCCATTAAGACGTACCTCTATAGGAGCGTTCGCCCAAATATATCCCAAAAGTCTGGTTTGGGTACGAAGAATGTATTTTACGGAATACTGCGCTTGATATACCGTTCGCCTTGACTTCTTCATGAGTCTGTACGCGTAGAGGAGTTTCCGATGGCTGTCTTAGGTTCCCTGAGATCGGTTCTTGATGCCTTGATGCCGGCTCTTTGAGAGACTTATGACTTCCAAGAGCCGCATGCCAAAGGCTTATAGAAACTGCCTCGCTTTGTTAAGGTCCCTAGGAATAAGCGAGCGAGGTTTCAGGCGATGCGGATTGAAACTTGGTTCGACACGCGGAGCTTAACCATCAGCAAGACGAAGTTATCAAGCCGGTCATTCCCGACAGCATTTTCGACAAGCAGATGAAGCCCTGCGTCACATCAGCTCTTGTTACCGAGTCGACGGGACTGCCCGCCAGAATTGTTGGGCCACAGAGGTTGAGTCAACGGGGGCAGCGATGAGTTACCGAAACCTGGAGGAAATGTTACAAGCCGTCGGGAGCCCAGTCAAACTGTTGCGTAATTCGCAGACTGGACCATATGCCTTTCCAGTCGTGCGGCCCGAGTTTTCGAATTGGAGAGATGAACAGCGGGCATGGAAGGAAACCTGCGCTCTCTTGGACCAGTCTCACCACATGACCGACCTTTACGTGGAGGGCCCTGAGGCTCTCAAATTGTTCTCCGAGCTTGGCGTCAATAGCTTTAAAAACTTCAAAGTCAATCAAGCCAAGCAATTTGTGGCGTGCAACCATGATGGCTACGTGATTGGCGACGCGATTCTCTTTTATCTGGATGAAAATAAATTCAATCTTGTCGGGCGCCCGCCCGCTCACAATTGGGTGCAATATAATTTAGAGACTCGCGGGTACAAGGCATCCGCGGAAAGGGATGAGAGGTCCGCGGTCAATCAAGGCCGGCGAAAGACTTTCCGGTACCAAATTCAAGGCCCCCATGCTCTCCGGGTCATGGAAAAGGTTATGGGAAAATCCGCGCCGAATATCAGGTTTTTCAACATGGATGTGGTAACCATTGCGGGCCGGGATGTCCGCGCCCTGCGTCATGGAATGGTCGGACAACCCGGATGGGAACTGTTTGGCCCCTGGGAGCACGGGGAGGAAGTCCGGAACGCTATTGTTGAAGCTGGTCAAGAGTACGGGATTCGCCAAGTAGGGTCTCGAGCTTACCCTACTACCTGCCTCGAATCGGGCTGGATTCCCTCTCCCCTTCCGGCGATTTATGTAGGGGAAGAGATGAAAGGATACAGACAGTGGTTGAGCACAAAGAGCTATGAAGCCATGGCTTCACTGGGGGGCAGCTTTTACTCCGACGATATCGCGGCCTATTATCTAACCCCTTACGACCTCGGCTACGGGCCATTCGTCAAGTTCGACCACGATTTTGTCGGGCGACAAGCCCTTGAAGAGATGGTGAATAACCAGAAGCGGAAGAAAGTAACGCTGGTCTGGAACGGCGAGGATATCGCACGGGTGTTCGGTTCCTTATTCGCGGATAGAGGAGATTCCGCCAAATATATCGATTTACCGTTAGCAAATTATTCTACACTGCCATTTGACAAAGTGTTGAAAAACGGGAAAATCATTGGGGTTTCAACGTATACTGGCTACACCTACAATGAACGCGCGATGATCTCGCTGGGTGTCGTTGATAACCTGCACAGTGAGGTAGGCACCGAACTCACGCTGGTCTGGGGAGAAGAAGGACGCGGGTCGTCGAAACCGACGGTCGAGCGCCACGTGCAAGCCTCAATTCGCGCGACTGTTGCAGCTGTTCCTTACGCCCAGGTGGCACGGATCGCCTATCGGCCACACTCAGCCAACGTATCTTAGTCAGGAGGAAGCATGGCGTACATTTTTCAAGAGGACAAACTCCCAAAGTTGGTCTCCGTCGTGCCCGGACGCGAGCGCACGTTTTTCGTCAACAAGGAACTAACTCATATTGACGACATGCTGGCGGGAATCATGCACTACGTGAAGGGAGGCTCCTCGCCCTATCATTTTCATAAGAATTGCGAGCATTTTTATTTCATCATGGAAGGACATGGCTCTGTGGAATCGGAAGAAGGCGTCCGAGACGTGGGGCCCGGCGACATGATTTTCATCCCGGCAGAGGAGAAACATCGGCTGCGAGCCTCCAAGTCACCGCTCTTCTATTTTGAATTTCAGGCGCCCAATCGTTTCGTCACCACGATTCTGGACGGGACGCAGGACGACCTTCGCTGGGAACGTGTCGAGGGCGGAGTCTGGGTCCAAACATAAGACCTCGGTGAGACCAAGGAGAAATTCATGCTTACTTTTATTGACACGAACAAACTTCCGCGGAAGAAAGCAGCGGAAGGCGAAGTTACCGAGGTGCTGAACCGGGAACTTTGCGGCGCCAGGAATGTCGTGGCAGCCTTGCGCTGGCTGAAATCGGGAGAGAAATTCAAAGCGGAAGCCGCGGACAAACACCAGCTAGTTTACCTGATGGAAGGAAACGGAAGTATTCGCCTCGATGAAAAGAATTTTGACGTGTCAAAAGGCTCGGGCGTTTATCTCGGCCCATCGGAGAGCGCGACGATTCAGCCTGCGGCGGGCGCTTCATTGAAGCTGTTGCACCTGGTCGTTCCCAAGATTCCAGCGTAGCTCATGCAGCCACCTAAGGTTTGCCTGCCAAATACCTCCCCGCAGCGCGTTCACGTCTAGCCTGGGTATACGAAGTTCCTCAGCGAGCATTTCGATTCTTGACGCGGGCTGCTATCGCTGATCTGAGACGATTACCCCACCTTTAATCACGAGTTTGGTATTCAGCAGGTTCCAGTAGCCATCGAGAGGGTTGCCGCCCAGGAGGACGATGTCGGCCAGTTTGCCCGACTCCAGCGTGCCGAGTTGATCGCTCATCTCGATAAAGGATGCCGTGTTCGGCCCCATGAGCTTGATGATGTCTTGCATCGAGAACATCAAGTTGAGGGACTTCAACTCGTGCTCCAAGCCGGCCTTCGCCAGATAGTCAGTATCAGTGCCGTAGCCGTAGATGACGCCTGCATCCCACGACGTACGCGCATTCACCACCTTGTAACCGGCTTCCTGCCCACGGCCATCCCCTTGGAGGATTGCTTCCGGCCACGCCTTGCCGTCGCGAAATCGGGGCAGGTTGTCATTCGCAAACACGCCAAAGACTGGCACTCCGAAGCCAATCGTGGACAACTGCTTCACACCGGCGGCGGCCACTTTCTGGGCGTCCTCGAAGCTCAACCAGCCGAAATGCGGTGTATGAACGAGTTTGGGCGTGCCGGCTTCGACGGCAGCCATCATCGCTTGTGGGCTCACCGCATGTACCATCACCCACACGCCTACTTTCTTCGCCTCATCATTGATGGCCCTGAGATTTTCGAGTTCTGTGGGCGTTGGCGGCTTGGGACTGATCCCTTCCTCCCCGATAAACTTGATTCCAAGCCCGGCGAGCCTCCGCACTTCAGCACGGGCCTGTTCGGGAGTCGACTTACCGAGATTGACTACCCCGGATGGGATGATGCGTGGTCCCTTGATTACTCCCGACTCAATATGTTGCTGAAGTTGAATGTTCCCATCCGCCGGACCGCCACCCGACAGTACGGTCGTGTAACCGGCATCGAGGAGCTCCTGCATACGGTCCTTCTCAGCGGGCCCGGTGTTGATGTGGCGGTGGGCGTCGATAAACCCCGGCATTGCGCTCATGCCGCGCGCATCGATGGTTTGCACCCCGGGAACGTTTGCTCCTGCGGCCGACACAGTGGCGAGCTTCCCGCCCCGAATGACGATCGAGCCCTGATCGATCACGTTACCGTTACCGACGATAATCCGCGCGTTCGTGATCACCAGATCCTGGGCCGCGAGATTTCGGAGGCTAGCCAGGTTCGCGATGAAAACCAGCAAGGCAAAGGCAAGCGGTCTTTTCATACTTCCAAGCCCTCCCGTATTCACTAGCAGAATCGATTCGGCATGATCCGGAATTTCCGAATTAGACTTCCAAGTTGCGCATCGTACCCTTGTCTTGCGCTCGGCACAATGCCTGCTTGCGATTCGTGAAGAACGCGCCCATTCGGGCGGAATACCTTCCTATATGCCAGAAGTCTGAATAGCGAAGGAACAATATATTTTACTTTGTATGGTTCCAGGTCTACTTTCAGGATAGGTGCGAATCGCCATGGGAATCACGCCGGGAGCCTTCAGCTCATTCATGCCTGCCCGCTGTGGATCTCCCCAACCTTAAAGAAAGGCTCGGCGGACGCGTTGCTTCCCCGCGGGCTTGACCGGGCGGATTTTCAATTAGGAGCGTAGTGTGTCCTCGCCGAATCCAATACGCGAAGCTCTCACGAAAGGCGAGTTCTGCTACATGGTTGAGATCGCCGCCACCCGCCGCTCCCAAGAGGCCCAGCTTCTCGATGTTGCGACGCAGTTGGCGCAGATTGCACAGGTGGTCGGGGGAAGCGTTACGAACAATGCGGGTGGTGTCCCGGGCCATGATCCGGTTCGTATCGGTGCAGCTGTACGAGCCCGCGGACTTACCCCCAACGTCCATGTCACTTGCGTTCGGCAGGATCGCAATGGCCTTCGGAAAATGCTGAAGGACATTCACTCTCTTGAAATCGAAAACGTTTTTGCCATGACCGGAGATTTTCCAAAGTCGGATGCCGCAGCGGGGGTTTTTGATCTCGACTCCGTGCAGCTTGTTCACATGATCGATGAGCTGCGGCAAGCGGGAAACCCGTACTGGATTGCGGTCGCCGTATCGCCCTTCAAGTACGCGGAGCCCGATTGCGTGTATCAATATCTCAAGCTCAAGAAGAAAATCGCGGCGGGCGCCAACTATGCAATTACCCAGCTTGGCTATGATGCCAAGAAGTTCCGCGAACTCAAGCGATATGTGGACGACAATATTGGCCCCTTCCCAGTTCTCGGCAATGTGTACGTTCTGAATGGCCGTGTGGCAGACAAAATGGTAAACGGAGACTTGCCCGGTTGCTGGGTCTCACCCAAGCTCCAGACAATCGCGAAGCGAGAGTCACAAGATGCGGACAAAGGGCTGATGGCTCGGCTCGAACGCGCAGCGCGAACGGTTGCGATTCTCCGAGGACTTGGGTATGCGGGCGCATATCTAGGTGGAACCCATGACGCAGGCCATATTCGCTGGATCATTCAGCGCGCGGAAAGTCTACAGCCCAGATGGGAAGAATTAGCCGAGGAATTGACCTTCGCTCCCGAGCGGGCATTTTATCTTTACGAATCCAGGACTCCTGCTTCCGCGAATCGGGGCATCGTGCCCCGATTTTTGGACGCCATGGTCAACGTGTTCCCCGTTAACAGAGACAGTGGCCTTCGTCGCTTGCTTGCCAAAATCTTTGGCTGGGTTGACCGAAAGCCAGCTCTTGCTCATACATTGGAGCGCTTTGAGGCTGCGATCAAATCTCCTCTGTTTGGCTGTCAATCGTGCGGCAATTGCGTGTTGGGCAGCATGGAGTACGTCTGTCCTCAAACATGTCCAAAGCAAATGCGAAACGGTCCATGCGGAGGAGCGAATCATCAGGGCACATGCGAGGTTGATGAAAAGCCGTGCATATGGGCGTCCGTATATGAGAGGGCCAAGGCTGCAAATGAGGTTGACCGTCTGAGCATTTATATTCCGCCTCCTGACCGCAGTTTGAAAGGAACCAGCTCGTGGATCAATTACTTCCTAAATCGCGATGTCCGACCTGGCGATTCCCACTCTTTAGTTCGGTTGTCTGCGACAAAGCCCGCGGCCATGATTAATTTAGAATCGCCAGTTAAAACCGCTCCGGCCGGGAAATCACGCCTTCTTCCTTAAAGTAAGCCCCATCGGCGTCCTCTACGAAACGCAGGCATGTATATGAAATTGGTCTGGGTTGCCCACAAATAATGTATTTGACTTTGATTCAAGCATGTACTAAATGTCCCCGCCAATACGCGAGTATGCTGGGCACCTCTGGGTGATGTCGATGGGACAACCGAAAGGGGCATTGGTGTTCAGTCGGCGGCAGCGTGAGCAACCGGAAGGGATGGCCATTTCGGATTCTCTTTCGGCGGGGCTGGCGGTTCGCGTGGCTATTGTTTTCCCGAACGCCTCCGGAAAGCACATCCGGCTGATCGCCCGTCAAATGGGGCTTTTCGAAATCGACGGTGCATCGCCTTTAGGCATCCCTGCGCCAGAGATGCCTGTTTTCAGATCAACTGCCACTTAGACATATGGAACGAAACATTTAGGAGCGCTTATGAAAAGCCTCTCAGTTCTTCGCAAAAGATCAGTGGTTTTTACTACGCAACGTATCCTGGTGTGGCTGGGTGTGAGTGTATCGGTGTTGCTGCTTTGTCTGCCCGCTTCCGCGCAACTCAACCTGGGACGTATCTGGGGAAACATTTCGGACCAAAGCGGCGGAGTGATCGTCGGCGCCACGGTGAGCGTGCTGGATGTACCCAGAGGCGTCGCGCGAACCTTGACCACGGACAGCGCCGGAGGATTCTCGGCGTCCAGCCTGGTGCCCAGCACCTATACGGTCAAGATCGAATTCAAAGGCTTCAAGACCATCGAGCGTCAAAACGTTGAGGTGGGCGTGGGCCAGGACGTACGTCTGGACCTTACGTTACAACCCGGCGATCAAGCACAGACCGTCACCGTGACCGAAGCAATTCCCATCATTGACACCACTAACGCTGTTCTTTCCTCGACGTTGCAGACCGAGGCCCTCTCTGAACTGCCGATCAACGGCCGGCTGTTCACGAAAGTGCTGGATTTCCAGCCGGGAATCCATGGGAACCCGGGCGGAAATTCGCCGAACTACGAAGCCAATGGCGCCAGTGGCCAGGGAAATTACTATTTGCTCGACGGCGTGGAGAACAGCAACATATTCGTCAACTCCGGACCTCTCATTGGCGCCGCCACCAGCACCGACGAACTGACGATTCTGCCCCAGGATGCCGTTCAGGAAGTCAACGTAATGGCCAACCCCCCCGCGGAATTTGGGTGGTTCCAGGGCGCCGTGGTTAATGTCGGTCTGAAATCCGGGACGAACAATCTCCATGGCAGTGCGTACGGATTCGGCCGCCATAACAGTTTGGATGCGTACGACCCATACCTGACGCCCGGCGGACAAAAGCAGGACGATGATTTCGAGCAGTTCGGCGGATCCATGGGCGGGCCGATCAAGAAGGATAAGTTGTTCTACTTCGGCGCCTTCGACGGAATGCGCTACACGGTTGGAACCGCTCAGACTGCAACTGTGGCGACCGTTAATGGCGGGGCAGTGGATGTTGCCACCAACAGTGTACCGCTTCAGATCCAGGACCTGATTAACAACCATAACATTTTGCCGAGTCCATTGAGTCTCAACCTGTCAGACTGCACCGTGACCGGCTCATCGCCCAACGCGGTAGCCACTTGCGGGACGAAGGGCGTATTCAGAAACGACTCACTCTTGACGAAGAATATTGGCGTGCCGGGGGATTCCTCCGGCCATTCGAACAACGTGTTCGGAAGAATCGATTATCACCCCACCGACCGGAACTCGATCAATGGCGAGTATTTCTTTGGCCAGGCAACTACTCGCACGCCGAACATCGGCGCACCGTCTTTCTGGGACAACTTGAACGTCAGCCGCACGCAAATGATGCGCGCGGTGTGGACCTATGTGCCGAATTCCAACTGGGTGAACGACGTCCGGTTTGGCTACAACCGGTACAACCTGGCGGATGGCAACGCGGAATGCGCCGGGGGGAACTTTTCGACGGGAAACGTCGGCCAGCCGGATTATAAGGCGCTTGGTTTCATTTCCGGTGCGAATCCTCCGTCTCCGTTCTGCGGATTCCCGGCTGTGAATTTCAACCAACGAGGCGGAGCCGGCTATCCCAGTTGGGGCGCGCTGTCTTTCTTCATTAGCGACCAGGGCGTGTTCCAGGCAACCTACACGGCATATGACAACGTCTCCTATACGCATGGCAGACACAACTTCAAGTTCGGCTTCGAGTTTCATCACAGCAGGTTCCGCGGGATTGGCGCTCCAGGTTATCTTGACGGCGTTCTCAATTTTGACGGGGCCGTGGCGTTTCATGGGCCGGACCCGAACCAACCGTGCCCCACGCCCACCTCTTGCTCCACGGATCTGCAGGATTACCTTGCTGGAAAACTCGGTGCAAACAACCAAATCCTGGTGAACCCCCAGCAGGAACTTACCACCCTTGGGTTTAACCGGGAAGCCCTCTATTTTACAGACAATTTCCGGCTGAATTCGAGAGTGACCGTGAACCTGGGGCTGCGCTACGAATTGGAGCCGGCCATTCTGATCGACAATAACAGCGCGGGCAACTTCGATCCGTTTTCGCCCACGGGCATGGTCCAGCAGAACGGCACCCCGCTTTATAAGGCCGATCACAAAGCTTTTGCCCCTCGGGTGGGCTTCGCCTGGGACATCACGGGCAAGGGAACCACGGTCCTTCGGGCAGGAATGGGCATCAGTTACGATACGCCCCAGGTGGACGACCTGATCGCGCAAGGTTTCGGCGCGGGCCTCAACTCCATACCCACTGGGTTCAATCTCTATAACGACAATCCCACTATCAACGGTGGCCTGGTGTTTGCGGCCTCCCCAAACCCACAGGCGGTCAAGACGGCCGTGATTTCCATTCCGGGCCCGACATTGAGCTGGGCACCCAACGTCCCGGTTTTTCCGGCGAATCTGAACGCTAACTTGGCATGTGGCACCGGCAACCCCTTGATCACTCTGCCCGATGGTTCCGTACCCGGGCCGTGCACTCTGAAGGCGAGAGGCACCGTCTACAAGCTGCCAAACGGCCAATTGGCGATGAACACGGATCAGGTTCGGTCCCCGATGTACACCTGGACGCTGGGCATCCAACACGCGTTTGGGGCTAGCACTTCACTGACGGTGAACTATGTGGGCACTCACACATCCGATCTGTCAAGCGAGATCAACGTCAATCAGCCGACACCGGGAGCCACCGGGGGTGGGCTTGGCGGCGCCAACGGAAGCGTGACCGGACCGCTTCAACAGCGGCAGCCTTATTTCAGCCAGTTTCCTTGGTTCAACGGTATCTTCGTGTATGGTCCGGCCGGGTTTTCCAACTACAACGCCCTGCAGGCGACCTTCGTTCTGCGGAATTTCCACGGACTGACGTTGAATGCGGGCTATACGTTCTCCAGGGACTTGGCCACTCCAAAGGGCGGCAATAACCCTTACATAACGAATAGTCAGTGCGTAGCGTGCGACTACGGCCTTGCGTCGCCCAAGCAGGACCTGGGCGTTACGCTGGTTTACGCGGTTCCGGGGATTAAATCACCGGCGCAGATGCTGGAGGGATGGCAGATCTCCAGCACCATCAACTTGCAAAGCGGGCAGCCCTTTAATGGTCTCGATGGCAGTAACGACTTCGCGGGTGTTGGCGGCACGAGAGGACTTTTTGGCGGCGCAACCGAACCGTGGTCTCTTTACGGAAAAGGGACCGATTTCAAAAACATTGGAAAGCTTACGGGGGTTCCATGCTTCGGTTTGCCAGGCAGCGGTTTCGGCGCAACAAAGGTCGGCGATCCCGGCCCGTGCTCGACTGTTGCGAGTCTGCCCGCAGCGTGCGTGAGTGCGGCCACAAACGAAGCCGTAAACGCCGCGATGAATGCGGCGGTGCTAGGGTCGTCCAGCGGACTTGCTTCGCTCAATGCGTTTGGCTGCTACATGCAAGGCAACTCGGTGATCATTCCGCCAGCTCAGGGAACTTTCGGCAACATGGCGCCGGGAGCGCTCATCGGCCCAGCATTCCATGAGTGGGATTTGTCGCTTAGTAAGACGTGGAAGTTCCACGAGCGTTTCGGTCTGCAGGGCAGCATCTCGGCCTTCAATGCCCTCAACAGCAGGAGCTATGTTCTTCAAGGCGGTTCCACGATGGGCGGCCCCGTGGACTCCCCGGGCCGGTTCGGCTTCTCTGGCGGGCAGCCGAATGACAGCAACCCGGTCAACGGGACCGGCGGCGCCCGGGAGGTGCTGTTGGGCTTGAAACTGAGTTTCTAACAAACAAGTAACCGGATTGCGCTCGACTGGGTCCGTGACAACGTCGCCGCGTCTACATTCTTTTCGACGCTAAGGAGAGTCAAGGAAGGCAATGTTGCGTAGGCACGTAGCGTGTCTATAAAAGGTTCCCATCTAATTTGGTCAACCCGCGAATGATCCTGCGCGACGTAAAATTAGGTATAAACTGCTGTGAGAGAGTGAAACTAAATGAAATCTAGATTAATTGCTCGATTGATTGCCTTCGTGGTCTTGATCGCGTTCATCTGCATGTCGCCAATCGCGCCAGTAACGACCACGGTTTTCGCGCAGCAGCAAGGCGCGCAGCAACAGGGGCCGCTGCAGGTGGGGGCGGCGCAAGCGCCACAGGGACAACAAGCCTCGCAGGTGGGACTCGCCGGCGCCTTCGGAAGACCGACGCCGACATTCGCAGGGCCCCCGGCGGGAATGCAGGCGTTACCGGGCGATTTGTTTACGTCTAAGAACTTCTATAAGGATCAGAAACTTTGGTCGGACCAGCGCTATTTCCGGTGCAATACGCCGCGTCAGCTAACGGATATCTGGACCTCAGGGCGTATTCATTTTGCCGAGGGAAAACCGCCAACCTCGGCTGCGTGGGGCGACTGCAGTTTTGATTATCCACGAGAAAAGATCGTGAGCCCTTACCCTTATAAGACGGCCAAGGAACATTACCAGGCCTTGTTAGAGGCAGCAAAGGCCAAGGGCGGCCCCACTGTCTATACGAAGGCAACGATACCAGACTGGGATGGGTACTACGCGCGGGACCAACGACCGGATCATGGCGCAGAATGGATTTGGGGGACCGTCAACCAAGTCTCCACAATACTATCTTTACTTACTCCGGAGTATCAAAAGCGTATGGTGCAGATGAACTATCACGAGGCTGTGGACAATGCGCCGCAGTGGGAAGCTTCCTTCTGTTATCCGGAAGGATTCATGCGCTGGTGGGCTCAGGCCTCACAAGGCGGAAATTTCCAACTCACGATGACCCCATGGAATGTCCAATTCCTCTCCGGCATCGCGGCCAACTTCCTGCGCCAGGTCTTGATCGGAAAGGAGCACGTGCAGAAGGTCCCGCAGTGGTATGGGGAGACGGTTGGATTCTGGGATGGGACCACCCTGGTTACCTGGACCGCAAATGTTCAAGCCTGGACCCTGTCGCACTCAATGTTCGAATTTAGCGACGCGATCGAGACGGTCGAAACCTACAAGCCCGCGTTCGACGCGAGCGGCAAGTTCGTGGGACTCGATCATGAAGCGGTGTTCTATGATCCCGTAGCGTTCGTCCAACCGCTGCATGCCACCTATCGCTTTGTCCGGCAAGCCACCTCGGACGATCCGAACCGGCGATTCACTTACATCGAATGTTTGAGCAATCTCCGGAATACGAATGGCAGGCCGACTCAACTTACAAGCGCCGACCCTCGATATATCGACTACTACGGCCGGCCGTGGGCCCAGAACTGGGAAAAGTTTTTCGAGGTCGGATGGGATAAGCCGCAGGATTCTCTGCCGCAGGACATACTCGACATTTTCAAGTAAAATTAAGCTAACAGTCCCAAATCGATAGGAGAACACGAAAATGAAAAAACTACCAACCAGAGTCTGGATCATCGCCGGACTCCTCGCATTTATTTCTTTGAGTCTCTACGTCATACCGGCTTCATCACACCACTCCTTCGCAATGTACGATCAGACCCAGGTCCTGGTCTTAACCGGCGTGGCCCACCAGTTCGTCGCCCAGGCCAATCATGCCGAACTCCATTTTTATTTGATTGCACCCGACGGCAAACTCACCAAGGACAAAGACGGGAAATTGGTCGATTGGGGCGTCGAGATGGCGGGCGCTGCGGCTATGGCGCAGCAAGGCATTACCGCGGCCTCGTTCCCCGCTGGCACGATATTCAGCGTCAAGATGAATCCTCTTCGGGACGGCAGTAATTTTGGATCCCGCGTTGGCACCAGCGCGATTGCCAAATGCCCCTGGAAAACACCGCCCGAACCCGGCAAGACCTGCGACACGGTTAAGGGCAGCGAGATTCTCGGTGGAACCTCGTTCTAAACGCTGTTGGTCCATAAGCGGCGGCGCGGTGGCTGCCGCCCCCCGAAGCGTCTGAGGCTACAAATATAATGCTGGAAACACGAATCAGGGAAGTTTAACTTGAGGCAATTTGCCGAGTGGCTGTCCACGACATTTCTGAGCGTCTTCATACAAAAGCATAACAGTTGGGTTATCCCAGCCATTCAATCCATTCACATCGTTGGCATTGGATTGGTACTGGGGTCTGTATTGATGATCGACCTCCGCGTCCTGGGATGGGCGGGGATGGATCAAACACTGCGGCAAACCACAACCCGCTTCGGTCCCTGGTTGACAGCCGCGTTGTGTTTGCTTCTGGCGACGGGCGCCTTGATGGTAATCGGGGAGCCCGTGCGCGAACTGGTGACCTTTTCGTTTTGGTTGAAAATGTTATTCGTGGCCGTCGGCACTCTGATCGCCGCTATTTTCCAAATTACACTCCGGAAACACGAACAACAGTGGGAAGAAACAATCGTCAACCGCAGATCCATCAAGTGCCTGGCGGTACTCACGTTCCTGATTTGGGTGTGCATTATTATCCTGGGACGTCTGATCGCCTATGACCATGTGTGGGGTTCCTGGTCGCCAGCAACAAAAGCGTAATGCACCCGCAAGGCGATAGAGTACTCGGGATTTTAGATTAGAAACGGCCCAATGGATATTGTTGCCTTCCTCAAATCACTCGAAGCGTCCGGGATTGCCACTAGAATTCGAGATTCGCTCTGGCTGTTTCCCCTTATCGAATCGACTCACGTCATTGGTCTGGCCTTGGTTTTCGGGACGATTGTGATTATCGACCTCCGGTTGTTGGGAATTGCTTCGACCCAGCGGTCATTCAAGCGGATGGCGTCGGACATCCTGAAGTGGACATGGGCCGCTTTTGCCTTGACGGCGTTGACCGGGACGCTGATGTTCACTACAAATGCTACCGTGTATTATCACAATTTCTTTTTCCGGACGAAGATGCTGCTGCTTGCGCTCTCTGGCATCAACATGCTCATCTTTGAGCTGACGGCAGGCCGGACGATTCATAGCTGGGATAAGGCTCCCTCAGCGCCATCTGCGGGCAAAGCTGTAGCCGCCGCATCACTCGTCATGTGGATCAGCATCATTATTATGGGTCGTTTAATCGGCTTCACAACCACCCGGGCCGCTGTGCTTGCGCCGCCACCCGCAGGCGTCAATTTCGACGACTTTCTCCAAGGGACGCCGGATAAAAACGGCGGAACCCCAACCGTACAACCAGATAGAAAGTAAACTGAAGGAGCGTTACACACGGTGACCGGCTTTTCAACAATTCAGGTCCAGAAAACAGCGTCGCTGCCACTGACAATGAGTCGCGCGTCAAGCTAGCGCTAGTTCCGCGAATCAACTCGCGTGTCTTGGCTGACAAGCCGGTGACCAAGGCAAACACAAGGCTCACGGAAATTCCACACATTAACACCCCGATCATGCTCTCAAGCGGACCCAGCATCCGCCAGTTCGCTGGCAGGACCACGTCGCCATAACCCACGGTGGAATAACTAGTTGCCGAGAAGTACAGCGCCGATTCCCAGGACGGGAGGCAAAGCCAACGATAACAGCTTGCCCACAGAAGAATTAGCAACCCGTGGAGAGCGATAACCCGCGTTGTGAGTCGCACGAACACGATGGCAGAGCGAAAGGGCCCTAGCCTATGGATATCGCCGTCTAGAGTGCGCCTCAGCCAAATTATGAGCGCGGCGATCCCTAGACACTGCATCCACAAGGTAAGGGATATCAAAAGGAAGGCCAGTTCGGCTTCGTGAACGAATGTCATCTCCCCTCTCGATGAAATCAGGGCGTAAACCGACACGTCCATTTCAGAACTCGGGCCCTGAAAATCATTGCTTTGACAATGGGCCTTAGGACGGAGAAGGACGACTTCGACGTTGGGCTCCGTCGACGAGCGCCGAGAATCTCGTCTTATTACGCGACTCGCTTCTTTCTCGAGCTTTTTTCGTTGTTCTCGTATTTTTGCCGAAGTTCATGTTCGGCTTGCAACAAGTCCTCCAGGTCGCAACCGTAAAATCCGCCACGCTCGATGTGGATCTCGTAGGCGCGTTGACGGATTTCTTCTGGAGTTGGTGCGTTCTGAATTAGTGATTCTGCGGTGTTTGAACGAAGCATGTTCTATTTCCTCCTCTTGTTGAATCCTGGAAAAGACGCCATTCAGCGACGATGCTTTGTATCCTCGGTGCTTTCGG
>Ga0207150_1044_pt1 | contig 29198 bp, 13 predicted proteins | sample Alteio_BWMinHeat_32_FD_153526 | JGI IMG/M metagenome (GOLD analysis project Ga0207150, IMG submission 153526) | Enriched cells from forest soil in Barre Woods Harvard Forest LTER site, Petersham, Massachusetts, United States -... | ecosystem: Environmental > Terrestrial > Soil > Temperate forest >...
GTCGATGACGCGATCGTGATGATTGAAAATATTTCGCGTTACATTGAAGAAGGTCTTGCACCTTTTGAAGCTGCGTTAAAAGGATCTCGTCAAATTGCATTTACGATTATTTCATTAACCGCGTCATTAATTGCGGTTCTTATTCCGCTATTATTCATGAGTGATATTATCGGTCGCTTATTTCGTGAATTTGCAATCACGGTATCCGTGACGATTTTAATTTCAGGATTTGTGTCTTTAACATTAACACCGATGTTATGTTCGCGATTATTGCATCATCGAAAAACAGATGAAATTGGCGAGTTTGAAAAACGCAGCCAAATTTATTTTGATCGACTATTAAATGGATATGCCGATTCATTAAAATGGGTGCTGGATCGTCAAAAATTTATTTTACAAATTGCATTGATCACGCTGGTGATCACAGGATTATTATTTTATGTCATACCAAAAGATTTTTTTCCGGTTCAAGATACCGGATTAATTCAGGGGATTTCTATTGCATCGCCTTCTATTTCATTTCAAGAGATGGAAAAACAACAACAGACATTAGCGAGCGTTATTTTAGCAGACAAGGATGTTGAAAACTTATCATCATTTATTGGCATCGATGGTACGAACACTACATTAAATAGCGGACGATTTTTAATTAATTTAAAACCACTGAGTGAGCGACATGCCAGTGCTGCCAACATCGTTTTGCGTCTAGAAGAAAAACTGCAAAAAATCCCGGGAATTTCGCTATATTTACAGCCAGTGCAAGATATTACTTTAGATGATCGCGTCAATCGAGCGGCTTACCAATTTACCCTTTCGTCACCCAATGTTCCGGCATTAAATCACTGGACATCACAATTGGTCAGTCAATTACGTAAAGAAAACAGCGTCAGTGATGTATCTAGTGATCAAAATAATCAAGCGCTGCAAACAGACATTAATTTTGATCGAGATACAGCATCACGCATCGGCATTACGGCACTCGCGTTTGATAATACGTTGTATGATGCATTTGGGCAGCGACAAATTTCGACGATGTTTACGCAAAGTAATCAATATCATGTGGTATTAGAAGTCACACCTACGTTGCAAACTTCTCCCGCCGCACTGAATAATATTTATTTATTATCAAATACGAATTTGCCCGTGCCATTATCTGCATTGACGCAAATATCACAAAGCATAGGTCCGTTACAGATTAATCGCGAAAATCAATTTCCCGTTGACACCATTTCTTTTGATTTGGGACAAGGTGTTGGTTTAAGTGAAGCAGTTTCAAGATTTGCGCAAACGGTGACTAACTTGCATATTCCTGCCGAAATTGATACTGCTTTTGTCGGCGCTGCCGGTATTTTTGAAAATTCGCTGCATAACGAAGCTTGGTTATTATTAGCAGCTGTCGTGTCGGTTTATATTGTGCTGGGTATTTTGTATGAAAGTTATATTCATCCGATTACGATTTTATCCACCCTGCCCTCTGCAACGATGGGTGCATTATTAGCGCTGTATTTATCGAATCATAGTTTAAATATCATTGCATTAATTGGAATTATTTTGTTAATCGGCATTGTGATGAAAAATGCGATTATGATGATCGATTTTGCATTGGCATTAGAACGTCAACAAAATAAATCCGCATTTGATGCGATTTATGAAGCCTGCTTATTACGTTTTAGACCGATTGTGATGACAACGATGGCATCGTTATTTAGCGCAGTGCCACTTGCATTTGGCATGGGAATGGGTACGGAATTACGACGTCCATTGGGTATCGCGATTATTGGTGGATTAATAGCGAGCCAATTATTAACACTATATACAACACCGGTCATTTATCTTTTGTTTGATCGTATCTGGCATCATGTGCGGAAGCGTCGATGATTTCAACCTTATTTGTTAAACGCCCCATTGGCACTACGCTGTTTGCATTAGGAATAGCAATCGCGGGTATCGTTGCTTTTATTTTATTACCGGTTGCTGCATTACCAAAAATGGATTTTCCGACGATTCGTGTGCAAGCATCTCTGCCGGGTGCAAGTCCACAAATTATGGCGAGCTCAGTGGCCACGCCTTTGGAGCGGCAATTAGGACATATTGCGGGCATTACCGAAATAACGTCGACAAGTACAACAGGATCAACGAGTATTACTATTCAGTTTGATTTGTCGCGAAATATTGATGGGGCAGCGCGTGATGTGCAAGCGGCGATTAATGCAGCACATAATAATTTACCGATCAATTTACCGAGTAATCCAACGTATCGTAAAGTCAATCCTGCAGACGCACCTATTTTAGTGTTGTCACTGTCATCTGATATCAACACGACGGGTCAGATGTATGATCTTGCGTCGAGCGTGCTAGCCCAGAAATTATCGCAAATGAATGGCGTCGGTGAAGTCATTGTCGGTGGTAGTTCGTTGCCCGCCGTTCGTATCGATGTGAATCCGTTACAATTAAATAATGCAGGAATTAGTTTAAATGATGTGAGCCAAGCGATTGCGGCTGCAAATGTCAACATAGCGAAAGGACAATTGCAAATCGATGGGCAAACTTCGCAAATCGAAGCGAATGATCAATTGTTTAAAGCAGCGGATTATCGTCCGCTCATTATTCGTTATCAAAATGGGCACGCGCTGACGGTATCTGATGTTGCGGCGGTGACAAACTCGGTTGAAAATATTCGCGCTGCAGGATTTGCGGATGGTAAACCGTCGGTTGTTTTAGTGATTTTTAAGCAACCTGGCGCGAATGTGATTGAAACTGTCGATCAAATTTATAAACAATTACCTGCATTTCGCGCATTATTACCAGGTACGGTGAAACTAAACACTGTGGTTGATCGCACGTTATCTGTTCGCGCTTCATTACGCGATGTTGAGTTAACATTAATGGCTGCAATCATTTTAGTGATATTAGTTGTCTATGCATTTTTAGGCAATTTACGCAGTATGTTTATTCCAGGCGCTGCTGTCGTATTATCTTTGCTTGGCACATTTGCATGGATGTCCTGTTTTGATTTCAGCTTAAATAATTTATCGTTGATGGCATTAACGATTTCAACCGGCTTCGTCATTGATGATGCGATTGTTGTGCTTGAAAATATTTCACGTCACGTTGAGTTGGGTATGAAACCATTTGAAGCGGCGATTCAAGGTACGAAAGAAGTTATTTTTACCGTGGTCGCGATGAGTTTCTCACTCATTGCTATTTTTATTCCTTTGCTATTGATGGGCGGTATTGTCGGTCGACTATTTCATGAATTTGCATATACATTATCAATTGCCATTTTAATGTCATTGCTCGTTTCATTGACTATCACGCCGATGATGTGCGCCTATTTATTATCAAAGAATAATCATACAACAGAAAAAAAACAGAATCGTTATCAAGCATTTTTTGAAAAATTACGAGCAAAATATGCAGTGACGTTGCGATGGGCATTGGATCATCAACGTTTAATGTTATGCGTCACCCTTTTGGCTATTTTTTTAAATGGTGTTTTATTTACCGTAATTTCGAAAGGTTTTTTTCCGGATCAAGATACAGGGCGATTAATTGGTGCGATGGTGGGCGATGAAAATATTTCATTTCAAGCAATGAAATCAAAATTATTACAGATGATGACCATTATTCAAAAAAACCCTAATGTGAATAATGTGGCTGGTTTTATCGGATCAAAAGCGACGAACCAGGGTAATATTTATATCAATTTAAAATCGCCGCCCGCGCGAAAAATAACGTCTGATGGCGTGATTAATCAACTCAGACAAGCATTACGTGTCGTTCGAGGAGCAAGTTTATATTTAAAAACAGCGCAGGATTTAACAATTGGTGGCCGCGGCAGTAATGCAGAATATCAATACACATTATCGGGGAGTCATCTAACGGAAGTAAATACATTGGCGCCGCTCATTTTAGCACGCATGATGAAAATCCCTGGTATTACCGATGTGAATAGTGATTTGCAAGATAATGGACTGCAGGTATATGTGCGGGTCAATCATGATCGTGCATTAGCACTTGGTGTTTCTTCACTGGCAGTCGATCAAGCGCTGTATAAAGCATTTGGCCAAAATCAAATTTCAACGTTGTATTCCCCGCTGAATCAATATCATGTCGTGCTCGAAGTGGCGCCAGAATTTTGGCAAGATCCAAAAACGCTGGATTTAATTTATGCGCAATCCAATTCAGGGAAATTAATTCCACTATCCGCTTTTGCAAATTTTCAAACGGGGCCTAATTTATTAACTGTGAATCACCAAGGATTATTTCCAGCGGCGACGATCTCATTTAATTTGAGCCCGGGTGTTGCATTGGGTGATGCAGTGAATCGTATCGATGCAGCTATTTCTCAAATGCATTTGCCTGCGACTATTTACGGTTCGTTTGAAGGCACTGCACAAGCATTTCAAGCGTCATTGCAAACTGAACCTTATTTGATTCTCGCTGCATTAATCGCTGTTTATATTGTTCTGGGTATTTTGTATGAAAGTTGGATTCATCCTGTCACGATTTTATCGACACTGCCTTCTGCAGGAATCGGTGCGTTATTAGCATTAATGATTACCAATACTGAATTAAGTTTAGTGGCTTTTATCGGTGTTATTTTATTAATTGGGATTGTGAAAAAAAATGCGATCATGATGATCGATGTTGCGTTATCATTACAACGTACAGAGAATGTCAGTGCAATAGACGCGATTTATCATGCAGCGCAATTACGTTTTCGGCCTATTTTAATGACAACGTTGGCTGCGGCTTTAGGTGCATTACCACTCGCAATCGCAACGGGCATGGGTTCTGAATTACGAAAACCCTTAGGGATTGCGATTATTGGTGGCTTAATGGTAAGTCAATTATTAACGATTTATACAACACCTGTTGTATATTTATATTTTGACAAAAAAAAGAGAAAGAGATAATGATGCGCTTTATGGTTCGCAGTAAATACGTTACATACATTTGTTGTGCGCTTATTTGCCTTGTTTTAAGCGGTTGTATGGTGGGTCCGAATTATCATCGCCCTTCAATTCCGGTTCCTGCTGCTTACAAAGAAGTACATGCGAAAGATTGGTGTGTAGCAAAACCCGCTGATTTATTTCATCGCGGTCAGTGGTGGAAAATATTTCATAACAAACAATTAAATGTATTGGAAGCGCAGTTAAATATTAATAATCAAAATATCGCGGTTGCTGATGCGCAATATCAACAAGCGCGCGCATTGGTAGATGAAGCACGTGCCGCGTACTTCCCCACATTGGCAGCATCTGCAAGTCTTATTTTTTCGCAGGTCGCTGGTAGCAGCGGTTCTACTGGTTCTGGTAGTTCTGGCAATAGTTCATCCACATCGAGTGGTTCTGGTGGTGGCGGCTCCGGCAGTTTTTCAAATGCGACGACCACCTATTCATTTGGATTAAATGCATCGTGGGAACCCGATATTTGGGGCGCCGTTGGTCGAGCGGTTGAAGCCAGTGTTGCCGGCGCACAAGCGAGCAAAGCGCAACTCGCGGCCATGCGATTATCGATGCAAGGATCACTCGCGCAAGATTATTATGAATTACGCGGTGTCGATAGCGATAAAAAATTATTGGACCAAACTGTTCACGATGATAAAAAAGCATTGCAATTAACGCTGAATCGCTTTCATCAAGGTGTTGGTTCCATGGTGGATGTTGTGCAATCGAGATCACAATTAGAAACCGCGCAAGCGCAAGCGATTAATCTCGGCATTACACGCGGACAATTTGAGCATGCCATTGCCGTATTAATTGGGGAAGCACCTGCGGACCTCACCATAAAATTCCATCCATTTTTTGGATCACCACCAACAATACCACCGCAATTTCCATCTCGATTATTAGAACGTCGTCCTGATATTGCAGCAGCAGAAAGAAATATGGCACAGGCGAATGCACAAATTGGTGTTGCAATTGCCGCTTATTTTCCAGCATTTACATTTACACCAACAGGATTGATACAAGGTATTAATAATTTTTTCACTGCGCCACTTTACAGTTGGTCATTCGGACCACAACTTGCAGAAACCATTTTGGATGGTGGATTGCGTGCTGCGACAGTTGCTGCTGCGCGCGCGAATTATCATGCGACTGTAGCGCAATATCGACAAACAGTATTGGCAGCATTTCAAGATGTCGAAGATAATCTGGTTGCAGTTCATGTGTTAAAAAAAGAATATATTGTGCGATATAAAGCTGCGAAAGATGCAAAATTAGCATTACAGCTCGTATTAAATCAATATAAAGCCGGCACCGTTGCTTATACGGATGTTCTCGTTTCACAAATCAATGCGTATAATGCGGAAAAAGCAGCAGTCGATGTCACCACGTTACGCATGACATTTACCGTGGGATTAATTAAAGCATTGGGTGGTGGTTGGAATGCGCGCGCAACAGCGGCGTTTCGACCTACAGAGTGAGCTGTTACATCACCTTCCAAACTTTTGGATCTTCATATCCCAAGCACCACAATGACATGCCGTACAGATGATATTTTTTTGCAAGCGTAAATAAAATTTTAAATGTAGCTGCATTTTGCGGGAAAAGATAATTATTGGAATCATCATTGGTAAAAATCGCATAGGGCACATCTTTATTTTTTTCCCACACAAAATGCGCGTGAAATCTTTTCACTAAATATTCCATTTCCGGATATGTTAAATCTGCTTCCATGACATGTTTTGAAGTCATACCAACATCGGTATACCAATAACTCGAATGCACTGGAACTCCTAACGAAATTTTATCAGGTGAAATATATTTCAACGCATAAACAATAATGCGCTTCGCCCAATTTGGATCACATGCAGAACCCGGCGTACTACCTGCACTATGTTGATCGTATGCCATCAACGTCACAAAATCGCTGGCTTTTCCGAGTGCAGGATAATCATACGCGCCGTTCCAATATTCTAAACAATATCGACCACTCGGTGATGTCGGTGTTTTATCCGTCGTTCTCGGTAGAATCGCAACACTAATTAAAAATCCGTTTTTATGTAATGCGTTCGATACTTTTTCATAAAAGTGCGTGAAATTATTTTTATCGGTAAATAAGATGTGTTCGAAATCAATTTGTACGCCTGCGTAATGAAATTTTTTGCAAACGTCTATGATGGATGTAATAGCAAGTGCTTCTGCTTGATCATTTTTCAAAAAATCATGTGTGCGTGTAGAATTAAAATCTGCGTTTGTCACGAGCGGCATGACTTTCACATCATGTTTTTTCGCTAATTCCAAAATCATCGGATCCACACTTCCCCACAACATACCTGTTGCATCAATTTGATAGGCTTGTGGTGCAATAATCTGAATTTGTCGAATATGATTTTCTAAGGATTTATTTTGTCGGAACAAGATATCGTTTTCTAAGTGGGACACGGAGTCGCTGCGATATAAATAGCCTAATATTTCAAACGCATCACTGGTAAGGGGGAAAAGAAGTACAGTAAATAAAATAAATTTTGCAGTAAAATTATGTCTCATAAAATTGCACTCGTATCAAACGCTTTAAATTCTATACAGTAATTCCTGCTGAATGTTTGACTGTACAAGATTTTTAGATTTGAGACGATCTTGAACGATAATTTCATGGGAAAAGCGGAGTTGACACGTTAGTCAATGAGCATTTTCCCATGAAATTATCGTTCAAGATCGTCCAAAGATAAAAATCAGTGGGTTTCAGTGAACTACTGCTATGCACGTCCTTTTACAATTGCGGCAAAATGCGCCATATTTTGGTCAGCTACAATCATATATCTCGGTTGAGCCATCGCATTTTTATCACGACTCGTGCAACGTGCACCAATACTAAATGCCATCACATATCCTGCTTCTTTCGCTTTTTGTTCGACGTAATCATTGTAAATACCAAATGGCCAAGCCAACAACGTAATGTGTGTACCGAGTTTTGCATCGAGCACTTGTTTTGATTTCACGAGTTGAACATATACCATTTTTTCATATTGTTTTTCCGTCATATGTTTTCTATCTTGCTTGAAATTCGGATGCCAATACGTATGATCCTGAATATCAAACAAACCTGTTTGTTGCAATTCTTTTAATTGTTGCCACGTCAATGCATAAGACGCATGTGAAATGACCTGCGGATAGATAAATAATGTCACGGGAATATTAAACTTGCGCACAATTGGCAGCATATATTTATAAACAGTTTCGCGTCCATCATCATCCGTAACTACCACTGGCTTCGGTGGCAACGTGTTTATTTTTCCTTGTAAATAGCTGACTAATTGCATCAACGGAATAACAGTATAACCATTGTCTTTGATCCATTGCATTTGCTCTTCAAATCGCGCAGTACTAATAGTCATGCTGCCTTTTTTGGAAGGATCTAGATTGTGATACACCAAAACAGGCACTCTGAGTGAATTATCTGCGGATGCAATCGGACACCAACAATAAATTGCAAACGAAAAAATACTAACAAATAAAAAAATAAATCGACGCATAAGATTATTATCCTCTTCTAAACATGTGCATGATTAATGAAACAATGAACAATACGAGAAAAATAATAAAAAGTATTTTAGCGATACCGGCTGCTTGTACTGCAATGCCACCAAAACCCAAAAAACCAGCGATGATCGCTATAATCAGAAATATGACAACCCAACCTAACATAATCCAACTCCTTTTGACCGAATGACCCACTCTACAATTGTCACAGAATACGCATAATTAAACAATCTTGTTGTATAAATTCACGAAATCCATTTCACGAAATATTCTTTCTATTTTTCTAAAATCATAAACTCGTCTGGAACAATAATTTGGCAAATGGCGATCAGCGTAAAAAATCGCACACTCAAAGTAATCTTTATTGCTGGGCGCATCAACAAACACAATTGTTTGTGCACCATACATTTGTAAAAACTCATAAGACAGATACGCTTCCATTATTTTTTTATGATCGTCACTTAGATCATTACGATAATATCGTCCTGATGACGTATATACTTCCAAATATCCCTCTCGTTGCGCCAACAAACCTCCATAAAATACACTACGATCATACTCTGCAGTGCCACACGCCAAAGAAGGATGACCGTAGCGATCATCCCAATTCACATACTGATGCAATTCAGGACTAATGGATTTTGGCAGTCCATTCTCTGCAAAACTTGCCCAATAGGCATTTTTATTACCAACGGCTAAAATAAAATCGCTTCGAAACAACCAGATTTTTTTTTCATTCGGACAAAGCGCTCTATTCCTAACTGCAGATGAATTCTGATAAACGGGATTGATCCCTGACTCATTTTCACGAACATATTCAGGTAATTTTGGAGAAATATGCTGCACAATATAAGATGCTACCTGTCGCAATATATCGCCAGAAATAATGGGTATGCGTGCCAATTGGAAAAAATAGTTATTCTGAAATTTTCTACTGGCAACTAAAGGAAAAAATTGTTTTGATAAATCGTGGTCATCTTTAATTAAATGATACTCTTTCAACAATGCACACAGTCGATTAATCACATCGCGTTGTAAGCTTATTTTAGAATGTACGTATGAAACTTTAATGCAGAAACCAAGTATGTCTATTTGTTTTGTATCCCGAATAGAACCAGTCCAGCGAAATCCCAACTCAATTTTTGCCATTGAACTCAGTGCATTACTACAAAATTCCGACAGCTGTTTATCACCTAATAAAATCACGTCAACTAAAGTATCTTCTTCATGATCATCAAATGAAATAGAGGGTTGTGCTATGAATTCTACAAAAAAATAATCTCTTAACATTGGGGCAGATAATTCAACTGACTCCGACACAATTTTCGCCGACATAAAAGCATCTTGAATGGCTGTCAAAACATTTTCATCGAATGAATAGCGCATCACATCTTCCTTGATGTTTTTCCGTTTCGAATTTAAATAGGTAATAACTCCGTTACTGCAACATGTCTAGGACTTTCTACTTGCGGCACTGGTTTTTGCCACATAGTGTGCATTGCTACGGTCGTGTTTATTTCTACTGGCTTTTCTTCCTGACCCCATTTCCACAAAATACCAGCCGCGTTACAAAATAATCCCAAAAATTGCGCGGCATATAGGTTTGTCGCATCATTAGAATACTTAAAATACGATAGCACTGAGACCAACGTATTTAATACAAAAATACAGGCGACACTCAATAAAAAAGCATAGCGCGTTTGTAAACAACCTGACAATACACTTGCGCCTGAATTAGCAATACTATTGGCTATTTCCATGATTGATTGAATACGTAAAAATGTCTTTACAGCTTGAAAATCGTTTGCATGTGCAGCATCATCACTTACAAATAAGCGCGCAATCGGATCTGTAAATGTAAATAATAATCCAGCACAAACGCTTGCAAAGGCACAACTTGCGGTTATCGTAAAATTACCGACTTTTTTAGCTTCATTCCAATTTGTTTTATATAATCGTCCCACCAAAACGCTGGCTGCTTCTGAAAAACCACCGATCGGTAATGAAACAAAATACCCATAAGCACTCGCCGCTTTCAAACCGGTTAGCGCACCGGGACCAATAGAACTACATAAAAAAGTAGTTAATAAAGCGGTGATATTCACAATGCCAAACTTGAATGCGATATACATTCCATCAAACAGCATTTTCTTAAACTCGGATGAATCAAACGTTTTTTTTATTTCATCCCACGTGAAATTATATAACTGATATTTTTGAAAATCGGGATGTAAGTACGTATGTATATTATAACCAAGTGCAGTGATGGCTGCCGAAATGGTATAAGCAGCAGATGCACCCGCCACACCCATTTTATTAATCAAAAGCCAGGTTAACAATACATCCACAGTGCATTCAACCATATCACCGATTAATGCAGACAGTGGTTGTGATCGACCAATATGAATGCGCGCAAGCGTTCGATACGCTGAGTCACATAAAATACCAGGAAATAGGCATAAAAAATAAAGTCGACTACTTTGCTGCGCAAAGGGTGTTTGTCGAGTCCATTCAAAAATGGCGGGAGCGCTCATGCACAACAATCCAGACGGAATCATAAGTACACCAGCAAACATAACGCCTCGCCGATACAAAACACCCATTTCTATCGGATCTTCTGCATGCAATTGAGCTGCATGGGCAGATATAATGCGGAATCCCCTAAATCCCAAGATAAAAGCGATATTTTCAATGCCGCCATAAACCCCATAAGCGTCCAATGTAGACTCACCTGCTTGCGCTACAATAGCGGTCTTTGCAAAATATTGAAGCCCTCCGATGACAAAACCGCGTAGAATTAATATTGGCGCGGTTCTACCGAGAATGTTAAAGGGGGATTGCTCTGATTGATTTTCCTGACGCAAAATATCACCTTTTATGCGTATTATACTCGGATTAAACGCTCTTTTTCCGCTCTGGACAATGATTTTATTTTATATTCAAAGCGCAGTGCATCGGATTTATGTTCAAACATCCATGTTGCCACTAATTTTCTCGGTGGAAATGCGCGTGTATATTTACACTTTGCATTACCTGCTTGATGTTCTGCATATCGACGCGCAACATCCAGCGTATATCCCGTGTAATAATTCCCGTTGATGCATTCGATCATGTAGACATAATGTGGCATTTAATATTTTAACAAAAACTCCATCAAATAATTTTCAGGCGTGATTAATGACCCTTTGATATTTAATTCTTTTTCTGCTTCATACAATGCGCGCATCTCGCGAGCCAGGGTTTCCTCATCGCTCGTGTCCCAACATACTTGATACAGATGCAGATTTCCATCGAATGATTTCGTTACAAAATCTACTTCATATCGATTTTCAGTTAAGTAATAATATATCTCATGGCGTTGTCTTTTGAGATTTAAAAAAATGAAATTCTCAAATAAATGTCCCTGATTGCGATCAACCTTTAAATTATATGCATTAATTAATCCCGTATCGATCGCGTAAATTTTTTTCGGATTGGTATTTGTTTTTCGAATAGATTCAGAATAAATCGGTACGGAAAAAACAAGATAGGCATCTTCCATATAATTAAAATAATCATGTAAGGTCATTTTTCCCACGGAAAAACCCTGACTTTTTAAATCGCGATGTAATTTATTAATAGAAATCGCGCATCCCGGGTTTTTCAACATCGTTTTAATTAAGTAACGGATTAACTGAATATTAGTAATGCTATGCCGCTCAATAATATCTTTAAGGATCACGACATTCACATATTCTTGCAGTACATTCGTGCGATCAGTAGGCTCGTAATCTAATACTTCAGGAAATCCACCTTGATTGAGATAATTTAAAAAATGTTGTTGGAGATCGTCTTTTATTTTTTTACCAAATGGTTTTTTAATATTGTTAACCTTTTTCGCACGTAAAAATTCTGAAAAACTCAACGGCCAAATTTCAGTGGCTATTGATCTGCCACGCAAGGAAGTTGCAATTTCTGTGCTGAGTAGTTTTGAAGATGATCCACTTAAAAATATCCGCACATTTTTAGAATCAAAAAATCGACGAACAGTGATCGCCCAATTTTCAATCGTTTGAATTTCATCTAGAAATAAATAGCAAAGATGATTGTGATTGTCGGGATATAACGTATAAAAACTATCGATCAGCTCGCCTAATTTTTTTTCTGTGAGTGGATACAAACGATCATCTTCAAAATTAATATATAAAATGTGATTGCGTGATACTTTTTTTTGAATGAGCGAATGAATGTGCTGAAATATAAAATGCGTCTTGCCCGTTCTGCGCATCCCGATGGTCACGAGAATCTTATTCGATACACGCGGGAATTGCGCTTCGCGCTCAATTAACTGGTGAAACGTATCAAGCTGTTCGTGAAACTCTGCCACCAAAGTTTGAATGAGATTAGTATTCATATATCTGTCCTAACGTATAGAGACAGAATATACCAAATCTGTCTCTCTGTAAAGAGACAGATTTTCGAATGCGCATCGAGATTGAATCTACATTTTTCTGGCGAATTTGTAGCGGTTTTGCTGCATCAGTGAAAATTAGATGATCGGCTGGTTCGGCTTTAATTGTCGAAGAAAAGTTTCAATAGGATAACATAAAATATTCTGCTTATTTCGTATCAGTTCTTTGCCATGATAAAGCAAAATACATTCTGCTGTTGGATAATCTTTTTGAAATTCCAACAATCCTTTGAAATCTTCTGAACGCAAACGACTGGTATTTTTCACTTCGATCGCATAAAAACCGGTCTCGCCATAAATCACAAAATCGACTTCTACGCCTGATTTTGAGCGCCAAAAAAATAATTTATTTTCTTGATTGGTATAATCAATCCATGCTCTGAACGTTTGTGCAACCAATGTTTCTAAAATGTGTCCGCCCATTTCTGATATATCATCGAGCGGACCTTTCGGTCGAATAGACGTATAAACACCCGCATCAAAAAAATAAAATTTCGGCGTTGTTGCTAAATGACGTTTTGCTTTTTTGGTAAAAACAGGTAAACGAAAACTCAGTAGTAAATCTTCTAAAATTCCAACGTAATTCTCGACCGTTTTGCTACTCACTTGGCATTCGCGCGCAATGCTACTAAAATTAATCACTGATGCTTGTGAAAAACTAATCGCTTCCAAAAAACGTGTAAATTGATCGATATTTCTAACTAATCCTTCCTGCTGCACCTCTTCTTTCATATACAACGTAATATACGCTTTTAAATCACCCACTGGATCGATGGAATCACACACGAGCGGCAATAAGCCCAATTTCATCGCTGTTTTCAGCTGAAATCGATCACCCAATTCGGAAGGCATAAACGGATGCATCGTTTTTAATTGCGCGCGACCTGCTAATAAATCAACGCCTTCGCGTTTTAATTTACGTGCACTGGAACCCGTCAATACGAATTGATATTTTTTATTTTTCTCGATGAGCTGATGCACAACGCTCAATAATTCAGGTGATTTTTGTACTTCGTCGATAATAAATGTCGTGGTGTTATTTTGATGCGTACGTACAAAATCATTCAAACGTTCTGGCGCTGCTTTGTAAATGCGATAGGTATCAGGTTCCAATAAATTCAAAATAGCAGCATTTGCATAAAATTGTTCTGTCCATGTGGATTTTCCACTACCCCGCGGCCCAAAAAGAAAATAGCTCTTTTTGGGCGGTTGGAAATATCGAATTACTGATTCCAAATAGGTCTCCGAATCTGAATTTGCGATTCAAATAAGGATAGATGATTTTTGTTGATTATTCAATGCCGTCACACGCGTCTTTTGCACCATCTTTGAACAGAAGGCGCATAAGGCGAGCCTGACATGCATTTCTATCCTTGCATAAAATGACGTTTTAATTTATAATCTAAGTAAACTACAAAATAGTAGATTATTAGAGTTATACATATGACACCTAAAATGCAAGTAGAGATATTTCATCTTCTGTTTCTGCGACAATTTAGCAGTCAAACCGCGGCTAATTTATACGCCGTTAAAGGTGGATGTAACTTACGTTTTTTCTTTGATAGCGTTCGTTATTCTGAAGATTTAGATATTGATGTGGTTCATATTCAAAAACAAACGTTGGAAAATAAAGTAAACAAAATATTAAATTCATCCCCGTTTATAAAATTACTTCAGGAATATGAAATCAATCACATAACAGTAACTGCACCAAAACAAACGCCGACAACACAACGCTGGAAAATTCAATTGCATTTGAATTCAGAGATGCCATTAAATACCAAAATTGAATTTTCAAGGCGCAATGAAAAATCACAGAATGAATTAGGTAGCGTGACCATGAGAATTTGTCAGCAATATCGTCTTGCGCCCATGCGATTATCTCACTATGGAATTAACGAAGCGATTTTGCAAAAAGTACTTGCGCTCGCGCATCGTTCTTTAACACAAGCACGCGATATTTTTGATCTCTATCATTTGTTGCATATCGCGCCACACGTTAAATTTTCTATCGCAAAAAACACAAAAGAAAAAGCAATTGAAGCGCTGTTGTCGATTGATTTTACTGAATACAAATCTCAAGTGGTGAATTTTCTTGATGAAAAACAAAAAGTGTTTGATAACAGGGATTATTGGAGGATCATTACGGATGATGTTCACCATTATTTGAGTGAGTTGTAAAAATGAATTTACTGAGTGCGCATCAAAAATTAAAACAATTAGAACCGACTTTTTTTACAAAAGATGCGGCTATGGTGTTGGGAGTTACGGATAAATACGCTGCGATTATTTTAGCGCGACTCGAAAAGCAACAGGCGATTGTGCACCTAGCGCGTGGACGTTGGGCGTATTCCGATTCAGTCGACCCCCTTATTTTGCCGAGTATTTTAGCTTTTCCGATGAAAGCCTATGTTTCACTTTATTCGGCATTATATTATCGCGGTATGATCGATCAAATTCCAAGTACAGTTTTTGCCATTTCAAATGGTAAGACAAAAATATTTGAAACACCGATAGCAAAGATTTCAATTCACAGCATCAATCCTTTTTTATTTACTGGATATGAAATGATTGGAAAAAACTGTATTTTAATGGCGACGGCTGAAAAAGCATTATTTGATACGCTTTATTTAATGCCTGCGAAATCTAATTTATTTAAGCGATTAACAGAACTTGAACTTCCAGACGATTTTAATTTTTCACATTTTAAACCGTGGATTAAGCAGGTCAAAAACAAAAGTCGCCGGGTGATGATTGAGAACAAATTAAAAGCGATGTCAGTCGCGTGACAAGGCGCACTCGCGATTTTTCTGCGGGAATTGCAGTATATTTTACTGCCTCGCACGAATTTCGCTCACTCACGTTCGCGTCGTCTCCCTAGCTGACTATTATTAATGTGGCCGAACATCTTCTTCTCTATCAGTATTATTTTCTTCAGAGCTCCTTCGCGAAACTTGTCTACCCGCAGCTGATTGCAATTGGTTCGGATTAATACATATGTCTTCCTTTTGTTCCCTAAAATCAGTTCCACCTGGAAAATTGATGATAGTTAGCTGAGCATCTCGTTCTTCCTTTGTATGGTGGCTTTGAAAAGCAATCAACAATTGTCGCAATGGTGAGCGCATGGGCACGTCAAGCACAACCTCAGATTTTGCAGCATCATACCGCAGTCCGGCAAATAAAAGCCTTTCTACAATATTTTTTGCTGCCTGGATTCCCTCTGTTTTCTCTACAACACTCTTAACTGCTTTTACAAAACTGGGGTGTTCAGCAATTGCATCAAGCAAAACGTCTTTAATATAACTTTTAGCCTCATCCATCATCTTCTGTTGAGGGCTTTCTCCATGCTCTGATCCTCTAGGAGTAGCACCTGGAGATCTTCTCGCGCCGTCTTGAGGGTGTTGCACAAAAATACTAGCTGGGGGGAAACCGACATCATGCGAATGTCCGCTCCCCTGTCCTCTTTGCGAAAGGAGCTCATGATTTTTTACAGCAATCATTTCCTTGGACACCGAACCAAGACCGAAATATTTCCCTTCTTGTGCAGCAGCTTCCACGGTTTCTTGTGTTGCACCATATTTCGCAGCGAATGCCAATGTTGGTGCTGGACCAGTTTTGTCTCTAAGATAAGTTTTCATCGCTGTCACATATACAATCATCGCCTCAGTTGCGGCTAATTTTGCAGACGCAGAGGTTGCATCTCCAGGCTTTCTATCGCGCCCAAAGCTGTAACCTCTATGCTCCTCGCCTTTCAGAACACGGCTTTTGTAATTGAGTTCTCTAAACTTCAGTGCGTTGAGCATCGCATCTAACTGAGCATTCAGCGTCTGCTTTTTAGCAAGATCGGTCGGATTTGGCAAACTTTGATCATATGTCTTCTGACGTTTAAACTCATTACCAGCATTGGTCATATTTCCCCTTGCTGCCTCTACTGTTAGTTTTTGCTTCGCATCAATGAAATTTCCGATACCCTTATGGATATCCGCTAGGACTCCGTCATTATGTTTGAGCTTTGGAAGAAATTTACCTGTTGTAAGCAAACTATCCATTGACCACGTATTACCAGCAACTTCCCCTTTCAATGCAAGTGCACAATCTTTCATTTTTTTTGCATCAGCCAATTTGTCTGAAGCCTTCGTATCACCTGGATCGATCATTAACCGAACTTTATACTCGTTAATTTTAGCATCTAAACGTTCAAGTAATTTATCGAGTTCGGATGTTGATGTTGGATTAGAAGCTTTCCGTTTATGTGCAGCACGCTCATCATCTAAAATGTCATTAATCTCCCTATGAATGTCGCCTAACCCACCAGAACGGGCAAAAGATGGTGTATCCAATTCAGGAAGAAATTTGACTGTTGCATTGGGATCATCATAAACGGACGCAAAAGATTGATAGTTTGGTTTAGCACGCTCATTTATCATTTGAACAAGAAACATCCGAATTGATCCTGCATTCTCCAATTTTGTACCCGCAGTTGTATCACCACTAGCATCAACCGATGTGCGAAGCGTATATTCCGCAATTTTTTTATCGAGGCGAGCTAAAAGGTGAGTTAAGTTCTCCGAAGAATTCTTAGGCTTTCCTTTTGCGTTCTTTTCCGTGATTTTTTCACGTCTAACTGCAATCTTATACTGATTGTACTTGTTGAGATGAGCATCATTATCGTTATGCGTTTTTGTTGGAAGTTTCTTTTTTTCAGCTTCAGAAAGTTGGATTTGAGAAGCCATATGCCTTGCAAATTCTACAGCGAAATCTGAATTTTTTTCAGGTATTTTATCATAAATGTTAACCAGGGCTGGCATTCCCTTCGATTTTTCAGCTTGATATATCTGTTGCACAAATGCTTTTTTAAATGCAGGATCTTCTATTTTTCCATATTCCTGAATTAACCTACTCACTGCGTCAACATTTGGTTCCGCTAAAACTGATTTTACGATTTTGGCGCTTGCAAAATGCGCAAATGAATTTTTGCATTCTTCTGGAACATCGGCATATTTGCTTTTAAGTTTTTCTGCTAATGACGCATGATCATCGGACTTAACAACTTCGTCGTAAATCCATCGCGCGCGGAAATCATTTAAAACGTTTGCATCTGGAGAGGATTTCGCCTTCTCTGAAGCACCACTCTTATCTGGGTTTTGTACAACCTGTAGAATCTCATTAAATCGCGCATTATTGCTGTTGTGAGGCAAATTAATTATTGCACCATCCGCCATTTGATAGTGCAAATAAAATGAAGTATTTAAGTTTCCAGTTGCAGGTAAAATCACATTATCCCAACGTGTGTTTGCATCGATGGTAATTATTAATCTAGGGTTATTTATAACCTGTAATTTTGTATCGTCAGAAAATGTTACATTAGAAAGATTCGCGCCACGCAAATCAGCACCACTTAAATTAGCACCACTTAAATTAGCACCACTTAAGTTAGCACCACGAAAATCTTTTCCACGTAAATCCCAACCAGAAAAATCCATACCTGAAAAATTCATGCCAACACAGCTTTGTTGCTCTGCCTTTTGCTTCAGAGCAACTAATTTTTCTTCCGGCACACCCGCATTCTTCAGCAATGCATATTGTCCAATGTAATTTTGGTCGGGATTTTCAGAGTTTAATAAATATGCGAGGATGGGGTTTTCGGATTTTAAGTCTGTAACCTTAAAACCTTTTTCATCCAGTGAAAAATCAGCGACCAGTTTTCCGATGGGAAATTCAATCATTCTTCGCTGAGAGGGGTCTTGCTCATTCGACATGGTTCTGAAAACAAAATCAGCGGAATAGTGACTAGTGATGGCTCCATCTGTTGTTTTTTTATTTTCTACAACCCTGTTTTTTTCACTCCAAGTAATACTTTGCGGCCCCAAGAAATTCATAACAAAATTCGTCATTCGTGTTTGCGGAAAATTAATTGCAACAGAATAAGTTGTTTGACTATGAAACTTTTGTACTAATCGCGCCTGTTTTCTTAAAAATTCTTGATGAATAAAAAAATCTGTAACTTTCGATAGTTGGCTATCACGTTTTTTTGCTGTCGAGTTTGGATTATAAGCACTAAGTATAGCTTCATTAGTACGCAAATAATTCAGCAGTTTTTTTCTTTGGTCAGTTGACTCGTTAGCCCAGTTATCAAAGATTGCTTTGTGCTCTGGATCTAACAAATTAGAAAACTTGTCTACAGCAGAATCAGGTGCCTCTACAGAAAAATATTCTATAACCAACTTGTGTAATACAGGCAAGCGTGCATCGCCAACTATACATTCTTTTGTGTATGCAACATCGTCACTAAATATTTCTTCCAGTTTTTTACGTTTTTCATCATTAGTAAGTGGCGTTTGTGCATCAGGAGCGATGGGATGCTGACCAAGATATTCACCAAAGTTCTTATTACCAACATGATATACCGTTGGATCTGGAAACCAATCTCTACAAAGCACCTCTCCGAGTACAAAGTTACTCTGCATTTCCTCGTTACTAGCTTGAATTTCTGAAACTTGAGCGTCTTGCGGTAAACTACCATCAGGCGTCCCATTGCGCAGTGGATTTCGATTTATTTCTGCAATCAAATCTGGTTTAATCGGATACATTCTTCTCATCACCCACCCCGCTCGCATTTATCAGCTTATATAAACCCAGTATAGTCACCATTTCTTAAAATACCCTTAAATTTCGGCGAAATTGTTGATTATTTTCACGTGATTGCGTAAAAGTACATGGGTTTATGACAATCTCGAAAACGTCGCATGCGGATCATTCAAATGTATCCTTGCCGTTCCGGCAGAAACACGGTATTGCTAAATTTTCATAAACAGCGATAATACTTATCAAATACCGTAAAAACTAACGAGAAATGTGATGTCGAAATATCTTGATCCAAAAGCCGATGTGGTGTTTAAAAAGATATTTGGGGATCATCCACATTTACTCATCAGTTTTCTAAATGCGGTGTTGCCATTAGCATCCGATAGCCCAATCGTAACATTGTCTTATCTCCCCACTGAACAAGTGCCGGTGATCCCGGAATTTAAACGCACTATCGCTGATGTCAAATGCAAAGATGCACAAGGTCGAACATTTATCGTTGAAATGCAAATGAACTGGACGGATAGTTTCAAACAACGCTTATTATTTGGAACCAGCCAAGCTTTTATCAAACAGTTAGAAAGAGGAGAAGAATATAAGTTTCTTCAGCCAGTCTATGGTTTAGGCTTAGTCGCTGAGATTTATGAAAAGACAAATCCAGACTGGTATCATCACTATCAACTGGTTAAAAAAGCCAGTGAACATTCAAAAGGCGATGTGATTGAACATTTGCAATTAATCTTTATTGAATTACCGAAATTTCCTATTCATTCACCCAACGAAAAAAAGCTACGATTATTGTGGCTGCGGTTTTTGCGCGAAATTGATGAAAAAACAACATCTGTTTCCAAAGAACTACTCGAAGTGCCAGAAATCGCAGAAGCAATAGAGCTGTCTGAAGAATCCGCGTACACGCCGGGTGAGCTAGAAGTGTATGAAACTTATTGGGACAACGTGAGCCGTGAAAAAACATTGATGACAGAAAATTATCTCAAGGGTGTGGAACATGCTGCACATCGCATTGCCAAAAAATTACTGGAGCAAGGCGTTGCATTAGAAACAGTCATGATAGGTACAGGCTTAACTCGTGCAACAGTTGAAGACATCAAAGCCAATCTCTCTCGCTAAAAAAATCCATCGATTGTTTGACCCAATGGCAAACCACCGGGGCTCATCATTTCTATTCTTAGGGACGTGTGCGAATTAACTCCTACAACTTCACCGACAGAAGCCGCTTCTGCAGCTGCGGGAGCTGATCCAGTTGTAGGAGTTAATTCGTACTTGTTCCTTACTAGGAAGTCAATATTTCCTAGTACGATCTACTAGGAATAACTGAGTTCTGAGTAAGTGGAACTACTGAATTCAGTATTGCTTAGAATATTTGCTTCGTTGCTTGTGTTGGGTCTTTGCCAATTCGCGTACAAGCCAAGTTTTTCCCGACTGACGAACGCCACGCAACACTAACGGCTTTCTGTTCTTTTGAATCAACCATTGAGTCAATTCTAATAAATCGTTTCTAATCAATGTGTTATCCTTTTATTGCCTATTTATCTGGGTATTTTTGTGGGTAAAAATAGACTTTAATGGTAACTTTTTGTGGGGATAAATGGAAGCATGGTTTTTGAACTCGTTCATAAAACTTTAAGGTTTTGAGACTATACTGATGATTATAAAGTGGAGAAAGACTTATGCCGAATTTGACTGACAACAGTCAACGTGAAAAAGTGCAACAGGTGTTGTTTGATGAGATTCAGAAACAATTGAATTCTCGAGCACCTGATGGTGCGCCTGCGGCTGCTTCAGCTGGTGAACCTAACACTAAAGCATTGGCGAAACAACTAGTAGCAAAACTTGATAATTGCGACCCCAATTTTTTTAAAACTCACATCGCACCGATTTTTTTCGAAGAACCAAAAACGATTGATCGAAAAATTATTTTATTTATTATCCAAAAATTTTTAATAAATGAATTTCTTCATAATCAAGAAGCCGATCTTCAAACATTATTCAACGCTTGTTATTCACAGCTTCCATTTACAAATCCCGCCAACCCAACTGAATTTCGAGAGCGTATTATTGAACCTTGCAAAGCCCATATTAATCCTAAATTAAATCTTGATGTAAAACCGCTCGTCATAAAATGGAGTGATTTTTTTAATGCGAGTATTAGAACGCCAACTCTCGAAGGAAACCTTATCGCGCTGATTGAGCTATTAAATGAGAAAAAAATCGATGAATTAACAATTGATTTATCAGGCACAGAGGCGATTGACAATCATCCCATTTTTGAATTTATCAATTTATTGAACAGCGTGAAAAACGTTAAATTGTTAGACTGTCCTACAAATTCAAACATTGCCGTACAATTTGAAAAAACCTCTGGGCGCAATTTAGGCTTTGTAGAAGCAGGTGTCGCAATTGATCCAAAATGTTTAAATCCTTGGGACGCCTACTTCACTGCGCGCATGAATAATACCGCCTTAGTCAATTCAGAGGATGGTGCGCAAGGTGTATTTAATTTATTTGAAGATTACCATGGCGATCACCGAATTTCCGATGCTTTTACATATATTGCAGTTGATTCTTTTAACGCATTTCTCGATTTTTTATCTCGACATGAAGAGGTGTATCAATCTGATTTTCCGTATTCGGGATTAATTGTGGGGGATCAGATTGATTATGCAGACGCTTTTGACCTGCAACTTAAAAAAACAAATGATTACTTAAAATTACTCGCTGATTATTTAGGAGCAACTCCCAAAAAATATTTCCCATTTACTTCCCTACAATTAATTATACCTGTTGAGAATGATGGGAGTAATCAGTTAATCCTACGAATTTTTAAGGCGCTAGCTTCACATCCTGAGGTGAAAGACCTATATTTATTTAAAACGCCTGTTCAGGTTATAAAAACTCAACCCGACTTTATTTGTTCACTGAACACGCTATCTACCAATCTTCTTGCCGAATTACAAAAACCTGCGATGACAAATTTTTCTTGTATGTTGCATGTTGCTTCTTCTGATGTCTCGGCACCATTACTAAATGCACTCTCAGAGAGAAGACGCAAGAAAGAAACTGCCACATTTCAATCAGAAACAAAAAAATATGAAGCATCACAAAAGAAAAAACCCGAACCTAAAAAAGCAGCAGCCGCTGTATCAAGCACAACGCCTGTTGTCACAAGACCCGTTTCGTTAGTATTAGAAACCGAAGTCGCTACAGAAGTGAGCGTGTCGCAAGAAACATCTGCTAGGCCAGTTGATCCCAGTCGATTAATTAACCGAAACAGATTCATCGATGAATTTTGTAAATATGATTCTCCCTACAGAGCCATTTTTATTAATGCGGCAATATCACAAAACCTCCCCAATTTTCCGGATGACATTGCATCTGGAATAGGGGGTGTTTCATCACAAGCTATTCCACACTTTGAAAACTGGGTCAACAATCTCTGGTATCAATTGTTTGGTAACCCACAATTATCAGGCACGATAAAACACATCACACCAGAAGCATTTGCAAAAATTTGTTCTGCGCCGCAGTTTATCACTGGTGGAATGAGTTTAAATGCACTACCACCTGGATTTTATATTCAAGAGGGTACATTGGATTACTATATTCAACTGGCTAGTACGAAAAAGAAAACAAATCCGCTCATGCGTGCATGGGAACCAAAAGCACCGTTTGAACCATGGACGGGAGATGCGTCGCAATTTTCTAAAACGCCATCAGGTGAGTTTAAACAACTTTTCGAAAAATTAAATTGCGATGCAAAAAACATTGAACCACAACAAATATTTGCATTTTTCAAAGAAATGGTTACTGCTTTGTATTCACCTGGACGCGTACCCAAAGATGTGGCTGATTTCCTAATATCCTATTTTATGACTGAATATTCCGAATTTAATGTTAACCAGCAATTTTCAAAATTTACCAACATTTCACAATTATTTATTTTAAGTAATTTATGCTATCGCTATGGAAAAGAAGGATTGGAATATTTCGTAGAAACCATAAAACAGCTCAAAACAAAAGATCAAACATTGCATTCAAAATTTTTAAATTATGGTTTTGGTGGTGATTTAAAATATGTAACTAATGATAGATGCGAGAGGAAAGGCGCATTTGTTCAATCGCGTGTGTATCAACCTGCATTATCTGGTGTTGTTGCTGCATGGAGTTCTCCTGATGCATTAATCACCATGCGAAAACTAACACAACTTTCACCGAATGAAATCATCTGGTGGAACAAAATTATTGAAACTGAATTCAACAGTGTTGGTTATGTTGATTTAACCACAGTCTACAACGGATTCCGTTATTTTCTCGATGAAATTCATAAAATGGGATTGGTGTTACCAGAAGATTGTCCGATTCAAGGACCAGGTCCACTCACACAACTCAACAACATCTTGACATTACTAAATGCAGTACCAGAAACACGAAGACAAGATCAATTTTCAAATTTAGTCATTAATGATGATCAATTGGTTGGTCTTGCAAATACAGCTGAGATCATATACAACGACGCTACACGAGGTGTGGATGAACGAGAGTTCTTCGAGTTCTTCAAAACTGTTAAAGATACGCTCGGCTTTGAAGCGGATGATCCAATATTAGCACGTTGGATTAACACGACAGAAGAACACATTGGCGATCCAAAACCCACTTTTCAAATCCTAATTAATTATTTATGGCAAATAAAAGAATTACTTAAAAAAACCAAAAATAGTCTCTCTCTCACATCCGATGGCGCACTTTATGCGGTTCAAAAAGATGGATTTAAAATTACGCATCCTGCAATGCAACTCAGTCGACAACAATTATTACGAGGAGAAACCACATACCGAGTTGATTTTCCAACATTGTTGTTAACTGCCAATTCTGACAATCGGGAACGTAGAAATAGACTGCCACTACTCTGTCATCGCTTTTTAGGTTCTTGCGGACGCGAATTAAATGGTACGTATCAAGTATATGCACAATTTATTCAAAATTTATTTGATCCAAAATATCAGCCTGTTGCAAATGCCTTTGCGCCTATATTGATGATGGTCATTACGGGACGACGTGGTGCGAATGCGTTTGATACCAAAAAATTAAATGATTTTTTAGACACAGTTAAATCTAACCAAAAATTGACGGATATTTTAAATGCGCTAAATAAGCACCCCAATTTCCAAGCATTACTTAAAAACGATTTGAATGCACCGACATTGGATGAATTGTTGGGTTTTATTAAAATTATTTTAGAAAGCAATGCAGATACAAATGAAATTAATGGCGCTATCGATCGATTGATTGGTGTAAACGGTTCGCCTTCAGATAAAATGATGGCATCATGGGCTTTGTGGAATAAAAACCCTTTACATATTCTTGCGAGTAATTTTATTGACTTATCTCAACAGATAACAACAGTGCATGAATGGAGTTCTATTATTGCGTTATTGCAGTTGTCTCCAAATCAACTGGATTTTGCATCATTGAGAGAACTATTTAATTCAATACCAGAAAATTTAAGATCTTCGTCAATCTATCCAACGCTTCTATCATTATTGGCAACAGTTGATATTTCAAGTTCAAACAAGAAAAAATTTGACCTCGCTTCATTACAAAAAATATTTACAGATAAAGACCTGCAAAAAAAAGATTTAACCATTGAGCAATTAAAGGCAGTAATTCAAAAAGAATTTCCAAGATGTAAATTTATTTCATCAACCAATGAAATGCGCCCACCCATCGCAGTCAAAATTGAAAGAGATTATTGGGGAAATCTAGGAGATGTTAGTCGAGTACTGAAAGAAATTGGCGTGAAAACACCGCGTTTAGATTCATTTGAAAGAATAGAGGGTCAGGAAATAAACCTACCCACTATCGTTCAGTTGTATCGTTTTGCGCTGCGGATTAAGCAAAATAAAAAAGCGATTATCGATGGTTATAATGATTTGGATGATGAAATAAAAGCGCAATTAGATGCTGGTAATTTAATAATGGGACTTAAAACTGAGGGCGCTATTTCTGGCATATTCGGATATGACATCAAAGGCGTGTTTGAAAAACTCATTGGCGATATTTTTCGTGACAAATTAAAACTGATTGCGAATGCATTTCCCCAAGATAATGATCCAACACGATCTGGAAAAAAATTACCTGCGTTCGAAAAATTAGAAAAATTGTTTCCACAACCGAAATTCCCGAAAATTAAAATTGGTGAAGAAACAACACCAGCAATATCAAAAGAACAAGAAGTAATACTGGCTCAGTATCAAGCCGATTGCCAATCCATTGAAAAATTATACGGCACCGCTTTGGCATTACATCGAAAATGGCCGACGGAATTTAAGCTCGGAATTATTCTGGATAAAGTTAAAGACAAAGGACTAAGCGCTTTTCAACTCGGCACTATTTTCTCTGCGATTCAAGGTATTGATGCTGCTCATTTGCCGCCCGAATTATTTGAATTGTTTAACTCGCCTAATTTGGCAACCATGGCACGAACTGTTTCTGATATTTTAGAATTTAAAAATATTTCATTACTGAATAGAATTAATATCATTAAAGGAATTTTGGAAACACCACAAAATGCACCAGCAATCTATGAATTACAGAATTTATTAAAGCAATATGAAAAAAATCCAACATTGTGTGATTTTATTTCTGAATTGTTTTTCAAATTAAATAAAGAAGCGGATATTGGTGTTTTATTAAAAGGGGTTGAACAATTATTAGAATATGCTTCCGGCGATGACGTAAGAGAGAAAATATTAGAGAATTTTTCTGCTGAAAGAGCATCCATCCAAGATCTGCGTGCTTTAATAGGTTTATTTAATACAGTGGATGATGGTAAAAAAATGCAATATTTGAATATCATCGCGTACGGAATTTTAGATGGAGATTATGCGGTTGCTGCAGAAACTGATTCGCCACCTCAAACACCGACTGGATCATCCACTGCTCAGCAACGCACGTTTTCACTTGTTTTTTTTGGTGATAATTCTATTGCACAGCAATTATCTACTAAGGTTGATGCGCTTGCAGCATTTTATGATCCTAGAAATCCTGTGCGACCAGGATTTAAGCAACTAGAATCTTTGCTCGGTACTGGTTCGATCATTAATACATGGATTTCAGCTGCACAATCAAATCCAGATGGAGCACGATTAATTCACATCGCTAAATCTCAACAATATTTAAATGAGAATTTAGTTGATCGTCTGCGACAATTCAAACGAATTAATCATGAAGAAACGGGTAACGATTATCTATCAAGCTTTTATCTACAAAAACTGTATTACAGTATTTTAACAATTGATGCGTTGCGATTTGGAGAAGATGATTCTGCACCGCGGAATCATTTTCTCCTACAATCACCGTTATTGCTGGCTGATAAAAAGGTATCTAAAAAATTAGGAGAATTAACACTCGACGAAATAAAATCATTAACCACAGAATATAAAAAATTCTTCAGCGGTGATTTAACGAGAAAAGATCAAGACAAAATCTGGCAAATGCGCTGTGAATTTTTAGCCCTAGCTTGCGAAGCATTATACCGCACGACGAAAAAATGGCCGAATGAAATGCAAATCATGAGTGTGTTAACGCACATGATGACAGGCGGCAATGTGATCTCTGAAATTCCAACGGGTGCCGGAAAATCAATTACCAATGCATTGCTTGCAGTCATGCAATGGGGTGAAGGCAGAACGGTTGATTTTTGTACATCTAACATGGAATTAGCAACACGCGATGAAGCCAATTATCACCGTTTTTATGATTCAATGGGAATTAAGTCTTCCGTCATTACCGCTGAGAGTAAACCTGAAAATTATCAACAGGGTGGCATTAACTTTTCTGATGTTTCGCAACTGTCTTTATATCGTCAAAGACAACGCACGGAAACACTCGAAGAAGGCAAACAAAAACGCGCGTTAATTTTGGATGAAGCAGATCCGCAATTATTGACATATACACCTGGCAAACAAGTCAGCCGGAAGTTTCGTGCGAAAGGTGCTGGTGCTTTCGAAAATCCGCATGAAAAATTGTTTGAAGAAATTTTGGCATATATTGAAAACAAACCAGAATATGCAATCTTAACCGCACTTAACAAAACACATCTTGACGCATTCCGTGATGAATTAAATAAATCTACTGCATCTAATGAAGTAAAACGCAGTGCACGTGTCACTTCTGATGATGATTTACTGGAATGGCTCAATGCCGCATTAGTTGTCCAAGGATTAAAAGAAGGTAAAGATTATTTAATTCAATCGGATGAAAAAACCAAATTATCACGCGCCGTAATTATTGACACAGAAGGTACACCGCAAGAAAAACCACGATTCGGAAAAAGTGTACACGCATTTTTACATGCTAATTTAAATCGTCGCATGAAAAATGAGCCTGAATTTTCTGCAAAATGTAGTCATTTTCCCTTTGTGTTTGAACCATCTGGTTTACGTCTCTCATCAGAAACGGTTCGTCAATTTATCCGTGGTTATGAGGTGATGTGGGGTAACACCGGCACCTTAGGTGGGCACAATGAAGCACATCGACTCCATTCAATTTATCATGCTACTGCATTTAAATGTCCATCCTATTATGAAGATAAGTTGGTAAAAAAAGGTTCCGTCTGCGTTGCAGATGATCAACATTTCGCAGAAATTTTAAAACTAATTAATGAAAATAAAGGAAAAGAACCACCACGACCAATATTGCTTTTCTGCAAAGACATGAATGCTGCGCGCGCACTTGAAGAATATTTAATAACTGTTGATGTTGAAAAAAACACATTACAAACACACGATGCGCAAGCAGAATTAATCGGACAAAAAGCATCGCGCGTGATTGAAAGAGCAGGTGATGCCGGCATGATTACTATTACCACCTCTATTTTAGGTCGAGGTGCTGATTTTCGTCCGAAGGATAAAAAGAATGGTTTTCACGCAGTCATTACTTCTGCGCAATTAGATAGTCGCGCTGTTCGACAAATGGCAGGCCGCGCAGGACGACAAGATGATCCAGGTACATGGCAATTTTTGGTGAAACGTTCAGAATTAGCAAGCATTACAGATACAAGCACACCAGCTGATATTGATCGGGCGATTGCAAAGGTACAAGATAAAATCGCAGCCGAATCTGATAAACGATTAGAAACTGAAGAACATTATGCTGATATTTTGCATCAATATTGGGAAGATTTTTTGCGCGTTTCACGCGAATTGAAAAATTCCGTCCCTCCTTCTCATGACAATCATTTATGGAAACAATGTCATAACGACAACCAACAAAAATTGGGCGAATTTTTTCAAAAAGTTGAAAGAAAATATGACGAGTTAAAAGAAAGTGGTTCTGCAAATATTTTTGATCAGTTAATTAATTTTTCGAACAATGAATGGCGAAAAACTATTCAAGAAATGAGTCAAACTGCGAAAGAGGTGGTTCGTAAAGCAGGACAACCAGAATTTGCTGTTGTGGATGCAAGACCCATTGTGAGCAGCGTTCCCCGAGCAGTATTCGAAAAACCTGCATTGGAGCCATTGGAATATGCGACACGAGAAAGCGTTACATTACAAGCGGCGAGCATGAACGATGCTGTAGCAAAATTACCTACTATGACGTCTAACATAGCGCTTCATAAGGCCAATGACGCATTGGTAGGTGCTTTGAAA
>Ga0207150_1045_pt1 | contig 28630 bp, 25 predicted proteins | sample Alteio_BWMinHeat_32_FD_153526 | JGI IMG/M metagenome (GOLD analysis project Ga0207150, IMG submission 153526) | Enriched cells from forest soil in Barre Woods Harvard Forest LTER site, Petersham, Massachusetts, United States -... | ecosystem: Environmental > Terrestrial > Soil > Temperate forest >...
GACGGGCTTAACAGATAATCAATTAAATTCGGTGTTGAATAGTTTGACCGGCCGTGGAATTGATAACGCTGATCTTTATTTCCAATCGACTTGTTCTGAAGCTTGGATTTTAGAAGATGGAATCATTAAAGGCGGAAGCTATAATGTTGACCGTGGTGTCGGTGTTCGCGCGATGAATGGCGAAAAAACAGGGTTTGCTTATTCAGATGACATCGTTATGCCTGCGCTTGAACAAGCAGCTCATGCAGCCAGAAGCATTAGCCATCAAGAAGGTCATCAAGCTATTTCGGCAAGAAAGTGGGTTAAAGGTCATACCTTGTACTTACCAGTCAATCCACTCAATTCAATTGATGAAAATCAAAAAGTGGCTTTACTGCAAAGGATCGATCAATTTGCGAGAAAACTGGATTCTCGCGTCATCCAAGTGAATGTCACGCTTGCTGCTGAGTACGAAACTATTTTGATTTTAGCGAGTGACGGTCATTCTGCTGCAGATGTTCGTCCTTTAGTTCGTTTAAGTATAAGTGTCGTTGTCGAGCAAAATGGACGACGTGAACAGGGTTATGCAGGTGGTGGTGGTCGACTTGATTATCTTCATTTTGATCAAAGTGATTTAGCCCTTGAATATGCACGTGAAGCTGTACGGCAAGCTTTAGTTAATTTAGAAGCGGTAGATGCGCCTGCAGGCAGCATGCCTGTCGTTTTAGGGCCTGGTTGGCCTGGTGTTTTATTACATGAAGCGGTTGGGCATGGCTTGGAAGGCGATTTCAATCGAAAGGGAACGTCTGTTTTTAGTGGTAGATTAGGTCAATCTGTCATCTCTCCACTTTGTACGATTGTGGATGATGGAACACTTGTCAATCGTCGAGGCTCACTCAATGTCGATGATGAGGGCGTACCGACACAATGTACGACTTTAATCGAAAAAGGTGTCCTGCGTAATTACATGCAAGATAAACGTAATGCACGCTTGATGGGCGTTGAGTCAACGGGTAATGGCCGACGTGAATCTTATGCGCATATGCCGATGCCGCGCATGACAAATACTTACATGCTACCTGGAGAATCAACACCTGAAGAGATTATAGCTTCGGTCAAGAAGGGAATTTATGCCGTGAATTTTGGTGGCGGACAAGTTGATATCACGTCTGGCAAATTTGTCTTTTCAGCAAGTGAGGCTTACTTGATAGAAGATGGGAAAATTACTGCGCCAGTTAAAGGTGCAACCCTAACTGGGAATGGTATAGATGTGTTGAAAAAAGTATCGATGGTAGGTAATGATCTTAAGTTAGATCCGGGCATTGGTGTGTGTGGAAAGGACGGACAAAGTGTTCCTGTCGGAGTAGGTCAACCAACTGTTAAAGTGGATTCACTGACAGTTGGAGGAACCCGACGATAAAAAAGCGGTCTCTTTGGAGACCGCTTTTTGTTAGCTTGCTGGTGTTGAAGCTTGGCTGTCGCTACCAGAAGCGGGTGCAGCATTGTTGTCACCACCGGCTGGTGAAGAAGCGTCAGCTGTTTTTGCAGACTTCTTCTTGCCGTGATGATGTTTTTTTACTACATGATGACGATGATGTTTCTTGGTCATCTTTTTATCGGTCTTAGCAGCTGTTCCTGTATCAGTTGAAACAGTTTGATCGGAAGCAGTGGCTTGTGTTGCAGCAGTTGCGCTGGTGTTTGTTGAAGCGTCATCTGCGTAAGCAAGGGTTGAACCTGCTAAAGCGACACCGACCAATAGTGCAATCGTTTTCTTCATTTTCTTTCTCCAATGTTAAAGTTGCGTGTACTAAGATACTATAAACTTCACAAAATGAATATCGATCTGAAGAGAATTTTTTATGACAGAGCTATGGTGTAATCCGGAACGTTTAAAAAACTTAATAACTGATGTATTAAAAGAGGCCAAAACATTCGGCGCGAGTAGTGCTGAGGTTGATATCGGGGTCAATCGTGGATTTACAGTTACCGCTAGAGCCTGCGATGTCGAATCCATTGAGTATAATCAAGATCGCGTATTGGATATTACGGTCTATTTTGGTCAACGGATGGGTGCATCTAGCCTCTCTGATTTTAGACCTGATGCGATCAAGGAGGCGGTTAAGGCAGCATGCAATATTGCGCGTTTTGCAGACCAGGACATTTATTCAGGCTTGGCCGACTCCGCTTTATTATTGAAGACCTACCCTGATTTAGATTTGGATCATCCGTGGGATTTAACCGTTGATCAAGCGATCGAGCTCGCTCTCGATTGTGAAAAAAAAGCGTTGGCACGAGATAAACGAATCGATAATTCTGAAGGTATTACTGTTGCGACAACCGAAGGCTGGCATGCTTATGGTAATTCCAATGATTTTGTGGGTTGTTATCCTTCCTCGGTACATGAAATAAGTTGTGTCTTGATTGCAAAACAGCGAGACGAGATGCAACGAGATTACAGTTACACAATTTCATGCGATCCAAAACAACTTGATTCCATCGAAAATATAGCAAAAGAAGCGGTTTCTCGTACGGTGAATCGTTTGGGCGCACGACCCTTAACGACACGAAAAGTCCCTGTTATTTTTGCGGCTGACAAAGCCCGTAGTTTGTTGGGGCATTTTGTTGCGGCCATTTCAGGCAGTAATCTTTACCGTAAATCTTCATTTCTTGTGGATCAATTAGGCAAACGTGTTTTCCCCGCGCATATTACCTTAGATCAACGTCCACACCTGTTGCGTTCGTTGGGCAGTGCGCCTTTTGACGATGATGGTGTGTTGACGCGACCCAATATTTATATTGATAAAGGGATTCTCACGATGTATTCCCTCGGTGTTTATTCAGCCCGTAAATTAGGCCTAGAAACAACCGGCAATGCGGGCGGTGTTTTTAATTTATTTGTTAACACGGGAAATAAAGATTTAAAAGCCCTTTTAAAAACCATGGATACGGGATTATTGATTACTGATTTAATGGGGCAAGGTGTTAATCTTGTGACGGGTGATTATTCACGCGGTGCGAGTGGGTTTTGGGTGGAGCGGGGTGAAATTCAATACCCGGTTGAAGAAATCACCATTGCGGGTAATTTAAAGGAAATATACGCTCAAATCATCGAAATCGGCAACGATATCGATCGTCGCGGCAATATTCAAACGGGTTCAATTCTGATTGAAAATATGATGGTGGCAGGCAATTGAGCAGGCAATTGAGCCAGGCAATTGAGCCTTGAGGCAATTGAGCCTTAAGGATTGCTTAAGATTTAATCTGTAAAATCCCATTTTATTTTATGAGGTGAATGAAATGTTTGGCCATAATCTTAATATTGATATCAATACCCCTACTACTAGCCCACAGGTTGATGACGAAAAATCGATATCTCCGAATCCGAGTATCGGATTAGAGGGCTATATTTTAGAGAAAACGAAAGATGAACAAAGAGTGTTATCGCTTGTCAACCAACTAACGAATCAACCGGCAGCAGTGATCATCGAAGCCATTCAATTGATTCCTAAAACCTGTTCTGTTGTTCAGATTTCCATGCGAGAATTGTTTCATCTGAGCAATGAAGAATTAAAGCAAGTATTGGCTGCATTTCCAGAACATGTTTATTTACGTTTGGATGCTTCAATAATTGCGGCGCCAGCGGCCGTTGCCTTACAAACGCCAACACCTGTCATGCGAAACGCTCAGGTAGAAAACATTTTTAGTAGATACTTAGATGAATTAGGATTAGATTTTTCTAAAGATGAATTAGTCGATTTTTTATTTGAAATTGGACATCGAATTATTATTAAGGATCAAGACATTATTGATGGTTTAAATAAAAAATATGACGAAGCACGTAAAAATGAAATTCCACTTGCGATTAAAACAAGCGATTCGCCATTTTCAGTTTTTAATAGGACGACGAATATAGAACACAATGTATTAACAATGATTATGTCGTTTGCCTCAGGTGCTGATGCTGATGTGACGCCGCCGAAAATGCCCAAAAAAGATTAAACTCGCTTGTCTACCTGTATTTTTGCCATCACGTCGATAAGAAAAAAAATTTTCTTGATCTGAATAGGTGCAATAATTGCTACGATAGACTTGTTGAACACCTTGTTGACTGAGCAAGGTGTTTGCAATCAGTGAAAGATTCAAAAACCAATGCCCTGGTTGGGATGGTTTAAAGGCATCTTCAATTTTGTTGATTTTTGCAAGAAAATGATCGCGAACGACATCATCGATTTCATAAACATCCCCGCTAATGCCAGGACCAATCCAGGCTAATAACGTTTGGGGATTGATCGACATGGCTTCAATCGTGTTTTCAATCACACCAGCAACCAATCCTCGCCAGCCTGCATGAATAGCGGCTACATGTTTACCCGTTTGGTCACATAATAAAATCGGTAAACAATCGGCTGTTTGAATAATGCAAATTTGATTCGCGTCACTTGAATAACTGGCATCTGCTTCTGCATTTAAATTATTTTTTGAAGCTGTCACAACCTTTCCGCTGTGAATTTGTTTTAACCAAATGGGTTCGTTTGGTAAATGCAATTTTTCTTGCAAAAACAAACGATTTTCTGCATGCGTTAAATTTCCAAAAGAACGTAACGTGCTCCAAGCGTGAATATTGGGAGGCGCAGGCCAATGGGGTTTAATCAAATTCATGGGATGTCTTCTTTAAAATGCTTATAAGCGTATGCATATCTTCTGGTAAAGGTGCATGCCAATGCATTTGTTTTCGTGTGACAGGATGAATAAGTCCCAGTTCTTCAGCGTGCAATGCTTGCCGTTTAAAACCACGCAAAACAGAAATTAATTCTTCAGATGCGCCTTTGGGTAATTGTAATCGTCCACCGTAAATGGGGTCGCCGAATATGGCGTGACGAATATGCGCCATGTGAACGCGTATTTGGTGCGTGCGACCTGTTTCTAGTTGTACACGAATGCGCGTATGGTGCGGATATTTTTCAATGATTCGATAATGCGTAATCGCAGGTCGGCCTGTTTCTTCATCTGTCACGCTCATGCGTTTACGTTGAATAGGATGACGCCCAATGGGTGCATCAATGGTACCGCCGCTGATGAGTGTGCCCATAACGATCGCTTGATAAATGCGTGAAATGGTACGCTTACGCATTTGTGCAGATAACGATTTCAATGCAGCAGTCGTTTTTGCAATAACCAACAACCCCGTCGTATCACGATCGAGACGATGAATGATCCCTGCGCGTGGTAAATCTTTTAAAGCAGGAGCGTGGTGCAAGAGTGCATTCAGTAGTGTTTTATTAGGGTTTCCAGCAGCGGGATGGACGACCATACCGGCCGGTTTGTTGATGACAAGCAACGCGTCATCTTCAAAAATAATATCCAGTGTAATATTTTCCGCTTCCCAGGCAGGTTGTTGTTTGCGATGGGCATTGATGATAACAATTTCATTTCCATGCACTTTATCGCTGGCACGCGGTATTTTCCCATTCACAACGAGTGCTTTTTGGTCTATCCAAGATTTAATTTCCGTACGAGAATAATCCGGTAGTGCCTTTGCTAACGCCTGGTCGAGACGAAGACCTTTTAGCTCAATGGGTAAATTTAATTCGATTTTGATCATAAATACACTATAGTCGTTTTGTTAACGCGTGAATGATGACAAAATTTCATTTACAATGCACCCTCTAAAGCTCAGAGGAGTTGTGATGTGACTAAATTATTTCAGCTATGGCTCGTGGGATGCATCGCTTTATTAGGTTTTCTTTCAGGCTGCTCGACGTCAACTGATCCAGCGGACACCTATAAGGGTGAAACTGCCGAAAAAATTTTTCAAAATGGCGAACAGGCTCTACGTGAAGGAAATTATCAAGAAAGCATTAAGCGTTTTGAAGCCTTAGATGTCCAATATCCTTACGACAAACATTCAGAAACAGCTGAGCTTCACATCATTTACGCTTATTACATGACCAGTGATTATGCCTCTGCAGAATCCGCTGCAGATCGTTTTATTCACGAATTTCCAGCGAGTGGATATGTTGATTATGCATATTATCTACGAGGTCTTTCTAATTATTATCAAAACCTCGGTGTTTATGAGCGTTTATTCAACATTGATTTATCCACCCGTGATTTAGCGCAGATCAAAAAATCTTGGCAAGATTTTGCCGTCATTGTGCATCAATTTCCACACAGTCGATATGCGGCTCCCGCACATCAATACATGATTTACTTACGTAATATTATTGCGCGTCATGAATTGGAAGTTGCACGATTTTACTTTTCACGTGGCGCTTATGTCGGTGCTGTGAATCGTGCCAATGATGTTGTGCAATATTATCAAGGTACGCCGTCAGTGCCTTATGCATTAGTTCTTATGGTGAAATCGTATCGTGCTATGCATCTCAATCAAAATGCGCAAGAAACTTTGCGTATACTGAAATATAATTATCCTGAGCTGGTGCATGATAATACTGTAAGTTAATCACTAAAAAATCTAAAGGAGTAGTACATGAAAGAATTCGTGTTTTTTGAAAATCTCATTGCTGATATTTATGCTGGGCCTTTTTGTGTTGATTTAAGTTATGAAGTGGGCCAATTAGTTCTCGTGAATGAAAGAAGGCATGCAAGTATTAGAACAATGGCAACACATCTGACTTATCAACCCAGTACAGGCAGCTGGTATCGTCAACCGCATAACAATTTGTATGCACCTGAAAATTTAGGCATCGATACCATTCTTTTCAGAAAATCATTACTTTCGAAATGTGTTTCTGAAAATGTTAACTTTAAATCTTTAGACCGTGAGCAACGTGCGCTTATACTCAATGCAATTAAATCTTCTCCTTATGCGGGTCAAATGGATATTTCAGGTTGTAAATTAACAGATGCTTTAAAAACGGAATTAGTGGATTTGTTACGTCATAAAAGCGGTTCACCATTAGAAATTATGAATGCTTCATTTGAATTGACCGAAATAATGGACATTGTAAATGAGCCTAAAAAAATTATAGCGCTTCAAGCTGAACTTGCCGCGCTCAAAGCTGAAAATGCTGTTCTCAAAGCTGAAAATATGCGACACCAAGAATTAGATGAAGTGGCAGAGTTTGAATTAGTCGAAACAGATGAAAGTAAAAATGCACGTCTGGTGAGTCCGTTATCATTTTTACGAAGTAACCATGGCGGATACGATGAGAGAAAAGAGGATATCGCAAATAGTCCGAGTCCGACGCTTCCTTAAGTTTCCTTATATCCAGATGTAATCGGATAACGTCGATCCTTACCGAACGCGCGTGCGTGGATACGTACACCGACGGCATATTGACGACGTTTATATTCATTCAATTGAATGGATCGAATTACATTTTGCACGGTAGTTCGATTGAAACCTTTTGCGATAATATCTTCAACACTTAATTCTTCATCAATGTAATGCGCAATAATTTTATCGAGAATGTTATAGGGCGGAAGTGTGTCAGTATCTTTTTGGTTTTCACACAGTTCAGCGGTTGGCTCGCGTGAAATGGTGCGCGCCGGGATGACATGATTTAATTGATTACGATAATGCGCTAAATGATAGACCATCGTTTTCGAAATATCTTTTAACACGGCAAAACCGCCTGCCATATCGCCATACAACGTAGCGTAACCTACGGCGAGTTCGCTGCGATTACCTGTTGTTAAAACAAGGGATTTTGTTTGATTTGATATAGCCATTAATATGACGCCGCGACAGCGTGATTGAATATTTTGTTCAAGAATACCAGGTTCTTGTTCTTCTAATCTTGGTTTCAGAACATTCAAAAAACTATTAAAGGGCTCTTCGATGGAAATCATTTCGTAACTGACATTTAAATTTTCAGCAATTGAAATAGCTTCTTCCATACTCAGTTGAGAAGAAAAGCGTGATGGCATAAATACAGCATGTACACGTTCTGCGCCTAATGCATCCACGGCAACGGCGAGCGTTAAGGCTGAATCAATACCGCCGGATACACCAATAATGACGCCGGGGAAATGATTTTTTTCAATGTAATCTCGAGTGCCTGTTACGAGTGCTTGGTAAATACATTCAATTTCTTCAGGTATGAAAAAAGGTTCGTGCGCGATTTGAATGTTATTTTTTGATACGGTTAAATCAACACATAATATATTTTCATTGAAAAAACCAGCAAATTGACGAATTTCACCCGTGGAATCTACTGCCATCGAACCGCCATCAAACACAAAATCATCCTGACCGCCCACACAATTACAATATAAAATAGGGACGTTTGTTTGCGCAGTTTGTTCTTTGATGATACGAATGCGTCGTTTGTGTTTGTCAATTTCAAAAGGCGATGCATTAGGAACAATAATACATTGTGCACCTTGTTCGACGCTCTGAATTATGGGTTCCATTTGCCAAAGATCTTCACAAATGATAATGCCGACAGGTATATTTTTAATGTTAACAACACACGGTTTTTTACCTGGTGTGAAATAGCGATATTCATCGAAAACTTCATAGTTCGGTAGATGTCTCTTTGCATATTGCGCAATGATTTCGCCATTGTAAATGAGCGAACAAGCATTGAATAATCCATCGGACGTTTTTAACGGATGTCCGACTAAACAATAAATCTCAGTGACTGAATTTTTGAGAGTGATCAACGCTTGATTGATTAAATCAATAAAATGTTGGCGAAATAACAAATCTTCAGGAGGGTAACCTGTTAGACTCAGTTCTGGAAATACAATCAAATCCGCTTTCAATTCATCTCGTGCTTTTTTTGCGGCAGTGATATGGATATTCAAATTTTTTTGAATATCTCCTACCGTTAAATTACATTGTGCTAGCGCAATTTTTAATGAAGTATTCATATATTTTCTAACCATTCAATGCCCGATGTCGCGGACGCAACAATTAATACCTGATATTGATTATTGTTATCCTGATAAAAATCCGCAATGATGGCACGATGCTGAGTATCTATCAATTCTTGTCCGCGTTTTATTGAAATAGACGAAGAAAGCATTGCTTGATATAAACGCGTTTTAGGTTTGCCGCGATAATGCATACGAGCAATAATTTCTTGGCCTGTATAACATCCTTTATCAAAATTGATTGCATTCAAAGTTGTCAGCTCTAAATCATGCGTGAAAAATTGTTCTGATGTTTCTGGATAAATGAGCGGCTGATGATTAGTGATGTCACATTGACGCCAAGCATTTATATTTTGATCGCTCGACATTTTATTTTTTGTGATCATAATCCAGCGTGCAGGGAGGCCTTGTTCGCGAATGATGAGATGATCAGGATAAGATAGTTGTTGGTTGGGTTCTTCTGGCCACTCACCAGAAACAGCTTCAAAATATCCGTATTGAAAAAAATGATCACTCACATCGGTTAATTTGACTTTATAAAAAACGCTATATTTTTCTAAGGCTTTTTTTTCAATTGGGATCATTTCGCGCGGCATTTGTAAATAATAAGCGTTTTGAAAATACACTAGACGAAAAAAACTAATGATTTTTCCTTGTGGATTGCAATGTGCGCCCAGGCCTGAGCGTGTTTCAGTAAAGTCATTGATCTGGCAAGTCAGCTGGCCTTGCAATAGTTTAACCGCATCAAGACCTGCAATTTCAAGCAGTCCGAGATGGTTTAAGGATATACTTTTTTGTCCAGTTTGCACGTATAGTTACCAATTGAGGCTAATAAGGATATAATATCGTTTCGGTTACTTGTGGGAAACTAAAAGAATGCGTTTTTATGATTTTTTTCGATGGGGTGGTTTAATTTTGATCACCTTTGCGATCTGTGGTTGTACGGCGGTTACTCGAGAACTTCAATATACGGCTAATACCTCAACACATAATTCATTGTCTAAAGACCCTGCGAATCCAGCGCTTGATAAGCCTCAGACGGTAGATCTTTCATTGTATAAACTCCCTCATCATCGGAGCGATGTATCCATTGCGGTGGCGGCTTCTGGCGGTGGCTATCGCGCAGCCAATCTGGTGTTGGGTGTTTTGATGGGGTTAGAAAAAATTAAAGACAAAAATACGCATCACAATTTATTGCAAGATGTAAATTATTATTCGACAGTTTCGGGCGGTGGTTTTGGTGTTGGGTATTATATCGATCAATTAAATCATTATTTATTAAATCACCCTGGACAGGCATCTCATTTTTCGTTGAATAATACAGTAAATTTGATGTTATCAGACGATCAAGAAGACCGTATTCCATCCAATCCACTCCGCGCAGATTTAAGTGACATGTTGTTTTTCGGAGATGAACGTGGTCAGTTGATCACACAACACTTTGATCAAACTTTATTAGCTTCTCCTCACGGCGGTTTACGTCTGAGTGATATTTTTATTCCAAAAAATAGTCGCAAGACTGCTCAGTTGCCTATCTGGGTAACCAATGCAACTGTCTATCAAAATATGGCTATTTTTCCATTCACACCGGATGTGCTTGCACGCTATCAAGCAACGAATTATTTTCATAATAAAACATTGATGGCCATCAGTGGTGATGTTCACGATACTTGTTATGCTTGCGAGATACCTATTTCGATTGGTTTAACGGCAAGCGCAAGCGTTCCTATTGCGATTCCACCGACAACATTGATGAGCAAAGGATGTGTGTCGGAGAGTGATGATTGTTATATTCATCTTTATGATGGCGGTCTTGCAGACAACCTAGGTGTGTATACAGCAATGAGTTTGTTATACCAAGATAAAAGTCCAACCAAAGTGCTCATTATTATTGACGCATATACAGGCGATGTCGCACCTTATACGGGTGAAATGGCGCTGCCGAATAATGTTTCATTGTTGCTTCGCATCATGACAACCATCACTGATGCGAATCATGAAAATATACAAACAAAAATTCCATTCATTGCACATGATATTTTATGTCGTCGTGGTGCTCGCCAAGTGATGGTGATTCATTTAAGCTTACGTGATTTTCCGAAAGCGCTTAAAGTACATACTGGACTTAATATGGATTTATCTAGCCAAAAAATATTAATCGCAGTTGGTGAAAAGTTAGTAAAAGCTCATCCTGAGCTGAAAAAATTATTGGATCATTCTGCGCAGTTAATGGATGACAAATGTTGAGGTGAGTCGATGAAAAAAAATTCAGCGTTATTAATGGTCGATTTGCAAAATGATTTTTGTGTAGGTGGAAATTTAGCGGTCCCAGAGGGTGATGCAGTAGTTTCAGTTGCAAATCAGCTGCAAAAATATTTTGATTTTGTGATAGCAACAAAAGATTGGCATCCAAAAAATCACTTCAGTTTTGCATCAAATCATTTTGGCAAAAAGCCGGGCGATATCATCGATTTGTTTGATATTCAACAAGTTTTATGGCCTGATCATTGTGTGCAATCTTCAAAAGGTGCAGAGTTTCATCCTAAATTAAATGTTTCACCTATTTCTCTCACGATTTACAAAGGCATTGATCCTAAAATTGACAGCTATAGTGCCTTTTTTGACAACGGTCATCTGCGTCAAACTGAATTAACAGATTGTTTGCAAAAAAAAGAAATTACTGATATTTATGTGCTCGGATTGGCGACGGATTATTGTGTTAAATTTACTTGTCTTGATGCCATTCAACTAGGCTTTAACGTTTTTTTGATCGAAGATGGATGTCGAGGCGTTGAATTAAATCCAGGTGATTGTAAAAAAGCATTAGCAGAATTACAAAAAGTCGGTGTGAAAATAATTCACAGTAACCATTGGATTAAATCAGTCGGATGATTTAAATAACCATCCGCTTTCCATTCGGTTGGATTCTCATTCGGAGAAATATAACCATACAATGCAGTAAATACGCGCATGTTCGCACTGCGACTGGCTAACACATCACTTTCAGCATCACCCACATAAATACAATTTTCAGTATGACATTTTAATAAATCACAAGCATGTTGCAGTGGTGCAGGGTGCGGTTTATGAAAAGGTAGCGTGTCACCACTGATGATACAGCCTGCGCGTTGATCAAGTTGTAAATGATTTAACAATGGTTTTGTAAAGCGCGATGGTTTATTGGTCACTATTCCCCACGAAATATTTTTTTGATCAAGAAATAAAAGCGTTTCAGTCATACCAGGAAAAAATTGTGTTTGATCAGTTAAATGTTTTTCATAAAATTCAAAAAAACGATTTTGCAAAAGGGTATAACGTTCATGTGTTGGATCAATTTTCATGCCTAAATTTAACAATGCGCGCGATCCCAATCCTGCTGTTGTGCGAATAGCGTCGAAGGGGACGTTTGGTAATTTTTCTTCAGATAACAACGCATTCAGTGCGGTGCCTAAATCAGCAGCAGTGTCGAGTAAAGTGCCATCGAGATCAAATAAAATACTGTGAATCGGTTTCATGGTTTTTTCGCGTGAATGATGTAGTTGATGGTGACGTCACGATTCAGTTTGCACTGTTTACTCAAAGGATTGTAGTGCAAACCGACAATATCAGCAGGAATCAAATCTGTTTCACGAAGCCAAGCATCTAATTCAGCTGGTTGAATAAATTTACGATAATCGTGTGTATTTTTCGGTATAAGTTTCAATAAATATTCTGCAGCAACAATAGCACCAAAATAGGATTTGATATTTCGATTTAAGGTTGAAAAAAATAAATCAGCACCCGATTTTGCGAGTGTAGCGCAAGCCTGAATGGTGGATCGAGGGTCAGGGACATGCTCAAGCATTTCCAGACAGGTAATTACCTCAAATGAATGAGGGTGTGTATTCGCAAGAGATTCAACGGAAATGAGCTGATAGTCGATGGTAGTATTAATACCCTCGTGATGACATTTTGCTACAGCGAGCGCTTCTTGGGACAAATCGATGCCTGTCACAATACCACTGACAGCAACCATGCTTTCAGTTAATAGGCCGGCGCCGCAACCCACATCTAAAATGTATTTTCCTGCAAGCGTGGTGCGTTGTTGAATATAAGAGAGTCTTGCCGGATTGATATCGTGTAAGGTGCGCAATGGGCCCTTGGGATCCCACCATTGATGGGCTAAGTGGCTAAACTTGGCAATTTCATGTTCATCTTGATTTGTATAATGCATACTTGTCGTTGTGCCTACTTGTGATTATCATAGCCGGGTATATTTTTTTACTCGAAAGGAATTTTAATATGAAAACTTTAGTTGCTGCTAGCGCTTTAATGGCTCTTTTATCTGTGAATGTTGCATTTGCTGATGATTCTGCTACAAACACGATGACAAGTCCCAGTGCAACCTCTTCATCTAGCACAGTACCAGCCAATACCAACACTAATACACAAGATCCAAATCAGCAACAAACTTCCAATGCGACAAGCGGCACTTCCACTACCAATGCTGCTAATAATGGCGTTGATGGTACAGTTAACGGAACTGCGACCCAGGCTAATTAATGGTCGATCGTATGTTTTCGATGAAAAAACCCTGCGATTGCAGGGTTTTTTGTGTCGAGTGGTACATGAAATTTTAGAATTTTTTGCTTGATTTGACCGCAAAATTGGATAGTATTATGAATACGACAGTTCAACCGCAAACGATTTATCGTCAAGATTATCAGCCATCAGCCTTTTTTGTCGATCAAATCGATCTTACTTTTGATTTGGCTGAAGAACTGACGCTCGTGAAATCACGATTAACATGTCGGCGTAACATCGCTGTATCTCGAACAGCAGATCTTACTCTAAATGGTGAATCACTGACACTTCGTTCAATCACAATAGAGGGTAAACCTTGTCATCAATACGAATTAACTGAATCTAAATTGGTGATATCTGCACTGCCTGATGAATGCGTTGTTGAAATTGAAGTCGCTATTTATCCGCAAAATAATAAATCATTAAATGGATTATATCGCTCAAGAAATTATTTTTGTACACAATGCGAACCCGAAGGATTTCGACATATTACTTTTTTCCCTGACCGTCCTGATGTGATGGCAAAATATTCGACGACCATCATAGCTGATAAAAAACACTATCCGATTTTATTATCTAATGGAAATCCCATTGATCGTGGAGAATTTTCAAATGGAAAACATTGGGTAAAATGGGAAGATCCTTTTAAAAAACCCAGTTATCTATTTGCGTTGGTTGCTTGTGACATGGATTGTCTCACCGATAATTTTGTCACACGCAGTGGGCGTACTGTTGAATTACGAATTTATGTTGAAAAAGGTTGTTTACCGCAAGCACATTTTGCGATGCATGCTATAAAAAAGGCTATGCAATGGGACGAATTAGCATTTGATCGTGAATATGATCTCGACATTTATATGATTGTTGCGGTCAGTGATTTCAATATGGGTGCAATGGAAAATAAAGGCCTCAATATTTTTAACGACAAATATATTTTAGCAACACCTGATCGTGCAACCGATCAAGATTTTATTCATGTTGAAGCTGTCATTGCGCATGAATATTTTCATAATTGGACAGGTAATCGAATTACCTGTCGTGATTGGTTTCAGTTAAGTTTGAAAGAAGGGCTCACAATCTTTCGAGAACAATTATTCACGTCTGACACAACATCACCGACCGTCGCGCGCATTGATGAAGTCGATTACATTCGTACAGTACAATTTAGTGAAGATAACAGTCCACTCGCGCATGCTGTTCAGCCAGATTCTTATATCGAAATTAATAATTTTTATACGGCAACAGTGTATAACAAAGGTGCTGAAGTCATTCGCATGTTAAGAACCCTTGTCGGTGAAGAAAAATTTCGAGAAGGAATGAATTTATATTTTGAACGTCATGACGGTCAAGCTGTTACGATTGAGGATTTTGTTCGCGCGCATGAAGATGTTTCGGAAGCCGATTTAAAACAATTTCGTTTGTGGTACAGTGAAATCGGCACACCTCGTGTGAGTGTGACGGATTTTTATCATGCAGATACTCAATCATATTCTTTACATATTAAACAATCTTCTAAAAATCCATTGCATATTCCAATTAAAATAGGATTATTAGAACATGATGGTCGCGAAGTTGTTAATGAAGTTCTTGAATTGCGAGAAGTTGAACACGTTTATACATTTGAAAATATTTTAGAAAAACCCATTCCCTCTTTGTTGCGTGATTTTTCTGCGCCAGTTCGTTTAGATTACGATTATTCTGATGAAGCGCTCACTATATTATTCTGTCATGATTCCGATTTATTTAATCGACGTGAAGCTGGCGTGCGCTTGGCGATTAATCATTTAATGAAAATGTTAACGGATGTTCAACAAAATAAATCTTTGCGCGTCGATCAAAATTATATTGATGCAATTCGTACCGTGTTTCACACCACGCAGCAGGATCGTTGGTTGCTGGCACGCATGTTAATGTTGCCCACTGAAAAATATTTATCGGAACAATTGTCGGTTGTGGATGTGGATGGTATTCATATGGCTCGTGAATTTTTATCAAAATCCATTGCAATATCAATGAAAAATGATTTTCTTGAAATGTGGAAAATATTAAATCATTCTGATCAACATATTTTATTTGATATAGAAGCCATAGGAGATCGTGCATTAAAAAATATGTGTTTACATTATCTCATGTTGTTGGATGACGATGAGATTCATGAGACGCTTGGTTGGCAGCAATTTCAATCAGCATTAGGTCAAAATATGACAGATTGCATGGCTGCACTCGCTGCATTAGTGAATGGTCCGAAATGGCGTGATCAGGTCTTGAAAAAGTATTATGATCGCTGGCATGATAATGCACTCGCTTTAGATAAATGGTTTGCGATTCAAGCATCTGCTAAATTACCTGATACATTGAATCGTGTTAAACAACTATTAAATCATCCTGCTTTTGATCTTCATAATCCCAATAAAGTTTATGCACTCATTGGGTCATTTGGTGCGAATGCTATTCACTTTCATCAAAAAAATGGAGTGGGATATCAATTTTTAGCGGAAATAGTGAGTGAAATAGATATGTTCAATCCGCAAGTCGCATCACGTATGGTGAAGCCATTGATTACTTGGCGTCGATATGATCCAGTTCGGCAATCTCTTATGCGTGAAGCACTGATGAAAATCGCAAACGCAAAAAAATTGTCACCTGATTTGTATGAAATGGTTACAAAAAGTTTACACACTGAGGAGAATTATCATGAGCGAATCTAAATTCCGTGCCGAATCAGATAGTATGGGCACGATTAATGTGCCAGCAGAAGCGTATTGGGGTGCGCAAACACAACGCTCACTGCATCATTTTGCAATTGGTCGTGAAAAAATGCCGACAGAAATTATTTGGGCATTTGGTATTTTAAAAAAAGCGGCGGTACTGGTTAATCATGATTTAGGATTGATCACGGCTGATAAAATGAAAGTGATTACTGCGGCGTGTGACGAAATTATTTCAGGAGAATTACTCAGCCAATTTCCATTGAGTGTTTGGCAAACGGGGAGCGGCACGCAAACCAATATGAATGTGAATGAAGTGATTGCGAATCGCGCGATTGAGATAAGCGGTGGACAACGCGGCAGTAAAAAACCGATTCACCCCAATGATGATATTAATCGCTCGCAATCTTCAAATGATACATTTCCTACAGCGATGCATATTGCCGCAGTAGAAGGCGTGACTAAAAAATTATTGCCATCGATTAGTCGTTTAAAAAATGGATTAATGAAAAAACAAAAAGCCTTTTCGCATATCATTAAAGTTGGCAGAACGCATTTACAAGATGCCGTTCCTTTAACATTAGGTCAAGAATTTTCAGGCTATATTGCCCAATTAGATTCAGCAGCAAAAAATATTATAGTTTCTTTAAAAAATTTATATGAATTAGCATTAGGTGGTACAGCCGTAGGAACCGGTATCAATGCGCATCCCGAATTTGCAACGCGCGTTGCGGCGAAAATTTCTGAATTAACGGGTCAACCTTTTGTGACAGCACCTAATAAATTTGCGGCATTAGCGGCACATGATGCATTCGTTTTTTCGAGTGGCGCACTAAAAACATTAGCAGCTGCACTCATGAAAATTGCAAATGATATTCGTTGGTTAGGATCGGGTCCACGTTGTGGTTTAGGCGAGCTGATTTTGCCAGCCAATGAACCTGGTTCATCTATCATGCCAGGCAAAGTCAATCCTACACAATGCGAAGCCATGACAATGGTGTGCGCACAAGTCATGGGAAATGATACAGTGATTGGGTTTGCGGCATCGCAAGGTAATTTTGAATTAAATGTTTTTAAACCTGTCATTATTTATAATTTTTTGCAAGCATTGAATATTTTATCGGATGCTATGATCATGTTTGATCAATTTCTTGTTGAAGGCTTGGAAGCTGATGAACGTCGTATTAATGAATTTGTGCATAATTCCCTAATGTTGGTCACAGCACTTGCGCCGAAGATTGGTTACGATAAATCAGCTGAAATTGCGCATAAAGCATGGCATGATGGAACCAGTTTGTTAGAAGCTTGTTTGAGTTTGGGCTATCTCACACAAGAAGAATTTCGCGAATTAGTGCGTCCGGAGAAGATGGTCTGATGGAAATGATAATGGAGCAAAAGACAATGCGTCGCGTTTATAATTTTAGTCCAGGTCCTGCGATGTTACCAGAAGACGTTTTGTTGCAGGCGCAAAAAGAAATGCTTGATTGGCATGATACGGGGATGTCTATCATGGAATTGGGACATCGGGGTGCTGAATTTAAAGCGCTTGCTGAAAAATCCGAAGCAGATTTGCGCGAATTAATGTCTATTCCAAAAAATTATCACGTTTTATTTTTGGCGGGTGGTGCGTCTGTTCAATTTGGTATGGTGCCAATGAATTTAAGTCATGGGCAACAATCAGCAGATTACTTTGACACGGGCATTTGGTCTAAAAAAGCGATGGATGAAGCGAAACGTTACATCACTGTGAATGTGGTTGCAAAAACTGAAGTAAAAGACGATCAAATTTATTTACCAAAGCCGCATGAATGGAAATTAAATCCGAAAGCAGGGTGGGTGCATTACACACCTAATGAAACCATTGAGGGAATTGAATTTCATTCTATTCCTGATGTCGGAGATGTACCGCTTGTTGCAGACATGACATCTTATATTTTATCACGTGAAATGGATATTAAACGTTTCGGCATAATTTATGCGGGTGCGCAAAAAAATTTAGGACAAGCAGGCATTCATTTGGTCATCATACGTGATGATTTAATACGTGATCCGATACCTACGACACCAACACTTTGGACTTATCGCGTTCAAGCTGAACATAAATCATTTTATAACACGCCGCCAACCTATGCGTGGTATATGACAAGCTTAGTGATTGAGTGGATGAAAAAACGCGGTGGCGTTAAAGCATTTGAGCAGATCAATATTCGCAAAGCCAAAAAATTATATGATTACATTGACGCAAATACGGAATTTTATATCAACATGATTCATCCTGATTGTCGTTCGCGCTCGAATGTGCCATTTAATTTAGTGAATAATGAATTAACAGATATTTTTTTAGAAGAAGCAAGGCAATCAGGATTAACCAATCTCAAAGGGCATCGTTTAGCGGGCGGTGTGCGCGCCAGCATTTATAATGCTATGCCTGAAAAAGGCGTTGATGTGTTGATCCAATTTATGGATGCTTTTGCGAAGAAGCATGGGTAGACTATATTTAAGAGCGAGTTATCATTTGTAGCTTAATGTTTTCTTCTCTTCATCGGAGTAAAGTGACTGAAAAATACTCTCGATTTTCGGAGAAAGTTTGGATAACTCACTGACAAAATCGTCACTCATAAAATCAGTTACGAAGCGTTCTAGTTCTACCTTAGCATCAACGTTCTCTCTTAAATAGTTTTCTATGGTTTGCAATGCAACTATACTTTGAGATGAATTTGGATTCATCTTGAGGTAACTTATTGCGCGCATAAAGAAACCAATCTGTAAAAAACCGAGACTCTCAGGTTTGTCCTGCACTAAATCAATGGACTGATTAAATGCGGTAACTGCTTTTTGGTTTTCGCCCAGCATGAAATAAGCCCAGCCTGCATAATGATATCGAGCAGGCAAATGATTTATTAGGAATTCATCAGCCTCACTTTGATGCCCTTCAAAATCATCTAACATTTGCAGCGCATCAAGTGCATCCTGATATTGATTTTCACAAAGCGCAGACAGAGTTAAATGATATAAGCAATAACATTTATCTTTAAGTGGAATAGCATATTTATCATCTAGCGCCAAAAAGGGTTTAATTTCGTTGAAAAAAGCGAGTGCTTTTTGATGTTCATCGCGAGTTTTATACAACATGGCCTGACAGAGGTCTATTTGCCAAACAAAGACATGATAATCATCTTGGTTCATTTTTTGATATGACTGTAACAATTCAATTGCGATCTTGAGGTAATGCTCAGGATGATTTAGGAAAATTGAATATTCATCAGTATCCATCTGATAATAAGCAAGCTTAATACACACATATACATAGTATTGATAATATGTGCTGAGATCATCATCAAAATGAGTTTGAAACGCTAGCTTTGTTTCTGGCTGAGAAAAGCTTTCATACAAATAGTTAAATAGGCTAACATCTTTTTTGGTTTTATTTTGTTGTGCTAATTTTCGAGCTACATTAAACAGCACGAGAAGAATGGGGACATATTCCGATTCTAGACAAACTTCAGACAAACAAATACCATTGATGAGTTCTATATCTTCTGAGAATTGATCATCAAACAATTTGTCATCATTGAGCGTTTTTAGAAATGCGATAAAATCGGGGCTGCAGTTAACATAGGATGGTTTTGTTGTTGTCACTTGAAAATGAGCCATTAACTGCAACATATTACACAAGTCCTAGCTATATATTAGTTGGATTGAGAGAGGGAGGAGGTTTTCTCAGCGCTCTTAATTCTTATTAGTTCATTTATGCCAGATATTATCTCTCTACGCAACTCTTTACCGATTACCATCTCGTCGAGAGCAGTATTCACTTTTTTAATTAGCTGGATTTTAAATTCATTAGTTATGGAAGGAGTAGTTTTAATCTCTTCTATAAGCTGGCTAATTTTTTCTTTAACCGCGATATTTTTAATCGCGTCTAGTATAGCAGGCTCAGGGTTGCTCGGGTTAACGTTGGGTAGTTTCATATAAAATAATGTTGCATGCACTTGGGTCAGCGGGCCTTCAGCTTTCTGATCTTCAACTGGTGTTGGAGTCTGCTCTTGCAACTTGTCCAGCATAATATCATCGCACTCACTTAAAATTCGACTTAATAGCGCATTTATTTGTACTTTATTTTTACTCGGGGCCGCATGATATTCAGCAGAATCTGAAAACTCTTCAATCAAAGTTACAAAGCGATTCATGACTAGTTGATCATAATGCAAATAAACCTCACGAAGAGCCTTTTGTAACGAATTTATCTGTTTTCCATTCGTGTGACAATCTAGTTCGGCAAGTTTTTTAGGCAATTCATCAATTAAACGCCATAACGATTTTGTATCGTCAATGTCACCGATTATTGCCTTGTTTATCATTCCAAAATGGTCAGGTTCTAAACTATGCTCCTTAAGCTTTGCCCTCTCCTCAAACTTAATATGGTCAGCATGCTCCTCATCTTTTACTTCGTTCTCCTGCTCACGTTTTATGTGGTCATCTGGGGAAAAACCTTTAAGACAGCCATCTTTCATTTTTGTAACGATGTCAATTCTAATTTTAATTTCGATATTGTCAGGCTGGCGTTTTTGATATGTTTCTAACTGATCTAGAATAAAATCAAAATTTTCTTCCATAATACGATAATACAATTCCATTCCGTCTTCTGGGCTCATCTTACTCTGCGATACCTCATTTAGGATATATAATAATTTACTTCTCGTATTTAATGTTTCTTCAATCACATAATCATATCTATTAACAGTATTCAGTAACTGATTCGTCTTACCATTCGACTTATAAAAGAATTCACTAAAAATGGGAAAATGGTGTTTGAGTTTGTCATGATCTTCTTTTTGCTCGCCCACGCTCTCTGATGGCAGTTCAAAAAGCAATGACGGGAATAGACTGGGATGTGCCGCTTCCAAATCATAGGTATGATTATCTATCTTTACTTTAGGGTCGCCCGAACCATACTGAATATCTGTTTTACCTTGTATGATAGTTAGTTTTGAATTATGCACATTTTTTAAGGCCATCCAAAAAAGCTGAGTTCTTTCTTCTTCATGGGTAATAATTCTTTTCCCCATTCTCGTATGCTTAATGAGATATTCCAGGAATTTATTCTCATCAGAATAAATGTCTCTCATCTTTTCCTCGTTATTAGATCCAATCTCTTTTACAATCTCTTTGTTTAATTGTTGAATATTCCAGGGTAAAAAACGATCCGCCATCTTCTGAAGTTCGCTGTCATTTTCAAAAATTTTATCGATCTCTTCATCGCTTTTGTCTAAATGTTCTTTTATTAATTTTCTTAATTGTGCTAAAGGATCAAGAGACAATTGGCGAGCATGCGCTTCATCTGAAGCAGCAACAGATTGAGCTCGAATGTCAGTTAACTCAGTTAACGAGTACCTTTTAGGATGAAACCGTAGCGCTGGGACTTCCTCAATTTTACGGTTATTCCAAGGAATGCTCAATCGATCACTCGACAGATCTACTGCAGATTGCGATCTCTGCAAGGGTTGTAGTTTTGGCTTTTGTTTTAATATTGAATCGATTTCATCTAATTTAGAGTGTCGCTGTTTTTCTTTGTCGGCATAGAATTGTTGGATTTTTATTGTTACGTTTGTCAGGTTTTGAAGATTGAAATCTTCGTCTGTTAATTTTTGCTCACTACTCGAGGCACGTTCTTGACGATATTTTTTTTCAAATTTTTCTATATCTTGAGGGGCAGCAACCTGCTGTTTAATCCTTTTTAAACTTCCCATAGCTCTACTCAATGCACTCCCCACTGTTGGTTTGTTGAAAGATGAACTTTCCTGTATGCCGTGCTCATCTAACAACTTTTGTAGGGTATTCGGATTATAAGGGGTATTTTCTACATCTATGGCATAAAGAAGCCAGTATATTATTACGTCAGCCGTAATAGGTTCCTTATCGTTTCTCTTGAGCTCTTCGTTAAGTTCCTTAACAATGCTATCAATGGCTTGATCCAGGCCCTCAAAAAGTTTATCTAAAGGGGGGGGCTTTGATGAACGCTCCGGTTTAAGTTTTTTGATTTTTGAGGCGGTTTTTGATGGAACCGCCTCTGATTGTTCGTCAGCTGGCGTGAAAGAATGCTGAGAAACATTTTCTTTCGTTTTGCGTCTTCTGCCCTTTTTTGTCTGAGGAGCAATTTTTTCTTCTACAGGATTTTCTACGTCAGTAGATTTTGTTTCTGCTAAAGTGCCAGAAGATACAGAAGCATTGATCTTTTTTGTCTTGTTGGCGCCACCTTTTCTGCCGCCGTCCATAAAAAGACCTCCAGAAAAAATACCTGATTTAGATATATTATAGATTATTTTTCTTTAACTGTTTAAATTTTATCAGAAGTGTGTCTGGTATTTCTCGTTAACTAATGGAAAAATAGATAGAATTAAGCAAGAAGAATTGGATAGAATAACAGTCGTGCATTCGACCCTAGAATCCCTGTCATCTATTTTTTGTACCCATTTGATTGTACAGAAGAATCTCGAGAAAATTCATATTCAAGCTTCTGCTTGCTCGAATTATAGTCAAATCTGTAAGCGCAAGGTAAAGGTATAGGTATTTTTATCGTGAATAAAAATAATTTTGGTTTTACATTTATCGAAGTTCTAATTAGCTTATTGATTTTATCCATTGTATTATTAGGCCTCGATTTTATGCACTTACGTGCGATGCGTGATGCGGAAAGCGCATGGTTTATATCAACTGCAACATTACAATTAGATAATCTTTCAGAACGTTTATTCTCGCTTACCACGCCAGATGATTTAAATAAAGAAATCACTGCGTGGAATCTTGATAATCAAATCAGCTTACCGAATGGGCGAGGTGTGGTAACAGGTGTATTTCCAAATTTCGTTGCAACAGTATTTTGGGGAAACCAAATTTCAACATGCGAAAAAAATCAAACGGGATTGTCGGGTTGTATTCGCGAAATCATTCAGCTGGATTATCGCTGATTGAAGTTTTATTGTCTCTTACAATTGGATTAACACTTTTATTGGTTTTGTTCACATTATATTCTGCTTCAGAAAAAAACCAAAAAATTCAATCTGACATTTTAGCGCTACAAACACGTGTAGAAACCATCAAAACTTTTTTACAGAAAAGTATTTATCTTGCAGGATTTTCTGGGTGTAGTAAATTATCATGGAATGAAAAAATTATTCAAACGGATCCAGATCCTGATAGTGAAAAAAATTCTGATACATTAACTGTTATTTACGCGAGTAGTGAAAGTGAATTACTGGCACGTGATATGCGCGGATATGGTGTTTTTTATTTACCTAAAACATTGGATATTAACCGAGGTGATCAATTAATTATTTCAGATTGCCAATCGATGGAGCATGTTACCGTCAAAAAAATATCAGAAACCAGAAATCATCAATTCAAAATTATTCCTACACAATTGCTTAAACATTTATATTCAAAATCTGCAGAAGCGCACTTTTATGTTCGAGATACGTATTTCGTTGGGAAAACAGATCACGATATCGATGCACTTTACTGGCGAGATCGATCAGGTGAAAAATCCGAAATTGCAGAAAATGTCATCGATATGCATGTAGAGCGATCAAAAAAAATGATTTTTCTCAAATTCGATTTTGAAACTTTTTTATTTAAAAAAACTATTTTTGTTGATGTAGGATTGCGTAATGTTGATGAAACATAATCAAGGATTTGTCCTCGTTTCGATGTTGATCATCGTGCAAATTTTAGCACTCTTAGGCTGGTATGTGATGGTAAATAGTTTGCTGATGTTGAAAATTAGCGGCAAGATGTTAATTCATCATGATGTTTTTGTTGCTGCAGAGTCAGAATTGCGTCAACTCGAATTTCAATTTCAAACCATAACCCCGACATGCAGTGTGCCAGTGACTACATTGTCAGATTTACGAGAGCGTACTTTAGAGTGGTGGGAATCTTCTGTGAGTTGTCAAAATAATAATGGTAATTTCAATTTTCAATATGTGATAGAAATTTTGGGGAAAAATCCTTGTCATTTATTACAAAAAGATAGCATTGCAGAATATATTCGGATTACACTCAGGGCGGATCAACAAGATATGGATTCACCCGTCTATTTGCAGAGCACCATCGCTAAACCTGTTCTTGATACAACAGTTTGCGCTGATATACCGCAATATATTTTGGCGGGACGTCAGTCGTGGAAGGAGGGGTGATTAGAAAATAAAATTTCTGTCGCTTAGAACGCCTTCCTCCTGGGGAGGAAGGCTTTCTTAAGCAGCAACTAAAAATTATTTAAGGAGAAACAACATGACCCAACCCCTTCACAACAAAGTGATTTTTATTACCGGTGCCAGTCGTGGTATCGGGCGTGAAATTGCATTACGTGCAGCAAAAGACGGTGCAAAAATTGTTATCGCAGCAAAATCGGATAAGCCACATCCAAAATTACCAGGCACTATTCAAACAGTTGCTAAAGAAGTGACTGATGCGGGTGGTGATGCGTTACCTATTGTATTAGATGTTCGTGATGAAGAATCCGTACACACGGCTGTCAAAACCGCAACAGAACATTTTGGTGGCATTGATATTTTAGTGAATAATGCCAGTGCGTTATTTATTGCTCCCACTTTAGAGACACCGATGAAGCGCTTTGATCTTATTCAATCAGTGAATGTTCGTGGCACTTTTTTATGTTCACAAGCTTGTTTGACTTGGCTAAAAAAATCATCGAATCCCCACATTTTAAATTTATCACCGCCACTCAACCTGGATGCAAAATGGTTCAAAGATCATTTAGCTTATACGATTTCTAAATACGGCATGAGTATGTGTACATTAGGCATGTCGGAAGAATTTCGTCAATCAGGCGTTGCGGTCAATTCTTTGTGGCCTAAAACAACCATTGCAACGGCAGCGATCGCTGTTAATTTTCCAGAACCGGTTTTACGTGCCAGTCGAAAACCTGCAATTGTTGCTGATGCAGCATATGTCATTTTGACAAGTGAAAGTAAAAATACAACCGGCAATTTTTTTATTGATGAAGATGTATTGAAAAAACAAGGAAAAACTGATTTCAGTGAATATGCAATTGATCCGCGTGAAAAATTATTTCCTGATTTGTTTGTTTGAAGGTAAGAGACATGCTGAAAAAAATACATAGCTTAACACCCGCAGCCTATAAAGTTGTTGTTGAAAAAAATACGGAAGTTCCATTTCAGGGAAAATATACAGACTCTCATGAAAAAGGATCTTGGTTATGTCGGCAATGTGGATTAGCTTTGTTTCGTTCAGATGCAAAATTTGCTTCTGGTTGTGGATGGCCTGCTTTTTTTGAATCGATTGGAAATGCTGTTTTAAACAAACCTGATTCCGATGGGGTTCGAACTGAAATTATTTGTGCACGTTGTTCGGCGCACTTGGGGCATGTTTTTCTTGGGGAAGGTTTTACAAAAGAAAATACACGATATTGTGTCAATTCATGCAGTTTAGATTTTGTAGAAAATCTCACTGTGATAGATACTGAAGAGATAATAGTTGCTGCAGGTTGTTTTTGGGGCGTTGAATCACTTTTTAAAAAATTACCCGGTGTTCTCGGAACAGAAGTCGGTTATACCGGGGGGCATTTGATGAATCCCACTTATCAAGATGTGTGTCGCGGCGATACGGGTCATTATGAAGCCATACGTGTTTTATATGATCCGACAAAAAATGATTTTAAAAAAATGATAGAATATTTTTTTGAAATTCACGATTTTACGCAAGCAAATGGACAGGGACCTGATATCGGCGACCAATATCAAAGTGTGATTTTTTATTATGATGAATCTCAGAAAAAAATTGCGCAAGAAATTATTCAAATGTTGCGTGATAAAGCATATCAAGTCGCGACAAAACTTTTGCCCGTTTCACCTTTTTGGCCAGCAGAAATGTATCATCAAGATTATTACGTTAAAACAGGAAAAACGCCATATTGTCATGTGTGGAGGCAGGTGTTTTGATTTACGCTGACTCTTACAAAATCCCCCCGCCGCGCAAAAAACTGCGCGTCGACCCCCTTTTTTAAAGGGGGCTTCGAATTGATTAAAGATCAATACACAGTAAATTCGTGCATAAGGAAAATCCCGTCAGAAATTTCCCTACAGGAATTTTCTTACCGGAATTTCCCGGGTTAAATAAAGTAACGTGGAATAATAAAAATTAGGTTTAAGAAAATTTAATATGAACTGCTTTCATGGTCTAAATTTTCGATAATTTTCTTCGCTCTTTTTTTCTTCGACAGCAACGAGATTTTTGCTTGTGCTTGGGGTCGCTTTACTTTGATCATTTGTCATAGTTGCTGCGAAATTGTCTGGTGTATTATTTATCCGAAGATTTTCAGGCGCAATACTCAGGCGGCGAGCAATATAATTACTGTTTTTAGATTCTGTTTTTTCTTCCTTGCGATCTGATTGTGGAATAATTTCAGTTTTGTTTCGTATTTTTTGATTGTTTTTTGCGATATTGACAGCTGAGTCCAGTACCTTTTGATCATTTCTGTCAGCATTTGCTTTGACTACTGTTGCAATAGCTCTACCTCCGATGCCTCCTGCTGCAGCGATACCAACGCCAATCCCAATAGCAATAAGAGGCAATGTTCCAGCGGTTAATATACTTGCTGCAACAAAAATAAGTCCGAGTGTGACGCCGGCTATACTGCCGACGACTGTTCCAGCTGTTAATCCTTTGCGTCTTACTTCTTTATTTTCTTGGTTCATTAAATTAAACAGAGTGCCTACTTTCTCCGGATCCCCCGCATGAACAGCCATCTCAATCCAAGGTACTCCTGCTGAATCAGTTCGATTTGCTTTTTCAGGTGTAGGTTCATGTATACGTTTCATCTCAGCTGAATTCTTCCATTGAGAAATACTTTTTGATACTTTTTCATGTTCTGGTCCCGTTGACAAAACTCTTGCTGAAATTGCTGCAACATCAGATGCAAATGAAGTAAGGACCAATCCAACCATTTTTCTATCTTCTGCGGCAGATTCGGATTTGAATGTTTGAACAGGTGGTTTGTTGTTAACGTCGATAAATGTCCATTCTTTTGTGGACGGATTATATCCCATAGAAATCGCATGATTATGGTTGTTCATTGAAATCATTACTGGATTTTGACAATGCTCCCTCTCGAGCGCCTCTTTGAATGAAGTAAAATATGCGTGCAACTCATCGCCATCGTAAATCCCGGAAGTTCCTCCTGCCTGATATAATCCTTGTTCTTCAAGTTGGGTGGATGCAACCAGTGGGAGTGATAGGGCTAGAATTTGTTCCTCGGCTAATTCTTTCTGATTCGCCGGAAGCAGCTCTTCTGTCAATCCGTGTTGAGAAAGAATCACGTGATCAAAAAATGCAGGCATATCAAGCAGAATTTTTTCTTCTTCAGATAATTTTTGTTCCCATTCGCCCAGGCTTGTTTGCAAATTTTTGCCGTCATTCTCATCAGATTTTATCTTTGCATTTGTGAGCTTTATAAAATCTTTTCTTGCCTCAGTGACATCTTTTATTCTTTTTAAAAGTTCATCAGGATTATCGGAATAATTCAGAAGTATTTGGTAGCGCTTATTAAATGCATCCATATTACCAGTCAGCATGGCCTGTATTGCAGTACTACGCAGTCCATTGCAAGCTCCTTTGTAGGTTGGTTTGTTTCTATACATGCCTTCTTTTTCTTCTTCCATCATTTTTATCAATGGTTGTATCAGTGGATCTTGTGGGCTGACTCTAGAAGGTATTTCTTCACCATTATCGCTGTACCACTTCCTAAGAAGAGACTGTACTTTGGAGCCAGATATTGCGCGTGGTTCTGGCGATCCAAATTTAGATTCGGCATTAGGTTTTGCTTTATTTGAGAGTAATAACTCTACCATTTCAGGTTGATCATGGATGGTAGCCCAATGAAGCGCAGTGAGCCCATTGCCGATAGGTTCTTTAGGGTTTACTTCTACCCTTGGGTTTTGTCGATTAAGGAGTAGAGTTGCAATTTCAAGGTTTTTTGCTCTGGCAGCAGCTTCAAGTGGTCTTGTTCCGCTTTCGCTCATCCCATTGATGAGAGTCGCATCTTTATCTAGCAATTCTTCGACTTTCTGGCGATTGCCAGTGTGAATTGCTTCAAGCAATAATTCGATTTCTGGACGAGGCTGCGAGCGCGCTATCATCTCTCTGTCTCCTGTGTGGATAAAATAAGTATAGGCGAGAGCAAAAATTTCACCCGGGCAATAAATATTCGGTCTGGATATAATAAAATCAATTGGTTATTTGTCTTTCCGCGCGGGGTACTACATTAGCCGGATCAGGATGGTTTAGATGGGTGCAGAGTGCCTGATGCATGCGCGCGCAATGTTGCAATTTCATCTGCCGATGCTGGCGTAATTGGGCTATTTCCGTGAGTAATATGCAATGGTGGTAATTTGTTACCAAATTGTCCCGCTGCTTTATGAAGCATGATTTGCCATTGATGTAAAATTTCACAAGAATGATCATCTAACAATTCAAGCGCGGATTGACTGGTGCGAATA
>Ga0207150_1047_pt1 | contig 28321 bp, 11 predicted proteins | sample Alteio_BWMinHeat_32_FD_153526 | JGI IMG/M metagenome (GOLD analysis project Ga0207150, IMG submission 153526) | Enriched cells from forest soil in Barre Woods Harvard Forest LTER site, Petersham, Massachusetts, United States -... | ecosystem: Environmental > Terrestrial > Soil > Temperate forest >...
TCCGAGCGAGCACTGAATCAGTAAACATTGTCGTGAAAGTAGATTGTGTGCCAGAAAAAGCTTTCATTAAAACTTCTTGCATGGCCAGTGATAACTCTGTGTTGCAAAGATCTGCGGGTACGTAGATAAGACACGAAAAATAACGCTCGTAAATATCTTTTCTGACAAACAAACGAATCTGCCGGCGTTCTTGTAAATGTAAAATACCCTGAGTGAGTTCGATTAATTCTTCAACGCTCGCTTGAAAGAGATCATCGCGCGGTAAAGTTTCCAGGACATGCACAGTTTCTTTTCCACTATGACTATCCGGTGGAAAATGAAAAGCTTCAATCACTTTTTCAACTTTGTGACGTAAAAAGGGGATATAGCGTGGACTAGAATGATAGGCTGTTGAGGTATAAAGACCTATAAAACGACGCTCACCAATCAATTCACCTTTTTCATTAAATCGTTTGACGCCGATATAATCGGTGTAGACGGCTCGATGTACGGTAGAAAGCGTACTGGTTTTTGCAATCACTAAAACATCTTTTGTCAGCGCCATTTTGCGAACTTGAGGCGGTAAATCCGTGTACCAATGAGAAGAAGATGTTCCTTCGCGCAGAACCCCTAATCCACTACCTGGCACTAATTGAAGAGCGCGTTTTGTTCCATTTCCAATGAGTTTATAGTCCCGCGAACCCAAAAAAGTAAAATGATTATTGATGAGCCAACGCAGAAAATCTTGAGATTCAGAAAGCTCTGCTTCTTCGACACGAGGCGGATTTTCTTCTAATTCATGTAATGTTTCTTTGATACGCGTAATCATCTCATGCCAATCAGAAACTGTTGCGCGTACATCAGCGAGCACACGTTCTAAATTAGCACGTAGATTTTCCATGATGGTGAGATCGGTTTGTCGATCAATTTCAAAATATATCGGTGCTTCGGACAGAGCGTCAGGCGCGGTTTCCCCTGCAGGCAAGATGGATTGTATACAATCATTGTTATCACGAATCACTCTGAAACCACCGAAATGAATCGCGTAATGAATTTCGAAATTATTTCGCGTCACTTCCATACGTAAAGAATCCACCAAAAATGGGATGTCATCATGCGAAACTTCGATCACAGTGTGCGTTGATTGCCATCCATCTGTTTCGAAATCTGGATTAAAAACACGAATTTTGGCTGTACCTGGTTTTCTTTGTTGAATGAATTGCCATTGCGAAATAACGAGACCAGATAATTCTTGCGTTGATCGTGCCGCTAAATCATCAATCGCACAAGACGCGAGAAATCGTCTTGCAAATGCGATGAGCATGGCAGAGTCCTTTATTTTGTTCTGAAGATCACGCTCCAAGTGATCCATGATTTCTTGTCGACTATGAGTCCCATGCTGAGTAATCATATTAATTAGAGGGTCCTAGGCCCGAAATACCATAACAAAAGTTGATTTTATCGCCAGCTTGACATGCAGTTCAAACATGAATTCTCTTTTTTTCTTTTGGATACGCCATTTCACGTAAATAGACCGGCGCTACCGCTTGAGCAGACACCCATTTCTGCTGATGAAGAAGCGGTGTTGCAAGAGATAACATAGGAACTGCCAACGGCCATTTGTCTGTATCAAGTATAGAAGGTGTTTGAAGATCATACGATGTCCAAACATCTCCTATACCACACCAACCAGATTCTTCAGGAAATTCAATCATCGATGGTGTTGAGATTGTTTCCTCCCCAATCAACCGAACCCGATTCATATCGACCGTCCAAAGTGCCCAATAAACTTCATTCATTCGAGCATCAATCGCCGTGATAATATTTGACCAACCATGACGCTCATAAGCAGATTGTGCTAAAACGGCAAGAGATGAAATAGGAATAATAGGTAACCCCGTGGCAAAACCTAACCCTTGAGCCACACTCACAGCTACTCGAATCCCTGTGAAACTACCTGGGCCAACGCCCACTGCAATTGCGTGTAAGTCGCTCATTTTTAAATGTACAGATTTCAGAAGCTCATCAATCATATTTAATATGTGACCTGATTGACGTACCTCTTTTCTAAAAAAAGATGAGATTTTACCGGCTGATGAAATCGCAACGGAACTAATCGAAAATGATGTATCTATCGCAAGCAAATTCATGGTTCATTGATAAGCGAATACTAAGGTGCGCACTATATCAGACTATTCATTATAGCTAAAATAGTCTTTTACTTCATTGACGGATAATTATCATGAGACGTCTTAGAATCCGCTTAATATTATTTATATTTATGCTGACCGCCCAGACAACCCAAGCAGATACTTCGTCCGAACCGAATTATCTCAGTTTTGCAGATATTCATTTTGACCCCTTCCTCAGTTGTCATTTTTCAATCCGTCCCTGTCCGCTCATTACTCAACTTCAAAATGCGCCTGTAACACAATGGGAAAGTATTCTTTCAAAAAAATCCATGCCGTTATCCCAGATCGGCCAAGATACCAATTTTAGCTTATTGAAAATAACACTGGCTAATTTGCGAACGGTAAACCATGCCTATCATCCTACATTTGCCCTCGCGATCGGAGATTTTTTGGTACACAATTTTCATAGTAAATATGTCGTTTATTCACATGATTTTTCTCGCCAAGATTATAAGTATTTTCTTAAAAAAACATTGTCGTTTATAACCCTTGAATTACAAAATGCATTGCCGAATATGAGTATATATCCAGCATTAGGGAACAATGACTCTGATGGAGGCGATTATAACGTCGTTCCTAATGGTAGCTTTCTACGCGAAACAGCTAATCGTTGGGTTAATCTATTACGTGACCCAAATGAGCGTCGTCATTTTTTAAGAGATTTTTCTAAAGCAGGGTATTTCGCTATTTCCCCCAAACAATATCCTCATCACCAAATAGTGGTATTGAATACAGTCTTATTTTCAATAAACGCCACTGGTAACAATATCGATGAAGCGGCTAAAAACCAAATCCTGTGGTTACATCAAAAACTAACAGAAGCTAGAAAAAATCAACAAAAAGTGTTGCTCGTATTCCATATTCCACCGGGTGTAAACACTTACGCATTTTTTAAAAATCCTTGGGGAAAGCCCGAGACATTTTGGTTTGATCCATATTCACAATCATTCGCAAATGAAGTGAAATCATTTTCTGATGTTATTGAAGGTATTTTCCCAGCGCATATTCATAGAGATATTCTTAACATCGTTTTGGTCAAACAAATTGGCAACGTACATGTTTATTTCACACCTTCAATTAGTCCAATTTTCGGAAATGATCCTGAGTTTCGTTTATTTACACATAGCCCTTCTTCATTGAAACCAAACGCTACCATACGATTTATTTACCCACTTCAAAAAAATGGCAATCAATATCAACGAAGTTAGAAAACAGTACCCCAAAAGTAAAACGCCCCGGAATTTTCATTCCAGGGCGTTTCGTCGAGTGAGTTAAAAAGAAAATTTACACTTTCTTCTTTACTCTTCTACGACGTTTCTTCGCAGGTTTTTTCACAGTCTTTTTCTTTGCATGAGCAACGCCTGCTTTATGACCATCCTTCCAGGCCTTAGCAACGGCTTTCTTCAGTTCTGACTTGTGCGCTTTTTTCAAAGCAGAAACTTTCTTTACTGCAGAAGATTTACCTTTCCCTGATTTCCTTTTCACGGCTTTTTTACGTACTACCATGGTCGTTTTCCCTTTCAAGTTAGTAACATCGCACATCATACAACAGAAAAAATAATTTTCATATATCCTTTTTTCATCTCAAGGGTAATCCCTAATTAAAATGGAAGTTATCCGTAAAAAATATCTCCTGAAAAAACGCAATTTTGATATTCAATCAATAAAATTATTTGCATTACCAAAATCTTTTCGTCTATCAAATATATTCGATCTATTCAAAAATGGGAGAGAAATTTTTAAGATTTTTTAATCGATTTTCTACCCTATTTCTAATTTCACACGCCGGTGTTTTCTACTACTTCATCAGAAGGAAGTGCAATTAACTAAAATGGTCAAATCATATAAATTTATTGATTTTCCATCAAAATGACGCCTTTTATTAGGCATATCTAATTGATTGTTAAGCTATAAAAATCGCTAAAATTTTCCACACAATCTTCAAATGACAACTATACTTCTATTATAAAAGATAAAAAATAACTATTTGTTTTACTTTGGAAGGTTCTTCCGGAGCGGAAAATGGTACAACGGATACTTGTTCTGATGCTTGGAGCATTTGGATTAGTAAATTTAACATTTGCAAATCCAATCGGTGGCATTGTGTCTTCTGGATCTGCAACAATTTCTCAATCACCTGGCCTTACTCAAATTCAACAACAATCAAATCAAGCAATCATTAATTGGGATAGTTTTAACATTGGAACACATGAAAAAACAGAATTCATTCAACCCAGCAGTCATGCAATCGCACTTAATCGAATAAATCCCAATTCAGGTGTTTCAGAAATCTACGGATCACTCACCGCAAATGGAAAAATTATTCTCGTCAATCAATCCGGAATTTATTTCGGACCTAACTCGCATGTTGATGTTGCAGCACTCATTGCCTCAACGGCAAATATTTCTGACGCAAACTTCTTAGCAAATAAATTTGTTTTTGAACAATCCGGTGGAGATATTGTTAACGCTGGATATTTACAAGCAGCCGAACACGGACTCATCGCTTTAGTTGGAAACAATATTCGAAATGACGGAATCATTGAAGCGCATGGTGGGAATGTTTTGTTAGCGGCAGGGAAAACTTTTGTTATTAGTTTTGATAACGATCAACTTGTTAATTTTGTTGTCGATGATATGTCTCGTCAAATCAATGGAAATGTTGTCAAAGTGTCAACACAAACAGCCGAAGACATTGTTGATCGCACGATTAATCTGGATGGTATTGCACAAGCGCAATCTGTCACACAAATCAATGGTGACATTATTTTAACTGACAATTCAATAATCGATGTGAGTGCTTCGATTGGAGATGCAGGAAAAGTCATTGTTTTGGGAACAAATAATACTTTTGTTTCAGGAAATATTTTTGCGCGAGGACAAACGCACGGTGGATTTGTTGAAACATCAGGAAATTATTTAAATCTCAATGAAATTCATGTTGATACACGCAGCGAAAATGAAAAAAATGGGACTTGGTTATTAGACCCTACCGATGTCACGATTAATGGTAGTGCGACGTCGGGTGAAACACTCAGCAATAATACTTATACACCTAACGTAAGTGGGTCCAGCACATCAAATATTTTAGCCAGTGATCTTACGAGCAACTTGGCGAACAATGATATTACTGTCACAACAACCAATTCCTCAGGAACTGGCAACGGAGATATTACTGTCAGCTCCGCCATCAGCTGGAGCTCTTCACACGGCCTTACATTAAGCGCTACCCGAAACATCGTGATCAATGCAGCGATTACCAATACTGGCGGCGCCAATGTCAATCTGGTAGCAGACAATACCGGCTCATTTACAGGTACCGGTACAAGCACACAGGGTAAGATAACCGGTACAGGATCCGTCACACTTTCAGGCGGCTCAGGTGTTGTTTCCCTATTTTATAACCCCACTACGTTTGGCACCCAGGATTCTACTTTTTATACCAACACCGGCGGCACCACACCTATACGGTACATGCTTATTAATCAACTTGGCGCAAGTTCGGACACTACTACAAACAGTCTTGCCAGTCTGAGTAACCATTCTGCATTCTGGTCGGGTAATTTTGCGCTTGGAAAAAACATTGATGCTTCAGCCACTTCCAGTTGGAACAGTGGTACTGGGTTGGTACCCATTGGTAATTCCTCAATTCAATTTACTGGCAATTTTAATGGCAATAATTATGCTATCAGCAACTTATATATCAATCGCTCTTCGACAGATTATGTTGGCTTATTTGGCTATGCTAGCGGAACGCTTCAAAACCTCGTACTTCTATCTACGAGCGTGACTGGACAAAACTATACAGGCGCTCTTGTAGGGTATTTAACCGGCACTGTCACAAACTCGTTTGCCTCTGGAACCGTATCTGGAGCTTCGGATACAGGCGGATTTGCAGGACATCTCGAGAACGGCACTGGATCAACTTCAGGGTTTAATGGAACTGTGGCAGGAAGTAACGGAAGCACAGGCGGTTTTGCCGGTTATATTTCAAAATTTTCAACACTTAGCACTTCTTGGAGCGGAGGATCAGTCAGCGGTACAAGCTCTGTTGGGGGGCTGATTGGATATAAAGATGGCATTGTCACTGACGCATATAGCACAGCCAGCGTCACCGGATCTTCTACCAATATCGGCGGCCTCATCGGATTTTTTGGTGACCAATCACTCACAAGATCTTGGTCAAGCGGTGCAGTTTCAGGTTCCTCACCGGTAGGAGGTTTGATTGGCGGTAAAGGGGGCGGAACATTTACTAATACTAACAATTTCTGGGATACCAACACTTCCGGATTTGGCACTTCTAATGGTTGTGGATATACCACTAACTGTTCCACAAACGTTACTGGTAAAACGACCAGTCAAATGACAACCTTAAGTACTTTTAGCAGTGCCTGGGGGACCTCAACGGGCGCTACTACGGGTGGTATTACCAATACGGTTTCAACTTCTAGCACTCTTCCCAATTTCACCTGGTTTATCTTTGATGGCAATACGCGTCCTATGTTGGTATCCGAATTAGGGACGCCTAATACTGCCCCTTCTAGTACAACGCTCTACAACAGCCATCAGTTACAACTCGTAGGTTCTACACTTGGCGGATCCTATATTTTAGGTACAAACATTGATCTTTCCACGACAGGTAATAATTCTTCTTACAATGCAGATATTTGGGGTGGGGCTACTATCAATAAGGGTTTTGTACCGATTGGTAACACGTCCTTAACGTTCACTGGTAACTTTAATGGAAATGGCAATGTCATCGACAATCTTTACATCAACAATGCCTCTAATGATACCGGTGTTGGTCTCTTTGGTGCGACCAACCTTTCCTCTGGTAATATTATTTCCAATATTGGTCTACTGAATGAAAACATCACCGGCGGCGAACTAACAGGTGGGTTGGTAGGTCAACTGGTCGTAAGCACCACCAATTCCATTGCTATCAGTAGTTCTTTCACAACAGGGACAATTTATGCAACGCGAAATATTCTTGGAGCAAATCACGGTGTTGGCGGGCTTGTCGGAACAGCAGGAATAGGAAGCGGCGGCGGTAATCCGGGCATCAGTAATTCCTTCAGTACAGCCAGCGTCTCTGGCGACGGAAGCGGTGGTAATGATACAGGGGGGCTGGCTGGCACATTTGGTGGCGCAATTACCAATTCTTGGTCATCAGGTCTTGTTACTGCCGTCACGACAGGCGGTTATTCAGGCGGACTCGCGGGTATTAATTGGGGCGGTCCAATCACTAATAGCTTCTGGAACACTGAGACTTCCGGACAATCTGATGGCTTAGGAAATGGCAGCTCTACCGGCATGACCACTGCCCAGATGATGACTCTTACAAATTTCCAAACAGGTAGCTCGTTTATAACTGGTACTGGCTGGGATATTTCTGCATCACCCAGCAGTAGCATTTGGGGAATCATTAATGGTAAATCTTATCCTTATCTCACAACCATTTACGGTACGAGCACAACACCACGCGCGATTTCGGGTTCATCAAATCTGAGCAGCAATACCACTATTCAGCTTGCCTCGGGCGGCAATAATGTGACAACCAGTGGTCTTACACAAGGTACAACGACAACGGGGGCCAACGGTTTCTATTACTTTCTTGAGCCTAACGGCACTATAGCTGACAGCGCAAAAATACTGGTTAGCAGCAGTACAAACAACGCGTACGGCATTACAGTTGCAGCTACCTCTGGCGGTAGTATTACAGGTTTGAATATCAACAGTAATACTGTTTCAGTTGGTGACAACAGTACGAATACATTTTCAAACAATACATCAACAGGAAATATACTCCCTCTCTCTTCTTTCCTGACAACATATTCTTCACTGCCCTATTCACTTTCGGGAAACAATCTGACTATAGGCACCTCAGGTATACATAATATCAGCCTACTGGTTAATGGCTCGAATACAACTTACTCATTAGATGGCAATATCACCACTTATAATGGAATAGGCACTGGCGGTTTAACATTTAGTGGCCCGGTTTCACTGACTGCAGATTCAACGCTCACCTCAGCCAGTGGCGGTATCACTTTCAGCAACACAATCGATGGCGCGAAATCTCTCAGTATTGCTAATAACAGCGGCACAACCACATTTGGTGGTGTTGTTGGCGGTACTGCACTCACGAGTTTAACCATTGGAACAAGTGATGCGACAACTATTAACACAGCAGGGTTCACTACATCGGGCGCACAAACGTGGAATAGCGCAATTACACTTGGCGCGAGTCCAACATTCTCTTCCACGGGCAGCAGTGGCATTACCTTTGGAAATACAATCAATGGCGCACAAACCATTACAATTGCGAATAATAGCGGCACCACGACTTTTAATGGAATTGTCGGTGGCAGTACGCCACTTACCAGTCTTGTTATCATCGGCACTAGTAACAGCACAGTATTTGGCAGCAGTAATACAGGCGTCACCACTACAGGCGCTCAGACATATAACAGCAGTCTGACACTCAACGCATCCACTACAACGCTCACAACTACAACAACAACTGGCGATGGTTCAAGCACTTATGACATCAAGCTCAACAACACGACTTTCACTGGCAATACATTGCTTCTCAACCCTTCCAAATTCGCACTGTTAAACGGTGCGCTCTCAGGCGGCACACTGAATCTTAATCTGAATTCAACAGGAAATTATGCTACTAATAATTATCAAACAGGTTCATCCGGCACCATCAGTGTCAGCATATTCAATCTCCTCAATGGTGGATGGTCGCAGTCAGGAACACTACCCTCATTTTCAGCTACAAATTTTCAATTGAATTCTGGTGGCGGTCCTTCATCAACAGTGCAATTCCTGAGAATCACCGGCGGGAGCGGCACATCAGGTAGTCCTTATCTGATCACTGATAAATATGGGTTACAGGGAATCGATTCCAATTCAACAACACTGGGACAATCATGGCAGTTAGCCAACGATATCGATGCGTCAGGCACATCAGGTTGGAACAGTGGAACAGGATTTATTCCAATTGGCCTCGGATCAACTTACTTCAGTGGGAGTCTGAGTGGAAGTAGCAATATTTACACTATCAGTAACCTCTATATGAACGATACCGCTTCGTACAATTGGGATACAGGTTATGGATTGATCTCGCAAAATACTTCTACATCCATCATCCAAAATTTCAATATTTCGAATGCAACTCTCATTCTTGCACCAGGAAACACCAATATTATCAATGGTGGATTACTGATTGGTAATAATAATGGGAGCATTAGTAATGTCTCTGTATCTGGCTCAATTACGACCGGTTCAAGCGGAGGCGCTTATCGAATAGGCGGTATTGTAGGTACGAATGGTATCAGCAGTAGTACTGCCAGCATCAGCGGGAGTCACAGTACAGCCTCACTTACTGCCACCACCAATTTTGTTGTCGTTGAAGGCGGTTTAGTTGGCGCAGTATTCTCTGGATCGACCGGTGTTACATTTTCGTTCTCTCATGGCAGCGTACAACTTAACGTTCCCTCTTCACCTACGACTCAGTTTATGTATATCGGCGGTTTTGTCGGTGAAAATCAAACTACTATTTCTGACAGTTACAGTTTTTCACCCGTCACCGTTTCTGGAACAGGTTCTGGAACCTATGCCGGCGGATTTGTCGGTGCGGGTAATGGCGGCACTATTACGAGAAACTTTGTAACAGGCGTTGTCAGTGGACCAGCCGGTATAACCATTGGTGGATTTGCAGGGTCAAGTCCGGGTCCTTCCTCTGGCGCTTCAGCCTCATCATTTTCCAACAATTTCTGGGATACGAGTACCACGGGACAATCAGGAGGTATAGGGAATGGCAGTTCCTCTGGCATGACTGGCATGACAACTGCCAACATGATGACAAAAGCAAACTTTAATTCCGCAACCACAGCCAATGGCAATGTCAATCCCAACTGGATTATTGCAGACGCTCCCACCAGCAGCACTTGGGGAATCATTGATAGTCAATCCTATCCTTACCTGACAGCCATTTATGGTACGGGCACAGCACCACGCGCGATTTCTGGCACATCAAATCTTGGTTCTAGTCAAACCATCCAATTAGCAGATAATGGGAGTAAAATCACTTCGAGCGGATTAACCCAAGGAACTACATTAACCGGTAGCAATGGTTTTTATTATTTTCTAGAACCTAGTACTACCATCACTAATGGCCATTCTTTGTTGGTCTATAGCACAACCGGCACAAATGCAAATGCCATTACATTGGCACCTTCTTCGGGGAACAGCATTACTGGCCTTACACTAACAGGCAATACTATCAATCTCGGTGATAGTAATACCAACGCAATTACTAACACTCAAATCGGAATAGCTAAAGGCAGTCTAAGTTCTAATATTCTCTTTTCTGTTTCCAGTGCTAATCTCACTATTAATAGCAGCAATGCATTGGCTTCCACCGGTACAACCACTTATAACCCAGACGGCAACCTGACGATGGGTACAGGACTTGCTACATTCAGTGGCCCAGTAAGTCTCGCTGCTGATTCAACCTTTACCTCAACCAGTGGTGGATTCATTTTTAGTAACACAGTGAATGGAGCGCACGCACTAAGTATTGCAAATAGCAGCGGCACGATCACTTTCGGTGGCATCATTGGTGGCAGTACACCGCTCACTGGCATCACTATTGGAACTAGTGATGCGACAACCATCAACACGACTTCCATTATAACAGCAGGCAATCAAAACTTTGGGAGTAGTGTTACTTTAGGAAGCGCTCTTACACTCAATACGAGCAGTGGCACAGGCAATACTTTAAGTCTTGCGGCTGTTAATATTGCAGGATTTGACTTAACACTAACAACTGCAGGCACAGGCACGCAATCAGGTGTATTGAGCGGTTCTGGAGCGCTCACCTTAAACGGAACAGGTACGTTTACACTCAGTCAAACCAATTCTTACGGCGGTGGTACGACAGTGAGTAATGGTACGCTTTCTGTCGCAACTCTACCTTCTTCTTCTGGTAACAGCACAATTGGCACTGGCAATCTGAATCTCTCAAACGCAGCTACATTATCCTGGACTGGAAGCAGCGGCCAAACATTTTCCCGCAATATTACTGTTGGTTCAGGTGGCGCGACCATCAACATGAATTTCAATGGATTGACTCTTTCAGGTTCCAATAGTATTGGTGCAAATAATCTGCAATTTACTAATGCAGATGGGATCACCATCAGTAGTGCTATTTCAGGTACTGGAGATCCAACAACAAGCGGAACCATCACATTAAGTGGTAGCGGTTTCTTTAGTCTAAACGCTACAACAGCCTATCCAGGACCCGTTGTGGTATCGAGTGGTACTTTACAGCTTTTTGCTAACAATGAAACAAATACAAATACACGCATGACAATCAATTCCGGAGGACGTTTCAAGACTAACGGTCGCGATACCAGCATTGGTTCGCTTGCAGGCGATGGAGAACTAAGTGTGCAAGGTTCAACACTTACCGTAGGTGGAGATAACTCTAGTTCCACATTTAGCGGATTAATTGATTTTTCAGGAAACATTATAAAAACTGGAACAGGAACTCTCACTATATCCGGCACAAATAACCAACTGACTGGCTCATATACGGTCAGCAACGGGATACTTGCCGTGACGAGTACCAATGCGCTTGGTAATGGAACATCGAACGCCGCTTCTGTAACTGTCTCTAGTGGCGGAGAACTCGATATTAGCAATGTCACACTCACAGCCTCTCCAGCGCTCACATTAAACGGGACGGGTTATTCAAATGCCGCACTCTATGAAACAGCTTCTTCAGGAACAGGAACCTACAATGGCACAATAACACTCGGCAGTAACAGCCGTATTGGCATCAATAGTGGTGGAACGCTTGCATTAGGCGGCACTATCAATGGTGCATTCAGTCTCGATGTAACAAGCGGTGGCGCTATTAAATTTAACAGTACGATCGGCAACTCAACAGCACTTTCAAGTCTGAGCGTAACAGGTAACACAACGATCAGCAGTAGTGCTTCCAGCATTACCACTAGCGGCAATCAAAATTACACAGGCACTATTTCTGTCAATACCAATACTGCTCTCACCTCAAGTTCTGGTAGCTTGATCTTTAACAACGCCATCAACGGTGCAAATAATTTAACGTTATCATCCATAGCAAATGCCATAGCTTTACCCGCTATTACACTTACAAGTAGTGGTGCACTGTCTGTTACAGCGGGCGGAAATATTACGCAAAGTAGTGCGCTGAGTATTGCCGGTACTTCAAGTTTTAACGCAGGCGCTCATACAATTACACTCACACAAAATAATAATTTCACTGGCGCGATTACATTATCAAATAGTGGTGCAAATAATGTAAGTTTAACGAATAGCGCAGCAACGTCATTTGCAACATCAACCATCGGACAAAATTTCACGGTTTCAACTAGTGGTGCCATCACACAAGCAGGAGCACTTTCCGCCGGTGGCACCTCTTCTTTTAGTGCAGGGAGCAATGCAATTACACTCACAAATAGCAGCAATAATTTTTCTGGAGCAATCGCACTTTCAAATAGCGGCGCTTTTGATGTCAGTTTGACAAATAACACTGCAATTTCTCTCGCGACTTCATCTATCGGACGCAATTTAACTTTGATTTCTGGCGGTAGTATTACGCAAACAGGCGCAATCACTGCAACAGCTACAACTTCAATTGCATCCACTGCAGCAAATTCAGATATTTTATTCACGCAAGCCAATAATTTTGGCAGCACACCCATTACATTTTCGGGCACCCTTACGAATATTCGTGATGTCAGTTTACGTAATATCAATAGCAGTGCGGTATTGCCAAGTAATCTTTCATCACTATCCAATTTACGTAATTTCTCTGTTCAATTTGACAATACGCCAATTAATATCGCGAATAGTCTTACCACTTCTGGCACACAAACTTATGCAACTGCTGTCAAAGCAACTGGCAATATTACATTAACAAACACTGGCGATATCATTTTTGGATCCACGCTAGATGACAACAGTAATGGTGCACATAGTGTCATCATTAATTCTTCAGGTGTCACAACATTTAATGGAAATATCGGCAATACATTCGCACTCGCGAGCATTACAACAAACAACGCAGGAAGTAGTGTCATTAACGCAAATTCTGTCACAACAACAGGCAACCAAATTTATAATAATTCTGTCACGAGTATTGGATCCACAGGAACAAATTTTGTATCAACATCGGGTGGCGCTATTTCACTTGCCAATACAAGTAATAATTTTACAACATCATCTACTGCACCACTCAGAATCAATATTTCTGGTGGCACGAATAATGCAACTATTTACAACGCTAATACAGTGACATTTGGAAATTCAAATATCAGTGGTGCATTAAACGTGTCGACAACAGGAAGTGGTAATGCAATCACACAAGTATCCGGTACAAGCATTGTAGTTGGTTCATTAACTTTGGTTGCCGACAATAGTCCTATTACATTAACAGGCAATAATACGTTTAATAATTTAAATGTCACAATTACTGGCACTTCAAAAAATGATGTTACAGTAAACGATCCAAGCTCAACATTAACCATCAACAACATGGATACCAGCAGTGGCGGCGGCGATATTATTATTAATAATTCTGGCTCAATCGTTGTAAATGGATCCATTACTTCTGGTACGGGCGCAATTCAACTCAATGCAAATTTAACAAATGCATCATTAACAATTAATAATTCTAGTTCTGTTTCTGGCACAGGTGGAATTACTTACACTGCTGATAATATGTTTTTGACTGGCACAACAAATGGCGGAACTGCATCGATTACATTATTACCTTATACTTCTGGTCAATCCATTAATTTGGGCGGCGCCAACAGCACGGGTACATTGGGTTTATCTCAATCAATACTCAACACAATTTCCGGTGGCGCTTTAATTATTGGCAATAATACTGCAAGTCCCTTCACATTTAGCAATGCAATTTCATCCAACAATATGAATCTGACACTCGTGGGATCAGGCTTCATAAACAACGTAGGAAATAATGCGCTATCAACTGGATCGGGTCAGTTTTTAATATGGACTATTAAACCACAAAATAATTCAATTAATGGGTTACAAACGAATTTCGAACAATTCAGTGCAACGTATGGCACAACAACACCGACAGGGACGGGTAACGGTTTACTTTATTCACTTGCACCAACCGACACACTTACACTCACTGGGACAGTCGAAAAATTATTTAATAATTCAAACAATGCAATATTGTCACTGAATAATTATTTTTATAACGGCGTGAATCCTTCACAAACATCATTGACTCTTAGCACAGGGGACATAGCAACAATATCGCTCAGTGGTTTGTATGCGCAATCAAATCCTGGCAATGGCATTTTAGTCTCAGCAAATTTCTCAGTTATCGATCCCGATAATAGTAACGCTATAATTTATGGATATAATTTTTCAAGTCCACTCAGTGCGAATATTGGTGTTATCGATCCATCAGAAAAAACAACCACAGCTGTTAATGTCGTGACGAGCACACAAACAACAAATTCATCAAATACCAGTACAAATTCATCTAGCGATAGCAATTCCACTTCAACGACCGCTTCAGTGGTGGCAGGCGCAAATTCTCAAAATACGAATCAAACAACATCTCAAATGGTTACAAGTTTTATTTCACAGCAAACACCGCAACAAAGTTTTAGTCTGTGTAACTAATCAAATCTTCGTCACACAAAACTGAGATAGTTTTCTGAGGATAATTGCGACAGCTTGATTAGCTGCATTCACAGCGGATTGAACAGAAGAGTTAGAAAGTGGAATTTCTTCATGAAAATTTTTCGTCGCAATAATTTGATTGGTTGTTGCATCGGTTAACACAGCTTGAAGTGAAATATTAAATGTTGGAAGAGGTTGTGTTGTATCTTCACGTAGTTCCATAATCCATGTATTTAAAATAACATCTTGATGACCGACAAATGCAGGACCAATAACAGCACGAAAATGTTTTGATTGTTGCAATGTTTGAATCATTAAAATATAAAACATATCAGCAGGTTTCATTGCCCATGCATTTTTTGAAAAATAATTAATTTGCCATTTCTGACTTGCATAAGCGATTTGATTTGTATCATATGCAGGATTCGTTTGTGGGAACATGATCATCAATATTTTTGGATGCCGTGAAAAATGCGGTGATACACTCGGCAATTGTTCTAACATGTAATGTTGATGAATGGGAGTCGACACAGGCAAAAACAGAGAACATCCTGAAAAGAAAAAACTAAAACCTAATATCATCATTTTTTTCATTCGCCTGGCCCCGCAGGTTGTGGTGCTCGCCCTCTGATCAATATCGATGGATTATCACGCATTTCATTAGAAATAATAGATAAATTTGTCGCAGTTTGACCTAAATCATTCATCAATTTGTTTGTAGCTGGTAATGTTTGTTGCTGTATAGATTGCATGACATTCGCACTGCGATTAATAATTGCAGACATATTATGGCTGCTCGCTGCTAAAGCAGCACTCACTTGATCAACATGTTTTAATGTCTGATTGACATAACGAAGATTTTCATCACTCAATAATTTTTGAATGGCTTGACTCACTTTAGAAAAATTTTCACTGAGTCGATTAAGTATGGATTCCCATTGCAGAGAGGATGTCGGGCTTGCAGCGATAATAGGATATTTTTGATGAGGAAGTGTGACGAGCGGCGTGATATTTTCCCCATTATCTTTTAATGCAATGAGACTCACACCTGTTAACCCTCGTGTATTAAGCGATGCACGTGTGGCCACCGTCACCGGTGTATCATAACGAACGTCTAATAAAAGTCGAACTAATTTAGGTTGTTTACGATCTATTTCAATACTTTTGACATGGCCTACATTAACGCCGTTATATTCCACTACAGCATCCACACTGAGACCTGATACAGGTTCTGCCATAATGACTTCATAGGTTTTATTTGCATGGAAAGATAAGCCAGAAGATAACCAAATAATACCTAAGACCAACACGCTTGTTAGTATAACAACGAAGATTCCGACAACAGCGTAGTTCGCATCTTGGTCCATGTTATTTCATTCCATCTTCAGCAAAAAAGGCTTGAATCAACGGATGTGGATGACGCATCACCACTTCCGGTTTATCCACACAAACAATCTTTTTATCTGCTAAAAATGCAATTCTATCTGCCGTCCGACGGATACTGGCAACATCATGTGTTACCATTACCACCGTTAAACCCATTGCCTTCTGTAAGTTTAATATTAATTGATCAATCTCAGCAACTAAGTTTGGATCAAGACCGGTGGTCGGTTCATCTAAAAAAATGAGCTCAGGGTCAAGCGCAATTGCACGCGCAAAAGCCGCACGTTTTTGCATGCCACCGCTTAATTGAGAAGGAAAACGTGAACCCACTTCAGCTTCTAAACCGACTAACTGTATCTTTAATAAAGCAATTTCACTTGCTATCGCATCACTCAATCCGGCATGCTCTTTCATGGGAAAAATAACGTTTTGCAACACAGTTAAAGCACTAAATAATGCATTTTGTTGGAATAATACACCCCAGCGTTTTTGAATACTCAATAAATTTTTAAGTGAAATGTTTTCTATATTTTTACCTAAAATACGAATCATTCCCTCGGTAGGTTTACGCAGCGCAATCATTTCATGCAATAATACGGTTTTACCTGAACCACTTCCGCCCACTAATGCAAGAACCTCACCTGGTAAAACGGTTAAATTAAGATCTTGATGAATAGTTTGATCACCAATCCGTGTTGTCAAATTTGAAATTTCGATAACGGGCTCGTTTATCATAATTTAAATTGACTAAAAATAACTGAAAAAAGTGCATCCGCTACAATAATAAAAAAAATAGATAAAACAACACTGCGTGTGGTATTTTTCCCTAAACTATCTGCATTACCTAAAACTTGCATACCTTGAAAGCAACCTGTACTCGCAATAATTAAAGCAAAAATGGGTGTTTTTCCAATACCAATAATTAATGTTTTCAATGGAATTTGCATTTGCAATCGATATAAAAAATCATAACTGGTAATATCAAACATATTATTCGCCATTACCATGCCACCTAAAATTCCGAAAATATCTGACCAAACTGTTAATAACGGTAAAGTGATTAACAAACTGGTAATCCGCGGAACTAGCAATAACACTTCTGGTGTAATGCCCATCGTTCGCAGCGCATCAATTTCTTGGGTGATTTTCATCATACCCAATTCTGCTGTAAAAGCAGAACCTGTTCTGCCTGCTACCATAATAGCTGTTAATAACGGCCCAAATTCGCGCATCATCGAAAGCCCAATCAAATCGACAACATAAATATTGGCGCCATAATTTCGAAGTTGAATACCCATTTGATAAGCCAACACAATGCCGACCATACAGGAAAGCAATGCAATAACAGGCAATGCACCAAATCCTGTGATGTCAATTTGATTTACTAAGGAAACAAAACGAAATAATTTAGGATTTTTAAAAATACGTAAACTTTCTAAAAAAACACGTCCAATAAAATTCATATAATCATATTGTAGTTTTATTAAATTAATAACGTATTTTCCAATGCCTTCAAATGAATAAACGCCATAACGCTTTTGCGGAATTTTTTTTTCAAAAGAAATATTTTGTTTTTTAATTAACGTTATCAAAGCTTGTGCTGTATCAGGAAAATCATGCAATTGAACTGTCAATCCTTTTTTTTCTAAATGATATTGCCATTTCAAAATTAACCAAGCGCCAGCACTATCGAATTTTTTAATCTCTTTTCCATTCAAATCAATTTGGCCGCCTGTTGGCCATTTTATTTTTTTAAATGCATGTTCTAGTTTCATGATGTGATTAACATTCCACTCACCATGACATATGAGTTGATGATCTTTCATTTCTACATGATTATTACCAGGCATTTATCTCTCCCGCAATGCGTTTCCTTTCAAATTGACTAGAGGAGATAATAAATAACTAAATACTGTGCGTTTTCCTGTCATAATATTCACGGTAGCTGTCATCCCAGGAATAATATAAAGTGGATTTTGTTCTGTTCGTAAATAATTTTTTTGTGTTTTGATATGAACAAGATAATAATTTTCACCTTTTTCATTTGTGATCGTGTCTGCACTGACTTGATCAACTTTTCCTAAAAGTCCACCATAAATTGAATAATCATATGCAGTAATTTTCACTAATGCGTTTTCACCGGCGTGAATGAATCCAATATCCGAAGGCTTAACTTGAGCTTCAATTAATAAGGTATCACCCAAGGGAACGATACTCATGATTTCAGCGCCTGGCATCACAACACCTGCTTTTGATCCTATTCGAATCTGTCGAACAATCCCTTTGACAGGAGAGCGAATAACAGTGCGATTGATACGATCTTGAATGGCTAAGAGTGAAGCATTCAGTGCAGCATCATCGCCTTTCGCCGCTTCTAATTCTGTTAATACATGAGAATAAAAATCATCGGTTTGTGCCTGAAGTTCAACAAGTTGACGTTGAAGATGCAGCACTTCGACAGAAGAGGCTGCGCCTTCTGAAACTAACGGTTTTGTCATCGTTAATTCTTTTTGAATGAGCGTATAATTCTGTCGCAGTTGTTCTACTTGACTTAGCTGAGATTTATAAAGTGATATTTCATCTAAAATAAAAGTATGCAAAGGATTCTTCGGATCAATATCGGGTTGAAATGGTTTATTTTGAACGGTTGCATTTAAACGATCAATTTCAATATTCAATCTATCAATGCGCGCTTGTGTCTCATTTAAACTTGAAATAAATCGTGTTGGATCTAGATCAAGAAGAACTTGATCTTTTTCTACAACATCCCCTTCTTTAACCAACATTTGTGTGATAATTCCACCTTCCATGTTTGAAATGACTTGAACACGACTTAAGGGAATAACCGTCGCTGTTGCAACTGTTGATTCTTGTAAAATAGCAAAATTGGCCCACACAATAAAAGTAATACAAAAGAATAAACCGGCCCATAAAATACCATGCGCTAATGGATTTGTTTTACCAATCACTGTGACTTCAGATGATGTCATATTTAATGCCTTGGAATTTTGACTCTTCCTTCGGATAATGCATGCAAAACAACATCTTTTGGTGCATCCATAATTATTTTGCCTGCATCAATTAAAATAATTCTACTGACAAGTTGTAACATCGATGTGCGATGCGTCATCAGAATAAATGTTTTATCACGCAAATAATTTTCCAGTCTTGCTCGAATGGCTAATTCAGTTTGTGTATCCATCGAGTGAGTCGGTTCATCAAAAATAAAAATGGGAGGATCTAATAATAAAGCGCGTGCTAATGCAACGACTCGTCGTTGTCCGCCTGACAAATTTTTTCCGCCTTCAGCGATGATCGATTCGTAACTGCCAAGAACAGGTTTAATAAAATCATCAATACCTGAGATCTGAATGGCGCGTAATACTTTCTCATCACTAACATCAGGCGCACCAAAACAAATATTTTCACGCAATGTGCCATAAAAAAGTGTGACATCTTGTGAAATATAACCAATATGTTTGCGTAGCTCTGTTAAATCCATATTACTTTGATCAATGTTATCAAAAAAAATAGAGCCTAATGTCGGTTGCAGTAATCCCACCATCAATTTTGCAATTGTCGTCTTTCCTGATCCCACTCGTCCAATAATACCAACATGTTCGCCAGGATTAATTTTGAAAAACATTTTTTGCACGACAGGTTCTGTTCGTCCCGCATATTGAAAATCGACATTTCTAAATTCAATATCACCCTGTAACTGATTAATATGAAAAGGAGAAGTATCTTTGAGTCGCTCACTGGGTAACATCATAATATTATTTAATGAATTAAGTGACGTTACCGTTTGATTATAGCGTGTCAACAGTGCAGCCAGTTGAGCCATTGGTGCAAGTGCACGTGATGCAAGTATGGTTGATGCAATCAAAGCGCCCACAGTAAGTTCATTTTGAGATATTTTATAAACACCCAAAATAATCACAGCTACTGTAGAAAGTTGCTGAACAAAAATCGAAAAATAAACACTTAAATTAACAATAAATCGTTGCTTCATACCAATTTTTGCCGCCAAATTCACAACCATTTCCCAACGACTTTGCATGACATTTTCAGCGCAAGTGGTTTTAACAGCTTCGATATTATTGAGTGTTTCAAAAAGAATAGCTTCTTTTTCAGCAGAATATCGTTGTACGATTTTTGATGAATGAATCAATAGTTTTTGTAGAATGAATGCAAATATAACAAGTAAAGGAAACAATATAATAGGAACCCAGACTAACGATCCTGCAATAATAAAAATAATAAAAATAAATAATAAAGAAAATGGCAAATCAACAAGCACTGCTACTGTTGTCGATGTAATAAAATCTCTGACTGAATCAAATGATTGAATGGTATTTGCAAATGATCCCAAAGACGCTGGGCGGTTAACCATCCTAATTCCCATCACTTTTTCAAGAATTGTAGCAGACACTTGTAGATCGACTGTTTTACTTGCTTGATCAATAAAATAACTGCGCAATCCACGCATCAAACTATCAAAAATAAATACTATGAAAATACCGCTCGCTAACACCCATAATGTTTCAAATGCACGATTAGGAACAACACGGTCGTAAACAGACATCGTAAATAATGGCACGGCGAGAGCAAACATATTTATCAAAAATGAAGCAACAAGTACTTCGCTGTAACCAGCCCACAATTTTTTGATCGCCGTCCAAAACCAACTTTTATTGTCACTCACAGTACTCACGTGACTACTACGTGAAGAAAAACGAAAATCAGGTTCAATAATAAACGCTTGTCCTGTGTAAAGCGCTTTTAAATCTTTTAATGGTATTTCTTTCGTTAATGGCGGATGATAAACCTTCGCGACACCTTGTTCAGAAATTTCAATTAATAAGCAAGCATCACGATTATTTAATAGAAGAATAGGTGGCACAACAAAATGAGTCGCTTCGTCTTTTAATTCGTAGGGTGAAAGTTTCGCGTCAAGATCAATGTGAGCAGCAGCACGGGGAACCAATTCAATCGACAATTGATTTCCATTTAGCGGTAACCCAGCAACAAGCGCTGTATCAGAAGTTGATCTTCCGAGTAAGCTCGCTAATTTGACAAGACAAGACAATAAATTATCTGTCATTAACAATTCCCTTTGTTCAAGCAAAAAATGCTAATATTTCATACTATATTTTTTACTTATTCAATCATAGTCCTTTATGGGCTATGTGACAATTCATACAAATCAAACGGTTAAGCCAATTCGTTTTGAGTTTCTGATATAGGTAAAACAAATCCTCGCAAAGCCAATCTTTGATTGACTTCTGAAGAAAGTTTTATAGCATTAGCCTGTTGAAGTTCAGGGCCGATATAAACATGCGTTTGTATATTACCTTGAGCTGTTTTGATCTCTCGCGTAAATACTTTATAACCTGCAGCGCGCAATTTATCAGCTATTTTTGTTGCATTTTGTCTGATACTGAAACTTCCGATTTGAACAGCCCAACCAGAATTCACTCTTTTAAGAGCATTTGCTAAGCGAGTTGACGATTCAGTTGGTTTTATAATTTTGTGCGGAGGAAAATTTGTCTTTGACATAGATACTGTTATTCTTTTTGTTCCAATTGTCGAAAAAGGCGCAGGGACATTATCAACCGTTTGAGCTAATTTTACTTCAGTTAATTGACTCGTAAATTGTTTTTGCTCGGATTGATGCGGATTAAATGTGATTTTTCTTGCGGCATTGACATAAGATGAATCCGTTAAGCTATGTTCCATATTAAGCGCAACAATCGAAATACCTTCATCTCTTAAAATTCGATAGGATGATTGCAACAAATCATATCTTCCACCAACATACGCACGTTGCGCAGCAAATAATTCATTTTGACTATCCAACAAATCAAGCAACGTTCGTTGTCCAATTTGATATTGTTTTTCATAAGCACCGACTGTTCTTTCTGATTCATTTACATGATCTTTTAACATACTCAATTGTGCTTTTGCTGTGACATACAAATCCCACGTCAATTTCACAGCTTCAACTAATTGACGGATGGCATGTAATCTAATTTGTTTCGCTTCTTCAATTTGAAAAGCAGTTTCACGTTGCCTACCAATATCAGCACCGCCATTAAAAAGATTGTAAGATAAACGCAAAATAGCAGAGCGTTCGAAGCTTGGACCGCGTTGACCTCCAACATTGCGATCTAATTCATCGCTGAGTTGCAAATCCAAATGCGGATAATTATTTGCTTTCGCAGCATTATGTTGTTCGATGGTAGCGTAAATATCAGCCTCAGCTGATTTGACAACGGGATTATTTCGAACAGCAATTTCAATCGCTTGTTCTTTTGATGAAGGCAAATATCTTCTGTCTGGAAAAGACGGCAAAATTAATAATTCTGGTTGAACACCCACCGTGCGATAAAAATTAGCTTTGCTGTCACTTAAATTACTAACTTCTGCCAATAGATTCGCTCTTGCAAGTGATAATCTTGCATTGGCTTGATAAAGATCCGCCTTTCGAGATACACCACTTTCCGCTCTCAACTCTATCATGTGTACGATTTTTTCGTGAAAAGCCAAATTATTTTGTGCTAATTTCAATAATTCTTGTTCTCGCAAAACTCCTAGATAAACTTCTGTATCTCTTTCCATGGTGTCTTCGACTGTCGATATGACCTTATAAACAGCAGAACTCACACGCGCTGAATTACGTGCAACATCAGATTGCGTTGCAAAACCCTCAAAAATGTTTTGGTCAAGCGTTATTCCCGCTTCGCGTTTTGGCATTAACGGTTCAGGATTGGATGTTGCAATTGTATTAGAGTTTTCATTGACATCTGGTCCGTAACCAAAATGAACATTTAACTTTGGAAAATAGGGTGCCTTGGCTTGCTCGAGTGCTTCTTGAATAGCATGGTGATCTTTTTCTGTAACTAAAATATCAGGATTGCTCGCAATAGTTTCTCTCATCGTGTCCGTCAATGTAAGAGACCAGCAAGCTTGTATACAAGCCAAATATAGAATGATGCTTTTTAAAAGCCTTCTCACCACAAAATCTTCCTGTATTTCTTCAAGCAAGAAAAAAATGGCAAATAAATTTTCAATATTATCAATATTTTTTGTAACAGAGTAAACAAAAAACGTCACTCAGGCATGATTTATATAACATATTGAAAAATAACAAAATATAGTTTCTTGTTTTTTTTGATTAGCATCTATACTTAAAAGTAGAGAAGGAAATAGCGTTCAGAGGATAATTTCTAACTTATTGAAAATTAAGTAAAAAGTTAGAGATAACACGAGGAGTGGTGGCTGTGAATAAACTGCCTGATCAAAAAGCAGGAGGAGGTGATTCATTGAACTCAGGTTCAAAAGATGATGCTACGCAAAATCAAACGACGCTCTCTACTGACAATTCAGAATCGAAAACAGACCATTCAACAACACAAACTGCTAACACATCAACTACTCAAACATCAACAACGAATGTAGACACAAATGTTAATACTTTTTTTACGGATGAAAATAATCAAGGTCAAACGGGTGTCATCCAATCAACTGATTCTAATATTTCCTTAACTACTTTAACTGCATTCACTTCTAGTTTTTTACAAAGCATTGGGGCATCCGAAGAAAATAATTCTGGATTGAGTATTGGCTTTGGCAATCTAGGCAGTGTTAATGCTGGTATTTCAACAAGCGTTACTAATTACAATAATACAAACATCACATCCACTTTTTTTACGACATTCAATACGTTTAATGCACAATCTGTATTTAATAATGCAGGCTTCACAACGAACAATACAATTAATTCATCTGTCGCGCCAATCGAGCATCAAAATGTATTTGTTCAAGTAGCTTACGGTAATGAAGGATCGGTAATAAGTGGCATTACGACTATCAACTATGGAAACACAGGCCATGTGAATAACGGCATTCCGACGGCTGTCAGCGTTAGTGGTTTTGTGACTGTCACCTACGGAAATACAGGTGCAGTGAATGCGGGTATTCCCACCTTCGTTGTACCGGTTACTGCGCCATCTACACCAGCCCTTCTCCCATTTACTGCAAGTCCTGATCCACCGCCACCTGTTCATCTGCCACCACCATCTCCTCCAGGCATCCCTGACTTCTCTCTGATTAAAACAGACAGCTCAAGTGGTAGTTCAGCATCCAGTAAAGTTGGCACATTCACCGCAGGCAGCTTTGAAACTTATCACGTTACAATCAGTAATTCTGGTAATGGCATTGGATCCGGTGCTGTTTCTGATTCCAGTTATGTGAATTTTTTCCAGCCTGGTACAATTTCATGGTTCGCTGCTGTACCCGCGGGTGACTTTGCCGCGGTTACTTCTGGAACAGGCGCAATCCTAAATGATACAGTTTCACTTCTGCCAGAGACCAAAATTGTTTTCAATATTTCAGGACAGCTGATTCAAACAACTGTTCCTTCTGTTACCAATACTGCTACCTTCACACCGCCGGGCGGATCTCCCCTGCCAGCGACTGATACAGATTCAGTCAAGCATTTGTCAAATCTGGGCATTACCAAAGTTGACAGCGTAGGCGGCTCATCAATCCACGCAGGAGTTGCAACGCCTGGTTCGAGCATTACCTATACAATCATTGCTGATAATAAGGGACCTTCTGATGCGATTAATGCTGTCATCTCAGATACTCAGACACTCGGCACATTTACTTCATGGACTGTTACTGGCAGCGATCATTTTACAGCTAGCGGCACAGGTGCTGTTTCATTTTCTGATACGGTTGCAAATCTTGCAGTCAATACACATGTGACCTATACCGTCACTGGTCTTATTCCCTCTAATGAAACAACAGGTTTCCTATCTGATACGGCTACCGTGCGTGTACCTGGCGGACTGCCTGTCTCTGCAACTGACACGGATACCTTGTCACCGAGCGGCGTACTTACCATTACCAAAACTGACAACGATGGCGGTTCTGCCCAGCATGCAGGTTCAGCAACGCCTGGCACATCCATAATCTATACCATTGTAGCTGCCAACATTGGTACCTCAGACGCTGTGAATGCCGTCATTTCAGATACTCAGACACTCGGCACGTTTACTTCATGGACTGTCACTGGCAGCGATCATTTCACTGCAAGTGGATCGGGCCAGGTTTCATTCTCTGATACAATTGCAGATTTTGCGGCCAATACCCAGGTCACTTACACCGTCACTGGCCAGATTCCATCTAGTGAAACAACCGGGACACTTGCGGATACTGCTTCAGCAACTGCTGTTAATCTTCCGCCAGTTTATGCCTCTGACCAGGATACCCTGTCACCGACCGCAGTACTCTCAATTACAAAAACAGACAATGTAGGTGGTTCATCTATTACACATACGACAGGCACTGCCATCCCCGGTACTAGCATCACCTATACTGTTGTGGCCGCCAACATTGGCACCTCTGATGCCATCAATGCTGTCATATCAGACACCCAGACGCTCGGGTCATTTACTTCATGGACCGTTACTGGCAGCGATCATTTCACAGCGAACGGTACGGGTCAGGTTGCCTTCTCTGACACAATTGCAGATCTTGCAGTCAACACCCAGGTCACTTATACCGTCACTGGTGTGATTCCCTCTAGTGAAACGGCTGGTTCATTGGCTGATACGGCTAGTGCAGTCGCAACGAATACACTACAGGTCATTGCCGCCGATCAGGATACACTCGCACCAAGCACCGTACTGACAATTACCAAGTCTGACAGTGCAGGTGGTTCAGACCTGCATGCGGGCACAGCTGTTCCCGGTACCAGCCTCACGTATACTATTGTGGCCACGAACACCGGCGTTTCTGATGCTATCAATGCCACAATCTCGGATACACAAACCAGCGGCACGTTTACTTCCTGGACTGTCACAGGTAGCGATCATTTCACAGCCACCGGAACAGGGCCTGTTTACTTCTCTGATACGGTTGCTGATCTTGCATCCAATACCCACGTCACTTATACAGTGACTGGCGTGATTCCTTCCAACGAAATAGCAGGCGTACTTGCTGATACTGCAACGATTCAGTTGCCGCACGGATCTCCGATCATTACCACTGATACAGATACTCTATCACCCAGTACATCTCTCTCGATTACAAAAACTGACAGCGATGGTGGTTCAGCCCTGCAGGCGGGTATAGCAGTACCCGGTACAAGCATCACCTATACTATAGTCGCTGCAAACACGGGTGCTTCTGACGCAATCAATGTAATTGTGTCTGATACAATGACAAGCGGTACATTTACTTCATGGACTGTCACCGGCAGTGATCATTTTACAGCGAGCGGTACGGGCCAGGTTTCTTTCTCCGATGTTGTTGCAGATCTTGCTGCAAATTCGAAGATTACCTATTCCGTGACAGGCGTCATTCCTTCCAGTGAAACAACAGGTATGCTTGCTGATACTGCCTCAGTGCAAATACCAGGCAGCCCGCCTATAACTGCGACTGACACTGATGTCCTGTCACCCAATACTGTGCTTTCCATTACGAAGACTGATAGCGCAGGCGGTTCATCCGTTGCAGGCACAACTGGAACAGCAGTTTCTGGAACGAGCATTACCTATACTATTGTGGCTGCCAACATTGGTACTTCTGATGCGATCAATGCTGTCATTTCAGATACACAAACAAACGGCACATTTGTTTCTTGGACTGTGACCGGCAGCGATCATTTTTCAGCAAGCGGCACGGGTGCAGTTTCATTTGCTGATACTGTTGCAAACCTTGCTGCCAATTCCCAAATTACCTATACAGTGACAGGCCTGATTCCCACCAATGAAACGGGTATACTTGCTGATACTGCCTCAGCAGTCGCCACCAGTACTGCCCAGGTCAATGCAACTGACCAAGATACGATCTCTTCAAATACAGTATTCACGATTACAAAATCAGACAGCAATGGTGGTTCATCAATCACACATACAACAGGCACTGCAACACCCGGCACAAGCATCACCTATACAATTGTTGCTGCAAATGTTGGTACTTCCGATGCCATTGGTGCTGTGGTTTCAGACACGATGACAAGCGGTACATTTACTTCATGGAGTGTTACCGGCAGCGATAGCTTCACAGCGCATGGCACAGGCGCAGTTTCTTTCTCTGACACCGTCGCTGATTTAGCCGCAAATACACAAGTCACTTACACAGTCACTGGTCTCATTCCATCGAGTGAAACAAGTGGCATATTGTCTGATACTGCAAAAATACAACTTCCCGATGGTACACCTGTCACAGCAACAGACACAGATACACTGACGTCGAGTCCAGTGCTTTCAATTATCAAATCAGATACAGATGGTGGTTCATCTGTCACACACACAACTGGCACTGCCATTCCAGGCACAAGCATCACCTACACAATTGTCGCTGGAAATACTGGTTTTTCTGATGCACTCAATGCAGTCATTTCTGACACTCAAACTTCTGGCTCATTTACTTCATGGACTGTCACAGGTTCTGATCATTTCACAGCAAGTGGCACAGGCGCTGTTTCCTTCTCCGACACAGTCGCTGATTTAGCCGCAAATACACAAGTCACTTACACCGTCACAGGTCTCATTCCATCGAGCGAAACAACTGGATTATTATCTGATACTGCAAAAATACAACTTCCCGGTGGTACACCGATCACTGCAACGGACACCGACACATTATCACCGAGTACAAATCTTTCGATTACAAAAACAGATAATGATGGCGGTTCGTCAACACATGTTGGTACTGCCATTCCAGGCACAAGTATCACCTACACAATTGTCGCTGCAAATACCGGTGTTTCTGATGCAATCAATGCAGTGATTTCTGATACACAAACATCAGGTACATTTACTTCATGGACAGTGACAGGCTCTGATCATTTCACAGCAAGTGGCACAGGCGCTGTTTCTTTCTCTGACACAGTTGCTGATTTAGCCGCAAATACACAAGTCACTTACACCGTCACAGGTCTTATTCCATCGAGTGAAACAGGCACACTTGCTGATACTGCAACAGTACAAATTCCAGGCGGTACGCCGATTACAGCAACTGATACCGAT
>Ga0207150_1048_pt1 | contig 28215 bp, 23 predicted proteins | sample Alteio_BWMinHeat_32_FD_153526 | JGI IMG/M metagenome (GOLD analysis project Ga0207150, IMG submission 153526) | Enriched cells from forest soil in Barre Woods Harvard Forest LTER site, Petersham, Massachusetts, United States -... | ecosystem: Environmental > Terrestrial > Soil > Temperate forest >...
TTGGCGATTTTGTTGGCGGCTATTATGTCAGCGGCGAATGCCTATTTGGCTTTGAAATTAGGTCAAACGATTTCAGCCTCTATTCCTGCATCCGTATTGGCAATCGGTATTTTGCGCTTTTTCAAGAATTCCAATGTTCTCGAAAGTAATTTAATTCAAACCGCAGCCTCAGCCGGTGAGGGCGTCGCTGCGTCGATTTCATTTGTCTTACCCGCGATGATTTTTATTCATGCGTGGGCAGGCTTCAATTATTGGGAAACAGCGGGCATGACTGCATTTGGTGGTTTGCTGGGTGTGTTTTTCTCTATTCCGTTGCGTCGTGTCATGTTGAACATGCCGACGTTGCGTTTTCCCGAAGGGACTGCGGTCGGTAACGTGTTGCGCGTCACTTCGCTCAATGTTGCTGGTAATACGCACATGAAGCGTCTGCTTCAAGGGATTGGTATCGGCGGATTCATGGCATTTGCGCAATCGGGGATTCAGGTTTTTTCAGATAGCATCCATTACTGGGCGAAAGCAGGAAAATCAGTGTTTGGTGTGGCATTGGGTTTTTCTCCAGCACTTTTTGCGGCGGGTTATATTGTCGGTGAAGTGGTGGGCGCGAGTTTATTTACAGGTTTTGTGTTGGGTTGGGTAATTGTGTTGCCCGCGCTGTGTTATCACTTTGGATTGCCAAGTGGTAAAACAGTGCATGATTCTGTAATGACTCTGTGGTCGACACATCTACGTTTTGTCGGTGTGGGTGTGATGTTAGTCGGTGGTGTTTGGACGCTAGTTCGATTAATTAAACCGGTCGTTGAAGGGATTAAATTATCATTCGTGTCGTTGCATAAAGTCGGTGAAAAAGATAGATTGCCGCGTACTGAACGTGACATCCCTATTATTTGGGCTTTTTTCGGTGTGATTGTTTGTTTATTACTATGTTATTTATTGGTACTTCATTTTTCTTACGTTCAAAATTTGTATCACACGTATGATCACGTGTTTTTATTGTGGGCTGGACTCGCGACAGTTTTATACATACTCGTGATTGGGTTTTTCTTATCAACCATTTGTGCTTATTTTACAGGATTAGTAGGTTCAAGTAATAATCCGTTGTCAGGTCTTATTATTCTCGCCATTTTAATTTTAGGCGCAATTTACTTCTTTATTTTCTCGCATCATGGCGACGGAAAAATTGCTGCATTGATGGTGATGGTCACAACGATCATCGCGACGAGCGCGTCGATTTCCAATGAAAATTTGCAAGATTTGAAAGCAGGGCAGATGGTAGGCAGCACGCCCTGGAAGCAACAGTTGGTGTTGGGAATTGGTGTGCTTGTTTCCGCGCTTGTGATTGGTCCTGTGTTGGAATTATTGTATAACGCGTATGGTATGAACTATGTATTTCCACACCCAGGTATGGACGTTTCGCAGATGTTGTCAGCACCGCAGGCAGGGTTAATGGCGTCAGTGATCAACGGAATTCGTTCGCAAGATTTACCGTGGTCGATGATTATTATCGGCGGAATTGTTGCGGTGGTTGTGATTATCGCCGATGAAATTTTGCGTAAACGTCATTTGCGTTTGCCTGCATTAGCAGTTGGTCTTGGTATTTACCTACCGCCTAGTATTATTTTACCGACTGTCTTGGGTGGATTGGTGAAATTTTTAGTAAATCGATCGAAGCGTCGTGCATTGACAGCGGCGCAAAAAGAAAAAGCAGCAGATGCAGAACAAAATGGATTATTGCTGGCGTGTGGTTTGGTTGCCGGTGCTGCGTTGATGGGTGTTGTGTTGGCGATTCCATTTGTGATTATGGGAAGTTCTAATGCATTGTCGATCATGCCGAATAGTTTATCGTGGTTGGCTGAGGCGTTAGGATTGATTTCATTCTTGGCGCTCGCGGTTTGGGTTTACAAAATCAGTCGTTATCCTCGATCATGATTTATTTAGATTACATGTCAACAACACCAGTCGATTCGCGTGTTGTTGACGTTATGAAATCTTCTCTTGAAAATAATTTCGGAAATGCTTCATCGCAACACGCATTCGGTTCGCGTGCGCGCGAATCCATTATCCAAGCACGGACACAAATTGCTGGTTGCATTCATGCAGATCCTAAAGAAATTATTTTTACTTCCGGCGCAACCGAATCAATTAATCTCGCGTTAAAGGGTGCAGCGCTTTTTTATCAGCGTCAGGGAAAACATATCATCACGATGACGACAGAGCACAAAGCAACGCTCGATACCTGTCATTATTTGGAATCAATTGGTTTTGAAGTCACTTATTTGAATCCAGAAAAAAATGGCGTGTTGGATTTAGAAAAATTAAAAAACGCAATTCGTTCTGATACGATTCTTGCATCGATCATGCACGTGAATAATGAAACGGGTGTCATTCAAAATATTGCTGAAATCGGAAAAATACTGCGAGAAAACGGCGTGTTGTTTCATGTCGACGCCGCGCAAAGTATTGGAAAAATTCAAATCGATTTAAAAAATTTATCAGTTGATTTGATGTCGCTTGCCTCACATAAAGTTTATGGGTCAAAAGGTATTGGTGCATTATACGTACGTCGTCAACCGCGCGTGCAATTAATTGCGCAAATGCATGGCGGCGATCAAGAAAATAAAGTGCGTTCCGGTACGCTGCCAACTCATCAAATTGTCGGCATGGGTGAAGCGTATCAAATTGCGCGCGAAAATTTTATGGAAGAATCCGTTTGCATTAAAAATTTGCGCGATCAATTTGAAAAAAAACTCTCGCAATTATCTGGCATTCATTTTAATGGTGATTTAAATAATCGCGTGGCCAATTGCTCGAATTTTTCCGTAGACAATATCGACGCGCAATTGCTATTAAAAAATCTTTCGGATATTGCGATTTCTCAAGGTTCTGCATGCAATGCGGTTGATCCAGAACCATCGCATGTATTAGTCGCAATGGGATTATCGCGCATAGCCGCGAATCGTTCGTTTCGGGTGAGTGTAGGGCGTTTTACGACTACGAGTGAAGTCGAAGTCGCGAGCGCGAAAATGATTGAGGAAATTAATCAGTTGCGTATTCGCAGTCGCTAACGCGCGCCCGTCTGAAAAATTTCATGTGCATTTTCAATCTCAGATTTAAAATTTTCCGGAAGTGTCGACCAATCTAAAATATCGACTAAAATAGGCAAATTGCTTTCTGAAAATGCATTTCGTACCGCGGATAATTCCTCGCCTGAAATTTCAGAAACAATAACCAAATCTAAATCACTTCCTTCATGTGATTTTCCTTTAATTCGGCTGCCATAAACCCAAACAGTTTTATTCGGAATGTGCTCGGATAAAATTTTTTGTACGATCGCAGCATATTTTGGATCAAGATTTAGCATGATGAGAGCCTAATTTACTATTTAACATTTGTTGCAATTCTTTTGCATCTTTTAAAAATTGAGGAAGCAACTTTAAAGTGGTTTGTGTAAATGCAATGCCATAATCATGTGCAGTATCATTGCGATTATCTCGATAGTCAAACCAACGCTCAGCGGTTTTTGTATCTAAAAGACCGTGTTTTGTCGCATGACGAAATAATTCTTTATAGGTTAATTGATCAACAACGCGTGGTGTAGCGATATACGCTTTAAGTGCTTTGCGTAGCAATTTCCCCGCAGTTTCTAGTGTTAATTCAAATCCTTTGATCACCGCGTTGCGGAATACCTCATGTTCGATGCTTTTGGCGTTGGATGTGTTTAAGTGTTCGAGCGAATATTCAAGTGTTTTGATGCATTGATTGAGATGATCGGTATTTATTGTTGCCATTTCTTTTTCCTTAAAGGTTTTTCAAAATCTCTTCCGAAATATCCGCATTCGAATACACATTCTGCACGTCATCTAAATCTTCCAGCATTTCGGTTAATTTAATCATGGTGCGTGCTTGCTCGACATCTTCCAACTTCGCTTCAGTCGAAGGCAACATCGTAATTTCCGCTTGCGTAACTATTAAATTCGCCGCATTTAAAGCATTTTTCACCACATCAAAATTATCAGGCGTTGTGATGACGTCGATGCTTTGATCATCATTCACAACGACATCATCCGCACCCGCTTCAATCGCGATTTCAAATATTTTTTCCTCGGGTGCGTTTTTTGGAAATTGAATGTAGCCGCATTTTTTAAATAAAAATGCGACAGAACCAGACGCGCCGAAATTGCCATATTTTGTGAATGCATGACGCACATCCGATGCCGTGCGATTTTTATTATCGGTTAAACATTCAACCATGACCGCAACACCACCAGGACCATACCCTTCATAAACGCATTCGATCATTTCGGCCATGTCTTCGCCGCCTGTGCCACGTTTAATCGCGCGATTGATCGTGTCGCGTGTCATGTTTTGCACGAGCGCTTTTTGCACCGCTAAGCGCAAACGCGGATTGCTCGCCTCTTCACCACCACCCATGCGTGCAGCTGTCGTGATTTCGCGAATTAATTTCGTAAACATTTTCCCGCGTTTCGCATCTTGTGCGCCTTTGCGGTGTTGGATGTTGCTCCACTTAGAATGACCGGCCATGATTAAATCCTTAGATTTCGAATGGGTAATAATATACGATATTTTAAGCCAAAATTGCAGGTTTAATTGTAGGTAAAAAAAGTGTAAAGTCTGATTATCAAATTGTATTCATGAATAGTTACGCAGATTTTACCTCAAAGCGAAACAAACCAATATGAGATATACATCCGAATTTGCATTGCTCCGTGCTGAAGCGCGGAAATTGGCAGAAGAGACAAAATTAAACAAAGAACTTGCTGCTGCTGAATTGAAACGGCGAAAGGCATTGACGAGAGAGGTGCGGGAAAAACGCGAGCAGGAGCAGAGAAATAATACTTCGCTTCCTTCAGATAAGGTGGTGAAAGATGCTTGGAAAGCATACAACGAATGGAGCGATGCGGTTGATCAACTGGGTGAAAGTGTTAAGCATTTGAAAGAGGTCAATGGCAAAGTAGATTCCGCGCTAAGCAAAGCAGAGTCTATGCTGCACGAACTGGGGTGTTTGTTAGCGATACATGGAATCGTACGTGCGCCGACGTATAGAAAGCGTCAATTCCTTCAGACGCGTGCGCCTAAGCCAGCTACGCCGAGGTCAAGCTCAGCAGCGCCCAAGCGTTCTACTTTGTTTCAACCTTTTTCTGAATCAGTCACACGATCAACTGCATGCATCGATGTGAAAAGATTGCCGTCGGTGGGCGCTAGAAGATAAGTTATTTATTCCCTTCTCGAACGTTTGTTTTAATTCCCAATTCATGCAGCTGCTTAAAATCCGCAACTGAAGGCGCATTCGTCAATGGACAACTTGCTGTTTGCGTTTTCGGAAATGCAATGACGTCACGAATATTTTGTGTGTCGGTCATGAGCATTGTGATGCGATCAATACCGAAGGCAATGCCACCATGTGGAGGCGCGCCGAGTTTTAATGCCGTTAATAAATGTCCGAATTTCGCGTTTGCTTCCTCTTCTTTGATGCCTAAAATATCGAGCGAAGTGAGTTGCATGTCGTGTCTATGAATACGAATCGATCCACCGCCAATTTCATAGCCATTTAACACCATGTCATACGCGCGCGAATTCGATGCACCAGGATTTTCACGTAATTTTTTAATATCGGATTCTGTCGGTGCAGTGAATGGATGATGCAACGGTTCCCAATTACCTTCGCGATCGAGTTGATACATCGGAAAATCCGTGACCCATAATGGCGCCCAGACTGAAGTATACAAATTTAAATCGCGACACACTTTATCACGCAGCGCGCCTAAACTTTCTGACACGATCTTCGAATGATCGGCGCCGAAAAATAATAAATCGCCGACTTCTGCTTTGGTGCGCGTAATAATTTCTTTCACAATTGCTTCAGGAATAAATTTTAAAATCGGTGATTGCAATCCTTCCGCAGTAATTTTGATATAGGCCAAACCTTTCGCGCCATAAATACCGACAAATTGCGTGTAATCATCAATTTGTTTGCGCGACAGTTCAGAACCCTTTGGCACGCGCAACACTGTCACACGTCCATCGATATCATTCGCAGGTGCATGAAACACCTTAAATTCCACGGTTTTCATCAAATCTTTAATATCAATTAATTCGAGTGGATTACGCAAATCTGGTTTATCAGAACCAAATCGCGCCATCGCTTCATGATAGGGCATACGCGGAAATGGATTCGGCAAATCGATTTGTAAAGCCGATTTAAATAATTCGCGTATCATTTGTTCCATTAAATTCTGAACATCACTTTCACTCACGAATGCCATTTCTAAGTCGAGTTGGGTAAATTCGGGTTGACGATCTGCGCGCAAATCTTCATCGCGAAAACATTTTACAATTTGATAATAACGATCAAATCCTGAGATCATGAGTAATTGTTTGAAAATTTGCGGCGATTGCGGTAACGCAAAAAATTTGCCAGGTTGATTGCGACTCGGTACTAAATAATCGCGCGCACCTTCAGGTGTTGTTTTTGTTAGCACCGGTGTTTCGACATCCATGAAATTTTTAGAATCTAAAAAATGACGAATAAAACGCACGATTTCCGCACGTTTGCGCAAACGCGTTTGATTTTCTTTTCTGCGTAAATCCAGATAACGATATTTTAATCGTACGTCTTCGCCGACCTCTTGATAATCATCGACGTTAAATGGCAATGGTTCTGCCGTATTTAAAATCTCAATGTCGGTTGCATCGACTTCGACCTCACCCGATGGAATTTCTTTATTTACAGTGCCTTCAGGGCGCGCGCGCACAGAACCTGTAATGCGCACAACAAATTCATTTCGCAATTTTTGTGCGATATCAAATGTGTTTTTGTGTTTTGGATCGCAGACAATTTGCACGATATCATTACGATCGCGCAAGTCGATAAAAATCAAACCACCGTGATCGCGACGACGATGAACCCAGCCCGCAAGCGTGACTGATTGGTTGATGAGTGATTTGTTCACTTCTGATGCTGCTTGTGTACGCATGATTTTCTCTATTTTTTAAATGTGAATAGCAATGTTAGCGACTACATCGTGATACTTCAATCTGTTTTTTCAGATGGTTTTGTCGTAACTGGTTTTTCGGTTGAGGTTGTTTCTGGTTTTGCAGAAGTGGGTTTATTTTTGAAATCTGTCACATACCATCCAGTGCCTTTAAGCTGAAATCCCGCTGCAGAAATTTGTTTCGTAAGCGTATCTTTATGACAATGCGGACAGGTTTTTTCAGGCTCATCTGACATTTTTTGCAGAATTTCGGTGTCTTTGTTACAAGCAGTGCAATGATATTCGTATAAAGGCATGATGCGTTCTCCCAAATGATTGACGGCATTTTACTGTATTGAGGTTGGGCTGACTAGGGCGCACTCACTTACCAAAAAACAAACATTAAGACAGCATTAATTGCGCATTTTTGTGCCAAATTAGTTGTAGTGATCCTAGATTCGATGGTAAAAACTCATTACATGTTCCTAAGCATTAATCCATTTTAGAGGTAATCCCAGTGCGCATTAGTGAGTCAAAGGTAAAAGATGTAAAAATAATTGACTGCTATTACATGTATCAAAATAAAAAATATACATATAGAGCAATTGTTCACAAAAACACGCTGGCGGCCTTGATTATCGGCTGGAATCTTGATGATAATACTCGAGTGATTGTGTCTGCACGTCATCATGCAGAACGTACTCGGCAAGGTCTGAAGATAGCAACGGTTTTTCCTGACACTTTGGAATCATCGATTGAGCAAGATGAGCGTGCGGCGGTCGCTGTAAGCATATTCCGTCATGCGGAACAGACGTTGGTTCAAAAAAATCTTGCAGTAACTTTAGATTCAGACAAGACTTATCCTACTCCATTGAGAAACTTTATAGGCGCATCATCTTTTAAAAAGCTGATTGAAGAACACATAGATTTGATCGTTGCTGGTGAAATTCGTGCGCAACAGACGGAGATGTCTTCAGTTGCTGCAGCTGCTGCGCCGGGTGGGGCTGCTCAAAATGTCATTGATCCATCAGTCACACAGCCAGCTCAATTGCAAGCAGTTGTTGATCCAGCTCCATTAACATCAAATGAATCAACCGTGGATTCAAAGTTGATTGCCGATCAAACTCGCGAAGAACTGGCCCGATTTGCTGCGGCAGCTGAAACAGGACGCAGAATAATATCATCCGCAATTGATAATCTTACTAAGACTAAGACTAAGACTAAGACTAAGATAAGAGAAGAGTGCGAGGGAGCGGGCGCAGGATTAGCACAAGAACGGCATGTTCTGTCTGTAGAAAAATTACAAGAATTAGTATTGAAACACAATGCAGAGTTAGCAGCAAAAGAAGAAGCTGTTAGAAAAGTAAAAGAAGAGGCTGCTGAAAAAGCGCGACAAGAAAGTAAGATTAGAGTTCAACTACAAGGAGCAGTTAAGATAAAGGATAAAGAAATAGGAAATCTTTCTGCGCAGTTGCGTCAAATGCAAGTTGAATGCGACAAGATAAGCGGTGAGAAAAAAAAATTAAGCGAGGCATTGCAAAGATTTCAGTCAGAAATTGTGAAATTAAACATGGAATTACGGCAGCTGACACTTGAAAATGAAAATACGAAAGCAGGACAGACTGCTGCTGAAAAAGCGCGACAAGAAATTGAGATCGCTACTGCTCTGCAAGTACGAATAATTGAAACCAAGGATACAGAAATAGAAAATCTTCGCGCGCAACTTCAGGGGGCGACTCAAGCGCTTGGCCAAACAAAAACTGAACTCGACGACGTAAAGGATGAGCGTCAACAATTAAATGCACAATTGCAAGAAACCATGGCAAGAGCTGCGAGCGATATACGGTCACTTCGCATTGTGCACAGAAGAACTGTTAACGATGCGATTGAACTGACCCGCCGAATTGAAGGGGAGAGACAAGCAACGATGCTTGAACAGAATTGGCAATTGGTTGAAGAGCGTAATAGTGTGATAGTCAACTTGAGTACTGAGTTGAATCAATTAACCACTTATAACCAGCATTTAGTCGCTAGGATGGGAGGAATGCAGGCTGAGCATGAGCAGGAGATACGAAGAATGCAGGCTGATCATGCAGAAGCAATGATGGGAAGAGCGCGAGCTGCTGCTGATCATGCAGACGAAACGGTTGAAAATAGAAATGGGAATGGAAATGGTGGCAACACAAGCAAACTTTCTAATTTTGCTGCAGCTTTTTTAAATTCTTATCAACCAGTTGCAGATGCTGCAACTGGTTCTGCTTTTTCTGCTCAAAAAAATAGTTGCGGAGGAGGAAGGGGAAATGGTGCTTATGATGAAGTCCCAAGACAACTGCCCCGCGGGCGGGGCAGAGGAAGAGGATAGGAAGGTAGTTCGATACGATTTTAGTTTATGATAATCAATCGCATCACCAACGGCGGGTCGTTAGCGGAAGGGGATTGGGGTGATTATTCAGCGAACAAATATAAAAGTGAATAAGGTCTTGTATACAGCCCTGCGCATGGAGAAACTGCTTTTACAGTGCCTTTATTTGCTGCGTTTATGAAGCGTAATGTTTAGAAAAAATATTATCCCGATCGGTAAAAATCACATTGACATTACCCCTTTCACCTGCTATTTTTACCGTACGGTAAAACTTCAAAAGAGGTGATAGTGAAGCGCGCAAAAATTGAAACTGCTGGCGAATTAGGGCAATTGCTTCGTGATAATCGAATGGAGCAGCAATTTACGCTCGAAAGAGTGTCGGGAATGACCAATATCGGTATGCGTTTTTTATCGGAATTAGAACGTGGCAAAGAAACGGCGCAGCTCGGTAAAGTATTGCAGATCATTCATCAATTGGGGCTCGAGGTGATTATTCAGCCGAGAGGCCAACATCGATGAGCGATATTTTAAATGTGTGGTACAACGAGCAATTGGTTGGAAAATTATTTCGAAATGCGATAGATCAAATCGGATTTCACTATGATAAAAAATGGGTGCGCAATGGTTTTTCTATTTCTCAACAGCTGCCTTTAACAATAATTGAATATACGCCGCATGAAGGAATAGCGCATCGTTTTTTCGCCAATTTATTACCAGAAGCGAATGCCAGAAGGCATTTGATTCGGGATTTAAAAATATCGAATAGTGATTTTGAATTACTCAAAACAATCGGTGGAGAATGTGCTGGTGCATTATCTATTTTACCTGAAAATCATGTAGCCACTGTAAAAACACATTATCAAAAATTAACGGATGAAGATTTACATAAAATAATTTTACGTAAAGGAAGCACCGTTGGTTTCACGACGGAAAAAAATCGTCCGCGCTTATCGCTCGCAGGTGCTCAAGATAAATGTGCCGTTTATTTCGATGGAAAACATTATTTTTTACCGAAAGATGCGGCACCTTCAACGCATATTTTAAAATTTGAAGTAACTGATTATCGCCATATTCCTGCCTACGAATATTTTTTAACGCAATTAGCAAAAACAATTGATTTACCGGTTGTGAATTGTGAATTAAAAAAAAGTGATGCGCATTATTTTTTATTAATCGAACGTTACGATCGAATTATTCAACACGATAAAAAAATTCAACGCTTGCATCAAGAAGATTTTTGTCAAGCGCTGGGTGTTAATCATGCGCAAAAATATCAACAGGAAGGTGGTCCTTCATTTCAAGACTGTTTTCAACTCATTCGGAAAATCAGCGCGAAACCACTCATTGATACTGAAAATTTATTGAAATGGCAAATATTTAATGTGCTTGCGGGAAATTCTGATGGGCACGCAAAGAATCTTGCCATCATTTACGATCAGCAACAGCAAGCGCGTTTAGCGCCATTTTATGATTTAGTTTGTACAAGAGCAATCGAACGAATTGATTCACGATTAGCATTTTCAGTGGGTGGAGAATTTAATCCTGATCGCATTAGTGTTGCGCATTGGGAAAATTTAGCAACCACTTGTAAAATCGGTAAACCGTATTTGAAAAAATTTATTCAGCAGATCGCAGTAGATTTGATGGATAATATCACTATCGTGAAAAAACAGTTTGAAGAAATGCATGGCGCTTATCCTGCATTGCTGCGCGTCCAAATGATGGTGACAAAGCGATGCAAGAAGGAATTGCGATAAACAAACATTAAGACAGCTTGAAATGTGAATAAATGTTGCCTTATTTATATTGAGTTTATCCTAATTTATAGTTAAACTATAAACTGGTATAAACTACCTATAATTGAAAACTACAATGAATCCAGTATGTAATCCCTATGCGCCTGGCGCGGGTGCGCAACCACCTGAATTGTCAGGACGAGATGCCTTATTACATAAAGCTACCGTTGCACTACAACGTATTGCTTCCAGTCGTTCGGCGCGCAGTTTGATTCTCACCGGTCTTCGTGGTGTTGGAAAAACGGTATTGTTAAATCGCATTCGACAAGATGCTGATGCGTTGCAGTTAATAACCGTTCGAATTGAAGCACAAGAGGGACGTTCATTACCATCATTGTTAGCGCCCGGTTTAAAATCGGCATTGATTAAATTAACGCATGGAAAAAAAGTGAGTGATTTGGCCTCGCGAAGTATGCGCGCATTGGCAACTTTTGTGAGCGCGATGAAACTGAAATATCATGATATTGAAATGAGTTTTGATATTGAGCCAGAATCTACCACACCCATTATTTCTGATCTTGATGAAAATCTGATTCAGCTTTTTCAATCAGTTGGTGCTGCAGCTTTCGATCAAAAAACCGCGATTATTTTATTTATCGATGAATTACAATTGCTGAATGAAAAAGAATTGGCTTCGTTAATTATGGCATTGCATATTGCCGCTCAAGATTTGTTGCCCATCACGTTGGTTGCAGCAGGATTGCCGCAAATTGCGGCGAAAATGGGCAAGGCAAAAACGTATGCAGAAAGATTATTTGAATTTCCAGATATTGGAAAGCTCGATCCTGAGTCGGCAATGCAGGCGCTGATTGTGCCCGCAGAAAAATTAAACGTGCGTTACACAAAAACAGCATTGAAAGAAATTTTACAACAAACGAAAGGATATGCCTATTTTTTACAGGAATGGGGAAAACATGCATGGGATCTTGCGTCGAAATCTCCGATTAATGAACGTAATGCAAAGGATGCAACCATTCATGCACTTGCTGATCTTGATGCGAGTTTTTTTCGTGTGCGATTTGAACAATTAACACCGATGCAAAAACACTATTTACGTGCGATGGCAGAATTGGGCGATGATTCAGTGAGTTCTGGCGAAATTGCCGCAATACTCGGAAAAAAAGTGACCGATCTTGGTATGGTTCGTGAGCAATTAATTCAGAAAGGTCTTGTATATAGCCCCGCGCATGGAGAAACTGCTTTTACAGTTCCTCTATTTGCCGCGTTTATGAAGCGTAATGTTTAATTCATATCACAACACCGCTTAAACTTCCTCCCGCTCCCACACAAACAATCCTCATTGCGATTTATTTTTGGAGCAACACCATCCACATAAAACCACACACCATTTATTTTTTCGAAATTACTTTTTTCATAAATATATTGATTGATTCCAGCATCACAAAAACGCGCGAAAAATGTGACAGTGCCGGAATTTCCAGACGCAATCGGCGCATCAATTATCGTTAATCCTAACCATTTTACCGATGATGCCCAAGCACGTGCATTGTCCACATCATAATTTTCAGCTGCTTTTCCGCACATCGTTTTCATAATATAATTGATATCTGTCTGTGAATACGCAGTGTATCGCGAACGCATTAATTTTTCCGGTGTTTCTGCAATTTTCTCGCCATGTAAATACGGCGCGCAGCAGTCGGAAAATGATTTTTTGGAGTTGCAGGGGCAGGGTGTTGTCATGTTGCGTCATCGTTGATTTAGTGGTCTTGCATTATTTGCAATTATAACTCAAAAATTAATAGGTACATCTAAGAAAAAACAAACATTAAGACAGCATTATTTGCACATTTTTGTGTCAAATTTCTTGCGATGATCATAGATACAGTGGTAAAAACATCCCATCAAAATGCATATTTCTTTGAGGTGCTTTTATGAGACGTGATCAGGATGGTGTAATATTCTATGATCTTAATTGGCCTTTAACAAAGTCTGCTGCGTATCTTCGAGCAATTGAAAGTGCAGGACATATAGTGGGTTTGTTTTTTACCGATTTCAGCAATGCTGTTCCAGTGAGTGTGGAAGTCCGTTTGGCAGTTAAGAAGGATCTAATAAACATTGAAACCAGCGTGAAGGTTATTTCTAACGACGCATCTGTCGCACAGCGAGAGGCGATTGTGAGTCAGTCTGCTGCTTTATTTGAGCAAGTGGAACTGCAGCTGAGCCGTCGTCCTCCTGTCATCAGCAACTCTCCTGTTCCCCAACTGCCTAACTTACTAGATGTTGTATCTGATACAAAACTATGGAAATTGTTTGATACAACGCTTGTACCCGAATATCTTGAATTTGTTCGTGTGAACAGAGCGCCAGTGTGGTCTTCTGTTACTGCATCGTCAGATGATGTTGCTACAAGACCAAAGAATTTATTCGAGCGTATGGAGGCATTGACTCAATTGATCGATCAATCAAAGCCTCTTGAGAAATCTAGTGATATAGCTGCAATCGAAACTGCAATTAGAGACCTTAATAAAGGCATAGAAAATTGCAATGATCATCAATCAAAACCAAATAAAGGTGATCTAAAAGAGCTTACAGGGCTTGTGGGAGCAGCAACCGCATTAATAAGTAGTCTTGTAATACGACAAGACTATTTAATTAGCAATGCGGAAAAAGTGACTGCTACAAATGGAAAGGGTGCAGCGAAAAAAGCGATTGCAGAAAAAATGGCTGCAGAAAAAGCAATTGCAGATAAAGCAGCTGCAGAAAAAGCAGTTGTGCGTGAACAGTCAGCAGCAGGAGCTGCGCAAGCGCGAGGAAATGTTGAACAACCAGATGGAGAAACCGCTGATAGAACAAATGCTAGAAAAGAAAAAATAGCTAAACCAGCGCCAAAAGTTGCAAGAGCAGCGGAAGCAGAATCAGCAGAAGTAATGGCATTGCGAAATGCGCGGGAGGAAATAACAAAATTAAATGCAGCGCTACGAAGATCGCAGCGGACAAGTGAAGAGGCAGCTGGAAAACAAAAAGCTGCAATTGCTGCTGCAGAGCAAGTACGAAAAACAGTTGACGTGAAGGATAAAGAAATAAACGATCTTCGCGCGCAGTTTCAAATAATGGCAGAAGCATCTCGTCGAACACAAATTGGATTCGATAAAGCAACAGTTGAGAATGGAAAATTACAAACAGAAGTGCGGGATGTTAAATCGAAAGCTGAAAGAGATGCGGCTGAACATTTACGACGAGCGTCGCTAAAAACAGAAGAATCACTAAATGCTCAAGCGGAAATTAAGCGATTAGAGACGGCGTTGAATCGAGCAGATAAAGGTGCAAAGGCAAAAGAAGCCGTCGCTGAAATGGCGCGACGAGAAGCTGAGATTGGAGCTGCTGAACGAGAACGACAAAAGGATGGAGAAATAAAAAATTTACGTGAGCAGCTTAGTCAAATAAAAAGTGAGCTTGATACAGCAAACGCTGCGCGTGATACCGCAAGAGCTGCATTAGGTCAATCAACCGATGGTATTCAAAGAATACAAACGTATCATCTAGCAATAGTGACAGGGCTTCAGCGAGACTATCAAGCGGCTGCAGCAGAAAATGCTCGAAGAAGTGCGGAGCTCAACGAGAGAGAACAAACACTTCACGATGGAGAGGCAAATTTTGCGTTAAGGGAAGCAGAGCTTCAACGGTCGATAAGAGCAAATACTCAAAGAAACCTAGCCCCTTCTGGGAGGGAGCAAGAATTAATTCAACGTGAAGAAGCGCTTGCGCGAGCGGAAGGCGCAAACGCTCATGGGCTACAAAGACTTCGTCTTGAAGAAGCAAATCTTGCGTTAGAGAGAACACGGTTGACAGTAGCAAATACTCGAAGAAGTGTAGAGCTTGATGTGAGGACACGAGAGATGGCCCAACGTGAAACACTTTTTATACGACAAAGTGGTATGAGTAGACTCGCATTTTCTTTTTTACCACCACTACCACCCGCCACCGACGCCGCGTCTCAAACCACAGATACATTTTCACCGAGTGGCCGAGGAAGGTAACGCTTACCATTTCTTAGCTATCGCGCCAGTGGCAAGCTGGCGCTTTACTATTTCTCATCATCCCAACTCAACGCACCGCCCGTTTGATATTCAATCACGCGCGTTTCGAAAAAGTTTTTTTCTTTTTTCAAATCCATCATTTCACTCATCCACGGAAATGGATTTTCTGCACCTGGATATTGTTCTGTTAAACCTAATTGTGCACAGCGACGATTTGCGATGTAGTGTAAATAATTTTGGAACATCTCTGCATTTAATCCTAAAATTCCGCGCGGCATGGTGTCGCGTGCGTAGGCGATTTCTAAATCAACACCTTCACGAATCATGTGGATGGCTTGTTTTTGAAATTCCGCAGTCCACAAATCCGGATTTTCAATTTTAATTTGATTAATCACATCAATACCAAAATTCGCGTGCATGGATTCATCGCGCAAAATATATTGGAATTGTTCGGACGTGCCCGTCATTTTTCCACGACGACCCATTGCAAGAATTTGCGTGAATCCCACGTAGAAAAATATGGATTCAAAGACGACATAGAATGCAATTAAATCACGCACGAGACGCTGATTATTTTCCATCGTGCCGGTGTGAAAATCAGGATCGCATAAACTTTGTGTGTAGGGTAATGCCCACGATGCTTTTTTAGCAACGCTGGGCACTTCACGATACATGTTAAATACTTCGGCTTCGTCGAGTCCCAAGCTTTCGATGATGTGTTGATACGAATGCGTGTGCAATGCTTCTTCGAATGCTTGACGCAATAAATATTGACGACATTCGGGATTCGTAATGTGACGATAGACCGCTAAAACCAGGTTATTCGCAACGAGTGAATCAGCGGTTGCAAAAAATCCGAGACTGCGTTTAATAATAGTGCGCTCATCTTCGGTTAATCCATTGGGATCTTTCCACAACGCCACATCCGCTGCCATGCTAATTTCATTCGGCATCCAGTGATTGGCGCACGCCGCCAAATATTTATCCCACGCCCATTTATATTTAAATGGCACGAGCTGATTTAAATCCGCGCGACAATTAATAATCATTTTGTCGTCGACTTGGATGCGCGCGGCGTTCATCGAGATTTGTTCGAGACCGATAATTGGTGTTCTTTCTGCTGCTGTAGTTGTCATGGTAATTCTCCTTGTTATTGACACGCTTCGCATTCCGGATTATCAATCGAACACGCTTTCGGCAATTCACTCGAACCTACCGCCACCGCATTCAATGTTGTATCGCTAATTGTAGACTTTTCTGTGTTTGTAGCCCCCATTGAACGTAAATAATAAGTCGTTTTTAATCCAGACAACCACGCCGCACGATACAATTCATCTAATTTTTTACCAGATGGTTCTGCCATGTATAAATTCAACGATTGCGATTGATCAATCCATTTTTGTCGACGCGAACCGGCTTCGATTAACCACAATGGATCCACTTCAAATGAGGTCGCAAATAATAATTTTATATCAGCAGGGATGCGATCAATTGCTTGCAAACTACCGTTGTAATATTTCAAATCGTGAATCATCACTTGATCCCAAAGCCCACGTTTTTTTAATTCTTGCACGAGCAGAGGATTGGCCACCGTAAATTCACCTGATAAATTCGACTTCACATAGAGATTTTGATAGGTCGGTTCAATGGATTGTGACACGCCGCAAATATTCGAAATCGTCGCAGTCGGTGCAATCGCCATCGTGTTGGAATTACGCATGCCTTGTTTTTTAACCTTGTTTCTCAGCGAATTCCAATCAAGTGTCGCGTCGGTATTTTGTTTGATATATTCGCCGCGTGTTTTTTTCAGCAATTCAATCGAATCGATCGGCAAAATACCTTGATCCCACAACGAACCTTTGTATGATTCATACGTGCCGCGTTCAACGGCTAATTCACTCGAGGCTGCAATCGCATAATAACTGATTAATTCCATGCTGCGATCCGCAAATGCTACTGCTTCGTTGGAAGCATACGGAATTTGTTGCAGGTACAATGCATCCTGAAAACCCATCAAACCCAAACCAATCGGACGATGTTTTACGTTTGAATTCTTTGCAGCCGCAACGCTGTAATAATTAATATCGATTACATTATCGAGCATGCGAATTGCTGTTTTTACGGTACGTTGTAATTTCGCAGCATCTAATTCCCCGTCTTTCATGTGATTGACGAGATTGACGCTACCTAAATTACAAACCGCGATTTCTTCATTGGCTTTCGTATTTAATGTAATTTCCGTGCATAAATTTGAACTGTGAATCACACCAACATGTTGTTGCGGTGAACGTAAATTGCAAGGATCTTTGAACGTAATCCACGGATGTCCTGTTTCAAATAACATCGTGAGCATCTTACGCCACAAGTTAATCGCAGGAATTGTTTTGCTGCGAACTTCACCGCGTGCTGCTTTTTGTTCGTACTCGACATATTTTTTCTCGAACGCATCACCAAACAAATCATGCAATTCTTTTGTTTCATTCGGCGTGAATAAAGTCCAATTGCCTTTTTCAAATACGCGTTTCATAAATAAATCAGGCACCCAATTCGCGGTATTCATATCATGCGTGCGACGACGTTCATCGCCGGTGTTTTTGCGTAAATCTAAAAATTCTTCGATGTCCATGTGCCACGTTTCCAAATACGCACACACAGCGCCCTTGCGTTTACCCCCCTGATTTACTGCTACTGCTGTTGCATTCGCCACATTTAAAAACGGAACAACACCCGATGATTTTCCATTAGTGCCTTTGATATAAGCACCCATGCCGCGCACCGGTGTCCAATCATTTCCTAAACCGCCTGCAAATTTCGATAATAATGCGTTGTCTTTTAACGCACCATAAATGCCATCTAAATCATCAGGCACTGTGGTTAAATAACAGCTCGATAATTGCGGTCTTAATGTGCCGGCATTAAATAATGTCGGTGTTGAAGACATATAATCAAAGCTCGAGAGCAATCGATAAAATTCAATCGCGCGAACGTTCCGTTGTTCACCTTCACAATGTGCTAATCCCATCGCAACGCGCATGAAAAATACTTGCGGCAATTCAATACGCTTTTCATGACGATGAATAAAATAACGATCGTAGAGTGTTTGAATGCTTAAATAGGTAAATTGCAAATCGCCCTTTACATCAATCGCTTTACTCAATAAATCTAAATCAAAATCATTTAAATTCGGATGTAATAATTCGAACTCAATGCCTTTTTGAATAAATGCTTTGAATGCTTTTGGATATAACGCTGCCATCGTTTGTTGCGCTAAATCATAGTCCAAGCCGAGCGTATCCATCGCTTCGCGATATAAATCTTGCAGTAATAAACGTGCAGTCACGTATGAATAATTCGGTTCGACTTCGACGAGTGTACGAGCGCTCATCACGAGTGCTTTGTAAACGTCTTTAATTGCAACGCCATCGAATAAATTTTTGCGTGCATCTTCGATGACTTTGGTTGGACTCACATCCGTTAAATTTTGGCATGCATCAATCGCTAAATTGCTCAACATATGCATGTCTAATTTTTTCTTGGATCCATTTTCTAAAACGACATGAATCGGTTTTTCTTCGACGTGTGTTGATAAAATATCGCGTGCTTCGCGGCGTTTTTCGCGATACAACACATACGAACGTGCGACTGGATGTTCGCCTGCGCGCATTAATTCTAATTCCACTAAATCTTGAATGGATTCGATATGAATCGTGCCGCCGCTTGGCCAACGCATTTTGCAGCGATCGGTAATTGTCTTTGTGATTTGTTGAGAAATTTGTTGGATGCGTTCGGAATTCGTAGCGTTATCACCTTCAACCGCTAAAAAAGCTTTTTTGATTGCGACCTCAATGCGAGTATCATCGTATGCGGTTAATTCGCCGTTACGACGAATGACGCGCAGTTGCCCCGGCTGAGCTACGAGCAGGTTGGGATCTTTAATGTGGATGGTAGAGGGTTGACTTTGGATGATTTGTGTGTCCATGTAAATTCTCCAATAACACAAGATGTAGTGAAATTTTTAACTCAAAACACAAGATAATGTGTTTGACATCAAATTTCAAGAGAATATCATGTGGATAAGTATGGATTTTTTTAGGGTGGTGATTTGTGATCGATTCAGAAGGTTTTCGAGCAAATGTTGGTATTATTGTGACCAATCGCAAAGGGCAATTGCTCTGGGCAAAACGATTTGGCAGTCATGATGCTTGGCAATTTCCGCAGGGTGGAATTAATGATGATGAAACACCGGTCGAAGCGATGTATCGTGAACTGAAAGAAGAATTGGGCATGGATGCAAGTGATGTGTCCATTTTAGCAGAATCACAGGGATGGTTGCGTTATCGGTTGCCGATGCGTTTTCAGCGAGGCGAAGGTACGCAACGGTGTGTCGGACAAAAACAAAAATGGTTCTTGTTGGAATTAATCAGCGATGAATCTGCCGTAAAATTGGACGCATGTGATCATCCAGAATTTGATGGATGGCGTTGGGTGAGTTATTGGTTTCCATTAAAACAAGTCATTTATTTTAAGCGCAGTGTGTATCGTCAGGCGTTGCAAGAATTCCAAAATAAAGTACCATCTACGCAGCAAAAAAAATCGTAGGAAATTTGCAAGATGCATTGGCACACTTTATTGCTCCCATTACTTATTTATTTTTCAGTCGGGATTGCTGCAGGATTGATGTCAGGTTTGCTCGGCGTGGGTGGCGGTCTTGTCACTGTCCCCGGATTATTATTTGCGTTTCAGTGGGAACGTATTAATTCTGCAGTGGCAATGCATATTGCCGTGGGGACATCGCTTCTCACGATGCTGCCAATTACCATTCGTTCGTTGCGATCACATATGCAACACGATCGCACTTTTATTTCAATTTATAAAAAAATGATGCCTGCGATTATTGTCGGTGTGATTGCTGGCGGCATTATTTCACGTTATTTAAACTCTACAATATTGAAAATTATTTTTGGAATTTTTGTGCTAACAATGGCGGCGATTTTATTTTTTCAGGATAGCAAAGTTGTCGGACATAAAAAATTACCAGGACGTTTAGGTATGTTATTAGCGGGTGGATTTGTCGGAATACAATCTGGAATGCTCGGTGTTGGCGGTGGTTCATTTACCGTGCCATTTTTAACGCATCGTGGTGTGGATATTCGTGTGGCATTAATTGTATCGGTGAGTGTTGCGATGACTATTGCAACGCTCGGCGCGATCGCGTATATGTTTACCGGATTTGATGTCAGCGGATTGCCACAATGGAGCACGGGTTTTATTTATTGGCCTGCATTTATCGGCCTAGCAGTCGGTGGTGTGTTAATGGCGCCGCAAGGTGTGAAATTATCGCGTTATATTTCGAAAGAAAAATTAAAAATATTTTTTGGAATTTTTTTAGTGTGTGTGGGTGTTCACATGTTGTATTCCGCATTTGCGTAACATATTGTTTTTATGATTTCTCTGTACACAACAAAAATTCAAAATGGCACTTATTGAATAAAATAATCCTTCGGAAACTCGCTCGTGAGAGCATGTCTTTATACACAAATATAACTGCGTTCATTGCACAATCTCAACCACAGCACTTGCTAGTGTATCATTTCAGAAGCCGAGCGTAAGCGAATGCGAAAGCTACAAGGTGCAATTGACCTGCCAGTACATTGGTAGTTTGTGCTTCGATATAATCTGTGTGCCGTCTTGTAGTTGCGCTTCGTTGCTTTCGCATTCGCTTACGCTCGGCTTCTGAAACGATTCACTAGCGCATACTACAGTTGAAATTGTGCAAATTTCTCAACTTGTGTATAAAGCTATACTCGCGAGAGCGAGTGTATTTACTGCAAGCACGAACGCACATCGCGACCCTGAAATCTGCAGCATACGCTCGCCCTAACGGGACGAGCTTCCGACGGTGCATTTTAAATAGAGCGGTCATTCGTTGACATGGGAAATATTAATAAAACGTTAATAGACTTTGTGTAAAATGGTTTTACAATTTAACTGTTTTGGTCATTACTTTTGATTTTTTTTACTGGAATCAATTGCTATGTTTAGAAAAAACAAGGTTGAAAAAAAATGTCTCGTAGTGATCAGAATATAGATTCAAGCAATGTAGTGGATATAGTTTCCAACAATGCAGCATTGAAAATACAAACTGCTGTTCGCGGATATTTGGCAAAAAAGAACTATAAAATTAATCCATTAGAAAAAATAATTACGGAACATGTTTTTTGCGTTGGTAATGATCCGATTATACAAATTCCGTCAAAATTAAAATCCGATCGACAAATCGTATTAGTAGCCACATCTGGTTTAAGAGTATTAGATATCGCAGGACAATTTTGTGCAAGCAATACTACTTATACACCCAAAATTTGTATAGTTGATATAAATACAAACGTTAAGCTATTTTGGTTAGGCATAAAGGAAAAAATTTTTGAAAAGGCAAAATCCATTGAAGACGTTATTAAAAATATTAATGACAATCAATATCAATTATGTGGATTACCTTCTAGGTTTTCGCCTCATCACAACAGTGAAATTTCAGCAATAATTGAAGCTTTAAAAAAATATTCTTTAGAGTTTGGATTTGATCGTTTAAAAAAGATGGTAGCTAATGTAGTTGCTATCACACACGATTGGACTGATCCGGATCTTTTTCTGAAATTAAAAAATATTTTTAATAAAATTGGTTTGAATGACGTTTACATTTATCCTTCCAATATCATTACATGCATTGATGCCGGTCGTTTTGACGCTGACCCCCGTATCAATCAAATGTTTAAAAATATTATGATCCTAAATCCTCGAGTGTCTATTTATTCAAATATTCAACCTGAATTGGGGATGCCATCTTTAATGATATGCAGCTCAGTTGTTGATCCTAAATTTTTGGCAAAGTATCTTGGTATTAAAGAGATTATGTATGATTTATCTAAACAAAAATGGAAATCGAGACATTTTTGCGAAGCATTTAGATGGATGTTCGAAATATTGATCATGATTCTTGTTAACTCAATAACTGTTTTTTTTCATAATATGTGCGTTTTTTTGCAGAATGTGTTTCATAAAATAGGACAGGTATCTAAGTATTCGCTTTCAGTTACAATACCGATTCATATGCAGGCGATTAGAGATCAGTTTACTCCCAGGTTTTTCACTAACGCTCGTTACGACCAATGTGGGCTGATGAAAAAAACAGATGATGAACGTTATTCACGTTATCAAGTTGTTTAAAGGCCCGCCACTTGTGGCGCAACGGGTTAGCCTGACATTGTTCCCCAATTAAGCCCCTTTTTAAGATTTCTTTAAATCTAGGCGACGACCTTAACGTTTGTCATATACAGAATTCATGAATTAATTTATATTTACCCCCAACGTTCAACTTCCAGGAAATTTTAATGTTTTACTATCCCTCCGACATCAATCCCATCGCATTTTCAATCGGCCCCATTAAAGTGCATTGGTATGGCTTAATGTATTTAGTTGGTTTTGTGAGTGCGTGGTTATTAGGCTGCTATCGCGCAAAAAAACCCAACAGTGGATTTACCACCGAACAAGTGACAGATTTAATTTTTTATGCCGCGCTCGGTGTCGTGTTGGGCGGACGCATCGGTTACATGTTGTTTTATGATTTGCCTGGATTTATCCATCATCCGATGACATTATTTCACGTGTGGGATGGCGGCATGTCATTTCACGGCGGATTATTGGGCGTATTACTCGCATTGTTTTTATATTCTCGCAAATTAAAAAAATCCGTGTGGGAATTAACAGATTTTATTGTGCCGATGGTGCCAATTGGATTAGCGGCAGGTCGCGCCGGTAATTTTATTAATGGCGAATTATGGGGACGCGTCACGACAGTGCCATGGGGAATGATTTATCCGAATGCAGGTCCGCTACCGCGACATCCTTCCGAAATTTATGAATTTTTATTGGAAGGTGTGGCATTATTCCTAATCCTATGGTTTTTTTCAAAAAAACCGCGGCCACGATTTGCAGTGACAGCACTTTTTTTATTAGGATATGGATGTTTTCGGTTTTTCTGTGAATGTTTCAGACAACCGGATCCACAATATGGATATTTGTTTTGGCATTGGGTGACGATGGGGCAAATTCTATCGTTTCCGATGATTGTGATCGGGAGTGTGGCTTTATATTTTATCTACAAAAGGAAGTGATGATGGTTAAAAATATTTTGATGTTGATTGTGTTGTCGGTTGCAGCGATTTTTTTTCAAGATCAGTTGATGCAGTTGCTGAAGGTATTTATGTATGTGCACGCAGAAATTGCAAAAGGGTTGGGCGTTATATTTTCGATTAACGCAGTGGGTGAAGTGGTTCAGTCGGTGCTGGCTTTGTTATTAATTCCAGCAGTTGTTGGGATTATCATAGCGATCGCACATTTCTTTATCAGACAACAACATTTTCCACACACCATGACGGTGATTTGGGTTTGTTGGGCGGTGTTTTTAGCGGCAATCTTGTCGCAAACGGGTCATGTGACGAATCAAGATATATCACTGCATGGTCATACGGCAACCCCAACAGCACCAGCTGTGCCAGGTGCTCCGGGTGCTCCGGGTGCTCCGCATGCGCCAGGTGCTCCAGGTACTCCAGGTACAACTCCAGGTGCGCCAGGCAAACCGAGTGCTGCGCCAGTCGCACCAGTGCCTGCGCATAAAAGTGAATGGTAGTCGTCAGTTATGCAGCAATATCTTGCGCTATTGCAAAAAGTCTATGACACCGGCGTGATCACAAGTGATCGCACCGGCGTCGGCACAAAACGCATTTTCAGTCATGAAATGCGTTTTGATTTGTACGCAGGTTTTCCGTTATTAACCACGAAAAAATTACATACAAAAAGTATCTTTTATGAATTACTGTGGTTTTTAAACGGTGATACGAATATTAAATATTTAAATGATCATGGTGTTTCCATTTGGGATGAATGGGCTTCTGCAAATGGCGATTTAGGTCCCGTATATGGAAAGCAGTGGCGACGATGGGAAACCAAAGACGGTCGTATCATCGATCAATTTTCTGATTTAATTGCTCGAATTAAAAAAGATCCCACTTCACGTCGATTAATTATTTCCGCATGGAATGTCGGCGAATTAGATCAAATGGCGCTACCGCCGTGTCATTGTTTATTTCAATTTTATGTTGCGGAAAATAAATTATCCTGCAAATTAATTCAGCGTTCCGCAGATGTTTTTTTGGGCGTGCCATTTAATATCGCCTCATATGCATTATTAACACATATGGTAGCTCTTCAATGTGATTTGGCAGTCGGCGAATTTATTTGGTCGGGCGGTGATTGTCATTTGTATTTAAATCATTTGGAACAGGCGCAATTGCAATTGTCGCGTACACCTGGACCATTACCACAATTACATATCAAACGTAAACCAGAATCCTTATTCGAATATCAATTCGAAGACTTTGAAATTATTAATTATCATCCGCAATCAGTAATTAAAGCGCCAATCGCAGTGTGATTTGTCTTGCGTGACTCAATGATGCTGTTATGATTCAAAAAATATATTCATTGTTTTTTAGCAGGGGGTCTCATGGGAAATTCAAGTAGTAAACCAGCAGTTGTATCTAATAATGGTGACGACATCGCGCGGGGACATCAGGAACCTAATAACGCAAGGGAAACTCTTAATGCCGCAAGAGCAGAACTACTTCCTGTCATAGACCAAGTTGTTAGAATTGTAGCCAATGGCATTGCAAACCAATTTTTTGCAAGCGTTAAACATGACTGTTCCGATGAGAAGAGACAACAGATATTACCACAACTGGAGGCTTTTAAAGAATCTGAAACAGGATATTTTCTTTCTGATTCCAATCTCACAACCCCCTGCGTTTTTTTTCAAGCAGTATTGGTGCATCCTAAAAATTGGACACCGGCTTTCATTGCTCAATTAAAAACTCATCTTGCAGCGCTTGAAAATCCTGAAAATAGTGAACAACGCAATTTATATTCTGAACAATTTTTGGAAAATTTGCATTTGATCACGCAATTTGACACTTTTTATATGCAGGCGGCAGGTGAGAATGAATCGTATTTTTTCAACTTATTCGACGGAGATTTCATAAGTCGTGTGTTGGATTTCTCAAAATTAGATACTGCTTCACACAGCGACATTCGCAACATTATTTCACTAAGAGTTGATTTTAAAAAAATCGGCACTGGCACCAAACTTAAACAATTATTTGATTGTAAAGTTTTAACGGTTGCAGAGCGTCAAGAAATTTGGGATGCGAATCAGTCCAGATTAGAAGCGCTGTTTCCAGGTGAAACAGAGCGCAATGCTTTTGTAAAACAGAATCAAGGATTCATTGATCCCATACAACGTTTGCGATGCGCGTTAAGTGAATACAAATCAAAAAAAGAATTACTTCCGCGGTTTTTTGGTTCTGTTACTAAAAAAGATGTGGAAAATACTAATCCTGTAGTGGCGCAAAATGGTAGTTCCGTGAAATTAACCGCGATACTAAAAGCAATTGCGGGAGACAAAGACAAAGCGCCTGCTATATTAGAAGCTGAGTTAACAAAAGTGCTAAACATTAAATTTGAAAATTCACTTTTAGCGGATGCTTTAAGAGATTTCGGTTTGATTGCGCCGGCTGTGACTGTTACAGCGGCAGCTGTTTCTTCGCCTCTGGGTGGATCTGGTGCCTACAGTAATCCTCAGAGTAATGCTAGTAATGCTAGTAGTGGTTTAGCTTTCCCTCTGTTTGCGCCGCCTGTTGCGTCGCCACGTGGTCTTCCTCAAGGAGCTGAAGCTACAGCATCTGGACTGATGCTGTGATATAACAAAAAATTTACGAAGTCAGGAGCCATGAAATCACTTCAGCGCATGCATGCCTTTTAACATCATGAGCGCTTCATATAACTGATAATCTTCTTTCGCGAATTTCACCGTTGATTTTTGTAGCTCGTTACGTTGTGCGTCATGCGTTTTTTTCTCGTAGCCATCATTCGTATCATTTTCGATGTGATGATCGTAATTCGCTTCATCCATATCTAACATGCCCGCCACTTGTTTTTCATCGACATTTAATTCCGGCACAATCACATCGGGTTCAATCCCTCGTGCTTGAATTTCACGACCGGATGGCGTGTAGTACAATGCCGTTGTTAATTTCAGTGCGGAATCAGTGCCAATCGGAATAATGGTTTGCACGGAACCTTTACCAAAACTGCGCGTACCCATAATGAGCGCGCGTTTATAATCTTGCAACGCACCTGCGACAATTTCGCTCGCACTCGCTGAGCCACCATTGATTAAAACGACCATTGGCACATGCGGAATTAAATCATCGTCATGTGCGGTAATCGATGTGTCTTCGTTTGGAATGCGTCCTTTTGTGGAAACAATAATATTGTGATAACGCGCCGTTTCATCTTTATCTAAAAATAAATTGACGATTTCCGCGCTGACATCTAATAATCCGCCGGGATTATTCCGCAAATCTAACACCATTCCTTTGAGATGTCCTTGTGATTCCGTTTGTAGTTTTGCAATCGCGTCGCGCACTTGTTTTTCTGCGGAATCTTGAAAAGACGTAATGCGAATGTAGCCAAATCCAGGAAGCAACATTTTCGATTGCACGGCTTGTGTTTTGATGAGTTCACGCATCACCGTAATGACGAGCGGTTTCGTTTCATCTTTGCGAAGAATCGTGAGTGTCACGGATGTGCCTGGTTTTCCTTTAATCTGCGCGATGGCTTCATTTACTGTCATATCTTGAATTAATTTGTCACCGACTTTAATCAGTAAATCGCCTGGTTTTATGCCAGCTTTTGCAGCAGGTGAATCGGCAATCGGACTAATCACGCGCAACATGCCGCGTTCAGTCGTTAATTCAACACCGATACCCACAAATTCGCCAGAGACAGTGGATTCTAATTCACTTAATTCTTGTTTATCTAAAAAAGCAGAGTGCGGATCGAGGCGGGTGATCATTCCATTGATCGCATTATCCATTAATGTTTTATCATCGACTTTTTTAATGTAATCACTTTGTATGACCGCAATTGTTTTGGTGAGGCGCTGAATTTCTTTTTCTGAAACTGTGTTGCTGGGTGTAGTGGTTTTTTCTTTGACGTCGTGATCAAAAAAAGGAATTGAGAAAGCGAAGGAGGGTGTTGCTAATACAATGATGGTTGTTGTGATAGATAGTTTTAAAAACGATTTCATACTTACATCCTTGTAAAATTTCCAGATCATTAACCACTCCCACTATCTACACCACGAAGCAGGATTAATGGCAGTTCCATTGTGTCGAATTGAAAAATATAATCCTGGACGCGCAAAACCACCCGATTTTCCGACAGTACCAATTACTTCACCGGCGCGCACGCGATCGCCGACTTTTTGTGTGAGTGTTTGGTTGCGCCCGTACAGTGTCATATAACCGTTGCCATTGTTGATGATGAGCAATAATCCATAACCCGCCATCCATTTCGAAAAAATAACTTCACCGGCGGCGATGGCACGAACCGGTTGACCTGCGGGCGCTGCAATTACCGTACCATCCCATCTTAACTCGCTCTGATTAATTTGAGTACCGAATTGATCGCGAATCACTCCTTGCGTCGGCCATGGTAATTGGCCGCGTGCGCGGGTAAATGAGGTGCTACTAAATACTATTTTTTCGGGTACTTTTTGAGTGTGCGGGGTTTGTTGTGTTTGTTCTTCTTGTTCGGCTTGCTTTGTTTGATGTGCTTGTCGTGCGACTTGCTCACTTAATAATTTAATTGTATTTTCTAATGCTTGTTTGTTATGCAAGAGCGTTATTAATTTTTGATGTTTTGTTTGAATATGTTGATCAATATTTTGGATAAGTTGTTGTCGTTGCGCCTGAACGGTTTGCAATGTTTGTTGATTTTTTAATTGTGTTTGTTTCAGTGTTAATAACTGCGTGTAATGATTTTTAATCGCATCCTGATTTTGTTCGAATGATGCTAATGATTGCTGTAATTGCTGCATTGTTTGCATTTGTGCTTTGGTGATGTAGTGAAAATACATTAAAACACGCTGTGTTTGCGTCACATCTTTCGGCGCT
>Ga0207150_1049_pt1 | contig 28037 bp, 32 predicted proteins | sample Alteio_BWMinHeat_32_FD_153526 | JGI IMG/M metagenome (GOLD analysis project Ga0207150, IMG submission 153526) | Enriched cells from forest soil in Barre Woods Harvard Forest LTER site, Petersham, Massachusetts, United States -... | ecosystem: Environmental > Terrestrial > Soil > Temperate forest >...
GATATGGGATATTGATGGTCTAATTTATCAAACTGAATTAAACGGCCTTTGGCGTCATATTTCAAATCAAGAACAGTATCGAAATCATCTTCTGGCCAGGGGTCAAGCTTTTGCGTTACGCCCAATTTTTTTGCCAACTTTGGAATGTAAGTATGACTCCATGAGATAACAATCAATTTTCCATTAAACTCAGAGTCAGTTAATAGTGATTGTGCTAAATCAGCATATTTTGAGTTGACATAAGGGTGGAGAATAACAAAATCGTGATCAGGATGACGTGTTGATAAAATGTTATCAAGTGGAGCGAGTGTTTGTAAGGCACGAATCGATTCATCACTGTTACTTTTATTTGGATGGCTCGCGATAAGGACATCAGGTTCACCATAGTTATCTAAAAAGTAATATGCAAATGCAACGGATCGAGCAATCCCTTTTGCAGTCAGTGTTGGGCCAGGTTCATTTTGAAGCAATTTATCAGCGTGCCTCACAATAATAATTTCAGCGGGCGTTGCGTATGCAGTAGATGTGATGAGTATGCTTAAAAAAATAGCAAGTATTTTTTTCAAGGAGAACATACATTGTACCTCTATGATTTAATAGGCCAGTTATTATAGCCAAAAAATATTTGTAAATCTCGTATTTCCCAAAAGCAATTGATATGATGCTCACTAAATTTATTAGGAGGACTATGGATGTCAGTATTAAAAATATTACAAAATGCTTGTCAAAATGAAACTGTCAAGGAAAAATATCAAAAAACCAGAGATCATTTCACCGCTGGCGGAACTTTTCGTATCTTCGATGATTTTCAACCTCTGATGGCTAAAAAAAAATTAAATTCTCTTCTTCAAATTTTAAATGCTGTTATTCTAACGGGTGATTCGATTGATTCAGAAGAAAGTGGCCCTATTTTTCGTGATGAAATATCAATTAATCAATTAAAAAAATTAATTGATCAAATTGCTACATACGGTTGCGAACAATTATTGGATGAACATGGATTAATCAAACAAGAAATCATTGATACCTTAAATTGGGAAAATGACAATATTGATGAGAAAACAAGCGCAGCTATTTTATGCGCTTACGTTGGTCATGTTTGTCAAAACTTAGTGAATAAAATTGACTTGAATCAACTCAATGACGTTTCAAAACGCAATTTTGATGCTGCTATGATTTGCCTTTCCAAAAATTATGGCCGGCCTTGGACGAGTTCAGTCCTACGTTCGCAAGGATTTAAACAAGGTGCAGCCTATTTAGAAGTAATCGAAGATAATTCTTTGTTTGCAAAATTCAATCGTTTATCAACCGCTGAAAAAATAGGATGGGGTATTGGTGCGGCAATATTTGCTGGATTAGTGGCAGGTACATTCGCTTTTTTCACAAATACAAAGCCAAGTTATCATCCACCGCTGAATCAATCTAAATGGGATGAAGAAGAAAAAAGGCCTCAATTTTGAGATTAGGAATACATAATGAAAGCGATTCAAGTTAAACAGCCAGGCAATGTTGATCAACTGCATTTTGTTGAGTGTGATATTCCTGTATATAGTGCAAATGATGTTGTTATACAACTGAAAGCCATTGGGATTAATTTTATTGATATTTATACGCGCACTGGATTATATCAACCCCCGCATTATCCTTATACGCCAGGAAAAGAGGGAAGTGGTGTTGTGACATCCGTTGGAAAAAATGTCACTGATTTTAAAATAGGTGATCGTGTTGCATTTTGTTTTGCAGGGTCAGGAAGTTATGCAGAATATGTTGTCATCGATTCAAATCAAGTTGTTTTAGTACCTGATGACATTTCATTTGAATTAGCTGCAGCGAGTTTATTACAAGGATTGACGGCGTATTATTTAAGTCATTTAACATTTCCTTTAAATAAAAATCATACTGCACTGATTCATGCGGGCGCTGGTGGTGTTGGATTATTACTTATCCAAATGGCCAAATCGTTACATGCTAAAGTGATTACAACAGTTTCAACGCAAGAAAAAGCAAAATGGACAAAAGACGCAGGCGCAGATGAAACGATTCTTTACACGCAAGAATTATTTTTAAAAAAAGTAAATGAAATAACAAATCATTTAGGTGTTAATGTCGTTTATGATGCAGTTGGAAAAACGACATTTGATGATAGCTTAAAATCGTTGGCTTTGCGGGGTATGTTAGTTTCTTATGGACAAGCCAGCGGACCTATTCCACCGTTAGAATTAACCCGATTATCGGAGCGTTCACTCTATATTACACGTCCTGTGTTAGGTCACTATGCAAATAACAAAAATGCATTGCGTCAAATGGCATCTGCATTATTTTCTTTGATTACGTCCAATGAATTAAAAATTACTATTGGGCAACAGTATTCATTGAAAGATGCAGCAAAAGCACATACTGATTTAGAGACGCGTCAAACCATAGGAAAATCTATTTTGCTGGTATAATTAAGACATAATTCTTAGGGAGATGCTCACATGGCAACCAAACCAGTCAAGCTTTATCGCTCACGCAAAGAACGCATGATTGCAGGTGTGTGCGGTGGGTTAGCTGAACATTTTAACATCGATCCAACATGGGTGAGATTATTGTTTGTATTATTCTTTTTCTTAGGCGGTTCTGCTTTATTGCTTTATTTAGTCATGTGGATGATTGTGCCACAGAATCCTCATCGTTCACGCTAATCAATTATACAAAAATTGTTTTAAATCAAAAAGTAAGAATAAAAAATAACCTATCTTAACGTCTCCCTTGGTATAATAAGATTACTAGACCAACAATAAGGAGACGTTATGTTTACGCGTCTGAAAAAGGGAACCGGTCGACTTTCATTTTTAATTTTTATTTTTTTCTTACTACAAGGGTGTGCGTATCGAGATCAACAAGGTGATCTCAACGATAGTTTTTCTTCTAATGATTCCGATTTACCTTTATTTCATGGTCAGGCACCTTACAATTCATCCTTTGATGAGCGTAGATATGCCTCTGCATTACCCGATACTTATCCTGCAAGTGGAACAAAAACCATTTTGGTAGATCCGAGCGTGCATGCGTGGGCTGCCTATGATGAGACTGGAAATTTTGTTCGAGGTGGAATGGCAACGGCAGGCGCAGAATTTTGTCAAGATGAAGGGCGTCCTTGTAAAACAAATGCAGGAACATTTCGAATTTATTCCATGGGTGATGCAGATTGTGTATCAAGGACATTTCCATTAGGTGAAGGCGGAGCACTCATGCCATATTGTATGTTTTTTAATAACGGACAATCATTGCATGGTTCGCCCGATCAAATGATGGTCGCTGCAAATATTAGTCACGGTTGTGTACATCTTAGAATTCCAGATGCACAATGGCTGCGATCTAATTTTGCGGATATTGGTACGCGTGTTGTTGTCATGCCATACTAAAATATCTTTAAACACTGATTAATTTATCAACCGCACCCGGAAGCATTTGTATAAGCGGTGGTGCAACCAGAATAACAAATGCTAGATTTGTATCTTTATGCGCAAGAAAAAATGCAATTGAATAAAATACGGGTGCTACACAAATACGTCGATAAATTGAGCGTGATACGCCTTTGATTCTCGCGCTATCATTATTGAGATGATTATGTTGAGCATATATCCACATAATCAGTTGAATACTGCTCATACAAAGCAAGTTGCTCGCATAAAAAATAATACTGATTTCATGAGAGGGATAGGTTGCAAGTAAATTTGCAGAAAATGGTACAACGCAGGTAAACATCAAAAATGAAGCGTTAATCCATAAATAATAACGAGAGGTATGGTCAAGAAAGCCTAATTGGAAATTCATCCCGATCCAATAAGTCGCTAAAATAATAAAACTACCCGCATAAACAAATAATTGATGAGAAATATTTTCTTTAAGTAATGTCTCAAGTGTGCCAGTGGAAATATGCGAAGGTAAATTAATATTTAAGATAAGTATGGTCATTGCAATGGCAAATATACCATCCGTTAATGCTTCAAGTCGGGATACTTTTAAAATACTTGTAGACATAAATTTGTCATACCATTTAATCTACTGTTAAATTAGTAGAAAGAGGTTGTGTTGAAGTATAAGTTTTATCATTTTCAAACAGTATGAATTGATCTTGATAGTTTTGTTTGTCTGTTTGAAACGAAATAGCCATACAGGTATAACCTAAACCATAATTCGTAGCGAGATCATCGCCATCTATTGTGTAACTAACCGATGTATTCGGATTCATGGTGTATGATACAGCGGGTAACATACGAACTGATGTACAAGTGGTTCCGTTTAAAAAACCAATTGCTATTTGAGCGAATGCAGAAACAACACGTGTACCGGTATTTCTCACTTTCAACGTGTGAATAGTGTTAGATGCGTTAGCAGTTGATGCGATAATCAATGAAGCAAGTAAAATAAAAGTGTTAGTGAGAAATTTCATGTTGTTCCTGCCTAAATGAAGACAAAATTTTAATTAACCGTTAAATCATCTGAATTAGGTTGTGTTGCAAAATAAGTTTGACCATTATCATATAATTTAAAAGTATCATCGTTCGTTTGTTTATCTGTTTTTAATGTAATATCCATGCAAGTATAACCAAGACCTAAATTAGTTGCGATCGCATCTCCGCTTAATTTGAAGTACGTCGTCGTATTCGGTTTAATCGTGTATGTTGATGGCGTTGTTGTGCGTACAGGGGAACACAATGATCCGTGTAAAACACCGATTGTTAACACCATGGTCGCATTGACTAAACGTGCTCCAGTATTTTTGACTTGCAATGTATGAATATAATTTGGATCATTTGTTTGAGATTGCACTAATATATTAGATGCATTAGCTGTTGATGCGATAATGGACGAAGCGAGTAAAACACAAGCAATTTTAGCGAGTTTCATATTATTTTTTCCTTAAAATAAAAATTCGAATTCAGACAGAACACATCATATCTTGACCACAGCAAGTGGGAGATTTAATTTTTCCACACCCTTTCGGACATTTTGCAACTTGAACTTGCGTGCCTTTGTCAGTTTGAATGGTGTCTTTCACTAATGCTGAATTACATTTGCTACAGGTGAGACCTTTAACACCCATGCCACATTTTTGACATTTGCATTCCATCGTACTTCCTCCATGAAAAGCAAAACTATACCTCGCTTGATCGAAGGATGCAATTTATGTATTTTTCAAAACATGGCCCACAATGAATCGATAGACAAAGTTAGTTTCTTCATCAGCTAATTTTTTTTCTAATTGAGAATCGCGTTGAAAAGTTGATTGTAAATTTTCTGGAATATAACGTTTGCTGATGAATTCACGTAAACAAAAACGTGCCATGGGTTTTGCAGAATGTGAAATAGCGCGTAATAATTTTTCAAATGCAGCTTGTGGCATGTAAGATGCAATATCTGATAAAGAATAACAATCAAACGTCCCATCATTTTCTTGAGTGAGTAGTTCAATAATATTGCCATTACGCCAAGTGAGTCGATTTATATTTTGTCGGATTTTAAGATAGCCCTCGTAAGTGAGATAAGGAAAATAGGCTTCTGGTAACAATTTTCCGAGTAATACCAGTTGCAACAATGGACTGGTAATTGCTAAACGATGATTGAGAAAATCCAACATACGTTGATAAATATACTTGCCTGGTTTTGAAGTGTATTCTGTAAATGTATTTAATCCTGGATCGCTTAGAATTAAGCGCGAAATGTTTGGATTGAGCATCACTTCAAATAATTTTCGCCAGAGCCATGTGTCCCAATGTTGAGCAACAAATTCACGTTGTGCTTCTATCGCTTTAAATGAAAATAATTGTTTAATTTTTTTATGACGAACGAGATGAATAAGGCGCGCTGAAAGACGTGTCAAACGTTCAATGCGTCCCTGATAAAGCACGCCTTTTTCAATCATATTTTTATGTTCATCCCAGAAACGAGCTGCATCTGGATGAAGATGTGGTTTAAATTTTTTAAAAATAGTGTATCGATCGTCGCAAGTTTCACACCCTGAAAAGGCGAGCCAAGTTTCATAATCTAAATTTGCAATGGCATTGATTTTTAAATCAAGAAGATAATTTTGGGATGAATCACGATCGATCGATATGATGCTATCGCATTCGGTCATTAGAAGATGTAAAGGCCTGTCACCACTTGCAGTGACACAAACGACGTGATCGCCTGGATTGACTCTGAGCGCTTGCTTTTCAACATGCCAATCTTCATTTCCGAGACTATAATTAAGTTGTTTGTAAAAATCCATTTCGTATCTTCAGAGCTTAAAATTTAAATGCTAATATATGACCTATCGGACTGCAAGGAAAACATTCATGGAAATGACAGGATGTCACACGCAAGGGAGCTTTCCTTTATTCATTCAGCCTACATCTCCAATGACTGATTACAATGAAGCGCTTCAATGGCTCAAGACGAACAGAAATGCATTACGACAATTATCTTTGAAACACGGTGCATTGGTATTTCGAAATTTTCCCGTGCATGATGCAAAAGCATTTTCGCAATGGATTGAAACGATGGCTTGGGGAGAATTTGTTAATTATATCGGTGGTGATAGTCCGAGAAATCGTGTTGAAGGAAAAGTATATACTTCAACAGAAGCACCACCGGCATTTCATATACCGCTTCATCAAGAACTTTCTTTTATTAAAAAATTCCCATCACATATTTATTTTTTTTGTGAAATAGCACCGACAGTTGGGGGATCAACTATCATCGGCGATGCGCGACAAATTTTTCGAGATATCGATCCTCACGTCTTACAACAATTTAAAGAAAGAAATTTAACTTATATTTCTCACTATTATTATCAAAGTAAAGTGATGGAATGGCTGAATCGTATTCAACGATCTCATAAATCTTGGACAGAAGTATTTGAGACCGACGATCGTACAATGGTTGAAAAAAAATGTATCGACAATGAATTTGCTTGGCGTTGGTTATCTCATGATTGGTTGGAGATCAAACAAGCTCGTCCTGCAACATTACTGCATCCTGAAACACAAGATGAAGTTTGGTTTAATCAAGCACATCTTTATGATTTTAATCCGCGCCTTTTAGGATGGAAGCGATATTTTGGTGCAAAATTATTTTATTTTCGTCCTTCAACGCGATTACATGACATTAAATACGGTGATTATAATGATGTTCCACGCAAGCATATTTATCATATTCTTGATGTGCTTCAGAAGAACACGGTTTCATTTCCTTGGCAAAAAGGCGATGTGATGGTGCTTGATAATATTCTTGCGATGCATGGGCGCGCACCGTTTGCGGGAAAACGTCGTGTTTTAGCGGCAATGACATCACAACCGCCACGCGATATGTAAAAATCCCGCATATAAAAATGGTACATAATCTTCGGCAGGATCGAGTTCTGATTCACCATATCCACCAGTGTAAGTAATTCCTGCTTCTAAAAAAATGCGTTGCGTGATGGGATAATTGATACCGACACCAAAGGTCGGTGACAAACGCAAACGATTCGTCACGACATCATGCCGATGTAATGCAGCAGCACCTACAGAAGAAAAAATGCGTAATGCTGTTTGTCTGAATGGCATCATCAATTTGCCAGAAATTGAAAGTGCTTCCGTACTTGTTGTGAATTCTGTGAGCCCGTGTTCAAAAGTAAATAGACTGGTAGGATCAAAGTAAACGCGAGCACTTGGGTAATGGGTATAAGAACCCTCAATAGCAAATGTTTTTGAAAATTCGTAACCACCGAATAATCCCCAAATGATACCGCCTTCATCGACATGTGTTGGTGTGGACATTGCCATAGCGACACTATGTTGATTTGTTTTGGGTACTAATTGACGCCAAGTTGTAGAACCATAACCACTTATTATTCCAACATAATATGGAAGGGGAGTGGTTATGTCTGTCGTCAACGCATAAGTTGTTGTCAAATGTGCGACAAACAAGGTTGTCGCAATTCGACTCAAAGATTTATACATCATCTTATGAACACGCTTTTCCTGTTGAACTACACACGTTTCCTTGTGAATCAGTGCCGCCTGAAAGATAACATTTCCAATCATCGATGCATTGTTGTTTGGTCGTGTCGTGTTGCGTTTTTTCTTCCCACTCACACGCAGCTTCAGGACTGCCGAACATGTCGATCATGCGCCAGTAGATGAGATTGACATCTTGACACATGCCGGATGGTAATGTCTGAGAGCAATGGCATGTTGCAGATACTTTAAAAGAGGCACAGAAACCAGGATTATTTGTGGGCAATGCTTGCGGACAAGTTTGAAAAAAATGATTGAAACCGTAAACGGGTAATGTAACACAGAAAAAAACGAGAAAAGGGATTATTTTTCGCATATTAGCTCCTGCCTAAAATCATTTCCACACGCGATGTTATCAGAAATTAAGGTTTATAATCCAATAGAAAAATTTATTAAAAAATTCCACACTTGCAATATATTGGTTAAATTTTGTTATAATACTCTTTTATCACACGGATAGGAGAAGGGAAATGGCTATTACCAAAGAGCACAGCAAATGGGCTAAAGATCATAACCGTTGGTCATCTGAACAAAAGAAATGGAAAAACGATTATAAGAAATTGTGTCAAGTATTAGGAAATATTGAAAAAATCGTCAAGAAACAAGATAAAGAAATGAAATCTCTGGAGAAGAAGGCGAAAACGAATCAACGATTGATGAATAATGGAAGACATTCATCAGCCCTTCATCGGAAATTGAAAAAAGCCCATGTCAAACAAAATGCTAATCACAGAGAATATGCAAAAAATCGTAAAAATATTCTCAAGATTACAAAAAACATGGAAAAAGCTTTAAGACAATATGTCTAAACATATTAAAACAAGGTGATGTTTGAACATCGCCTTGTTTTATTTTTAATACAAATGTATGCCGCCGTTGATTGCAAGATTTGAGCCTGTAATAAAAGCACTATTTTCAGAAGCTAAAAATAGAATGGCCCAAGCAATTTCTTCGGGTTTAGCTAAACGTCCGACTGGAATTGAAGCGATGATTTTTTCTCGAACCTCTTCTGGAATAGACATCACCATTTTACTTTCCACAAAACCAGGTGAAATCGAGTTGACAGTAATACCGTATTTTGCCGTCTCCAGCGCTAAACTTTTTGTAAAACCATAAATACCGGATTTAGCAGAGGCATAATTGGTTTGTCCAAATTGACCTTTTTGCGCACTGACTGAAGAGATATTAATAATTCGACCGTAATGACGTTGAATCATGCTTTCAATAAATTGTTTTGTCACATTGAACATGCTATCTAAGTCGGTATGAACCACTTGAGTCCATTGTTTAGGTGTCATTTTACGGAATGAAGCATCATTTATCGTGCCAGCAGCATTTACTAAAATATCAACCGGACCCCATTGCTTTTCAACTGTTTCAGCCATTTTTTTACAATTCTGAAAATCAGTCACATCAACTTGGACATATCCAATGTCAAATCCTTGTTGTTTTTGTGACGCTTGCCAGACAGCTGCTTTTTCTTGATCAATATGATCTGCAGCAATGGCTTTAGCGTCGTTTTTTATAAATTCATGACAGATCGCTGTGCCAATGTCACCAATGCCTCCCGTGACTAATACAATGCGATCTTTCATGGATGCTCCTTAACTTGAGTTGATTGATCTAGATCTAGTATGATTTATAAAATACCATTATAGTTGTTTATGAAACAATAGGATTAATATTTTAACAAATAATAATATATAGACTAAATAATATTCAAAAAATTTATTTTCTTGAAATTTTTACGGAGGAGAATTTCGATGAAAAATAAAATTGCATTAGTGACGGGAGGAATGGGTGGAATAGGTACAGCAATTTGTCAGCGATTAGCAAAAGAAAAAATTTTTGTTATTGCAAGTTATAATAAAAAAGGCAATCACGATTTAGCGGAAGAGTGGCAAGCGAATCAAATCAAACAAGGTTACTCAGTTGAAATTCAATTCGTTGATGTCGCAGATTATCAATCGTGCGAAAATATGGTAAAAACAATTGAATCTGAATTCGGTGGTATTGATATATTAGTCAATAATGCGGGTATTACGCGAGACGTTTTGTTGCATAAAATGGATTTAGCCCAATGGAACGTCGTATTAAAAACTAATTTAGATAGCATCTTTAATGTAACACGTCATGTGATCAACGGCATGATTGAGCGTCGCTTTGGACGAATTATCAATATCTCCTCTATTAACGGTCAAAAAGGCCAATTGGGTCAAGTTAATTATTCCGCTTCAAAAGCGGGTATTCATGGATTTACAAAAAGCTTAGCGCAAGAAGTTGCTCATAAAGGCGTTACTGTGAATACCATTTCACCCGGTTATATCGAAACAGAAATGGTAATGGCTGTTCCAGAAAAAATACGCACAAAAATTATTTCAGAAATACCTGTCGGCCGTTTAGGAAAGCCAGAAGAAGTTGCGGAAGCCGTTGTTTTTCTCGCTTCAGAATCAAGTGGATTTATTACCGGATCAAATTTATCAATAAATGGCGGACAATATCTCATTTAGGATGAAACATGAATAAATCAGATGAAATGAGTTTAGTTGTCACATATTTAATTAATACCTGGCAACAATTGACTGAATGTATCACAAAAAATCCAGATAAATTAATTATCAATCAATTGAGTTATTGGAAAGATTATCAAACTATATTAAATAATTCTTCACCAGAAATAAATGAATCTCATTATCAAGTTAAAAACAGTGAATGGCAAAAAAATATTTTATTTACCTTTATTAAAAAATCTTACAATTTATTATCAAATCATATTGAATATTTTGTAAATGATCTTTCAGAAAATCAAAATGATCATGTTAAAAAAAGATTTCATTTTTTTACACAACAAATGCTCGACGCCATTGCACCAACTAATTTTCCACATATGAATCCAGATGTTTTTGAAACAATGACAGAAACAAATGGTTTAAATATCATGGAGGGTTTTAAACAATTTATAGATGATATTCAACGTGGCAATGGTTATTTAGATATAAAAAACACTGATTTGGATGCGTTTAAAGTCGGTGAAAACATTGCGTGCACGCCTGGAAAAATCATTTATCAAAACGATATCATGCAACTTATTCACTATACACCGACTCAAAATAAAAATTATCAAAAACCGTTATTAATTGTACCGCCTTGGATAAATAAATATTACATTCTTGATCTGCAACAAAATAATTCGTTTGTAAAATGGTTGCTTGATCAGGGAATGAATGTCTTTATGATTTCATGGGTCAACGCAACAAATTACCACAAAAATAAAACATTTTCTGATTACATGGTTGATGGACCACTCACTGCTTTAAATATCATTTCAAAACTAACACATCAAAATATCAATGCACTCGGTTATTGCATTGGAGGGACTTTACTGGCTTGTTTATTAGCCTATCTTGCAAAAAAAAGGGATCAGCGTATTCAAAGTGCAACCTTTTTAACAACTTTATTAGATTTTTCTGAGCCAGGTGAGTTAGGTGCATTTATCGATAAAAAAGAACTGGATTTGTTAGACGCACATATGAAATCAAAAGGGTATCTCGATGGAAGAATCATGGCGACTGTCTTTAGCGCTTTGCGGGCTAACGATTTGATTTGGTCTTCTTTTATCAACAATTATTTAAAAGGTCAAAAGCCTAAGCCATTTGATTTACTCTATTGGAATGCAGATTCAAACAATATTCCTGCAAAAGTACATAGTTTTTATTTAAAAAATATGTATCTTAAAAATAAGTTAATTGAAAAAAATCGATTGACACTCTCAGGTGTTTCAATCGATTTAAATCGAATAAATATTCCATGTTATTTTTTAGCGACACAAGATGATCATATTGTTCCTTGGACAACATGTTATAAGGGTGCCCAGTTAATCAAAGGGCAAACGAAATTTGTATTAGCTTGTTCTGGACATGTTGCTGGTGTGATTAATCCACCGAAACGCGACAAATATGGATATTGGTCAAATCAATCAAAAAATATTTCACACGAAAATTTTTTATCTAACGCACAATTTTCACAAGGTTCATGGTGGAATGATTGGTTATGTTGGCAATCAAAATATGCAGGAAAATTAGTTGCGTCACGTAATATAAAATATCAATCACTCGAAAATGCACCAGGATCTTATGTCAAAGTAAAAACGGAACAGATATAAACTATTTTTCTAGCACGTAACTCCCAGGCGCATCGCACAGAGCAGGATGTTCATTTTTATGATCATTGGGTGTTGGTGACGGAATTTTACCGCTCGATTGTACAACTAACCAATTTTGCCACTCAGGCCACCATGATCCTTCGTGTTTAGGTGTTTTTTCTAACCAGGATTCAGGGCTAATGAATTTATCACCTTTTTTACGTGTATCAATTTGGTAGTTACGATTTTTATGTCCAGGCTCATTGACTATACCCGCATTATGTCCACCATTGGTGAGAACAAATGTGACATCGGTATTTGTATAAAGCTGAATTTTGTAAACTGAACGCCAAGGAGAGACGTGATCTTTAATGGTAGCAACGGTAAAAATAGGGACTTTAATATCAGTCAGCGCAATTTTCTTTTTACCCACTTTATAATGTCCTTGCACTAATTCATTATTTAAAAATAAATTATTCAAATATTCAGAGTGCATGCGAAAAGGCAATCGTGTTGTATCATAATCCCAAGCCATTAAATCATTAATGCCGCGTCGTTTTCCTAATAAATAATCATGAATCATGCGTGACCAAATTAAATCATTTGAGCGAAGCATGCTAAATGCAGACGACATTTGTGTGCCATCTAAATACCCTTTTTCCCACATAATATCTTCAAGGTAAGTTAACTGGCTTTGATCAATGAATAAAGATAATTCACCAGGCTCTTTAAAATCCACTTGTGCAGCAAATAAAGTAATACTCTTAAGACGCTCATCACCTATTAATTCCATTGCAGCTGCTGCAATCATTAATAATGTGCCACCCAGACAATAACCCGTTGCATGAATTTTTTGATTAGGTATCACATCGTTAATAACTTTAATTGCATGCATAATCCCTAAATGGAGATAATCATCTAATCCTAAATTTCTATCTTCACCTGTTGGATTTTTCCAAGAAATCATGAAGACCGTATGCCCTTTTTCGACGAGATATCGTACTAATGAATTATGCTTTGATAAATCAAGAATATAATATTTCATAATCCATGCAGGAATAATAAGTACAGGCTCTGCGTATACTTCTTTTGTTTTGGGTGAATACTGAATCAGTTCGATGAGATGATTTCGATAGATAACTTTTCCCGGCGTAATCGCAACTTTTTCACCCACAGTAAAATGTTCTGCACCTACAGGCGGAAGTTTGTTTTTGAAATGATGATAATCTTCAATCAAATTATTAAAGCCGTTAACAAAATTTGCGCCGCCTTGTTCAATCGTTGCTTTAATGATTTCAGGGTTCGTCCATGCAGAATTTGAAGGAGAAATCATATCCAGCATTTGACGAGTAGTAAAATTGACAACATCTATGTGATGTTTTGAAACACCTCTTACTTTGGATGTTGCATCATTCCACCAGCTTTCATAAAACAAAAATGATTGTGAATAAAGATTAAATGGAAATTCGTCCCACATAGGATCTTTAAAACGATGATCTTCCGCACGTGATTTGCATTTTAATTCTGGGCTACACGTTTTTATCAAGCCGGATAATGTTGCAATTTGTAAACCAAGTTGGGATAAATTTTCAGATGCTTTTTGTGCAAGATCAAATTGTTTTGCAGGAGAAATTGCAAGATGTAATCCCCAATCATACATGGCTAAACCTAATGAAGCAGGGGAAAGCCAACTCATTAATTTTCCGATCCATGCGTGAACCATGATATCGTAAGTTTGGCCTTCATAGAGGGCTGAATCAATTTTGGGGGCTTCTGGGGTTTGACTTAAAACCAATTTACTTTTTTTAGCCTTTGATGATTTTTTCATAAGGCCCCCGATTTTTCGAGAACAAATTAATTATTCTTTATTTTTTGGCGTATTCACTGGCTTAAAGTTATCTGTGGTTTTAGATGCTGCACTATTCTTGAAGCTGTCAGTGGCTTTAGCAGCAGCGTTGTTAAAACAATCCATATATGCCTTATTGAGGTTCGATACGGCATTCAGGCCAATTTCCATGGCTTTTTGGGAATATCTTGCGGCTTCAAGACAAGTTGCGTTGGCTATTTTGGCCTGAGCTGAAATAAAATCCTCTGGTTTCTTGGTTTGTGTCAGTTCTTCCAAAGAGCTTGTATTTTTCGCTATATTATTCAAAGTAGTTATATTTAATTGAGTCATATCAATCAAAGGCTTGCTGACGCATTGGCAAAATGTATTCCAATTTTCAGTGAATTCTTTTTGCATGGGATGATCTCCTATGTTGATTCAATCATTATGTTGCAGTGCAACATAAATGTCAAGTAGGATAAAAATTATGTTTTTTTCTTTGATTTCTTGCGAGGTTTTTCTGAATTTGCTGGATGAAAATATTTTGAAAAAGTTGATTGCAAAAGTTCCATGTTACGTTGAGTGAGTTGAGTGAATAAATCAATCGAATGTTTCGCATGTGAGTGAGATTCATTTTGACTTACAAATTGCGAAAAAAATTTTTCAAGATATTGACTCATCGTTTTTTGTAATGGATTGCCATAAAAACGAATAATATTTTCAAGAATTTCTGTAGTGAATATAGGTAACTGTTTGTTTTCGTGTTCTGCAATAATCTGTAATAGCATGTAAGTTGTGATATCGTCATTTGTTTTATTGTCGATAATTTTAAATGGAATGTGTTTGATTACAAGATTTTCTATTTCATCTAAAGTGATATAACGACTCGTCACTGTGTCATACAGGCGACGATTAGGATATCTTTTGATGAGTCGTGGTTCGGTCATAAATCTATTATACCTACTAGTCGCCGAGATGAGAATCATATTACTATTGCGGTGGATTTAAAAATTCTTATCTGAAAGGAGAAAAATATTAAAACACTCAGTAAAAACATACCATCTATTATCGCTTGGTGTTTGTATGATTGGGGCATTTCAGCTTATCCTGTTATTATCACCACATTTATTTTTGCAACTTATTTTACAAGCCACATAGCAGTCAACGAAATAATAGGCACCCATCAATGGGGAAATGCAATGGCTATTTCGGGTGTGATTATTGCAATTTTGAGCCCACTGTTTGGTGCAATCGCAGATTATTTTGGAAAAAGAAAATATTGGTTGGGGTTTTTTACGTGTTTAATGATACTGTCGTCTGCTTTTTTATGGTTTGCTTATCCTGATTTTGCTTATGTTCGTTTTACGCTCGTCTGCGTGATCATTGGAACCATCGGTTTAAATATTTCTATGGTTTTTTATAATGCTTTGTTAGTTGATATCACTACGCGACATTATTTTGGCCGGATATCAGGCTGGGGTTGGGGTGTAGGATATTTGGGGGGGTTATGTATTTTAGTGATTGTGCTTTTTGTATTAATGAACCCTAAATTTAATGGGTTAAATGATCACACTTATCGAAATGTACGAATGTGTGGCCCATTAGTATCTTTGTGGACAATTTTATTTGGATTGCCATTATTCTTCATGGTTCCAGAACAAAAATTATCGAAAAAAAGTTTATCTCAATCAATTTATCTTGGAACAAAAGAACTTTATTTTACATTTAAACATATGTTACATGAAAAAAATATTTTATTTTTTCTCATTTCACAAATGATTTATATTGACGGGTTGAACACGCTTTTTGCATTTGGTGGTATTTACGCAGCAGGTACCTTTCATATGCAAATGAAAGAAGTTTTATTATTTGGCATTGTGATGAATTTGTTTGCTGGTATTGGATCTATTATTTTGGCATGGGTTGATGATTGGATTGGATCTAAACGCACTGTGCAATGGTCTTTAATTGCATTAATACTATTAGGTTTTGGAATCGTATTAGCTAAAACAAAAATCGGGTTTTGGTTTTTAGCGTGCTTACTTAGTTTATTTGTTGGACCTGTCCAATCATCGAGTCGATCGTTAATGACACGTCTTATTCCGAGAGAAAAAGCTACGGAATACTTTGGATTTTACGTTCTTTCAGGAAAAGTCAGCACATTTGTTGGTCCATGGATTTTAGGTATGTTAACTTTTTTATTTAATAGCCAACGTATCGGTATGAGCTCAATATTATTTTTCTTTATATTTGGTTTTGTAATTTTAAATTATGTAAAAATTAAACCGGTCCCGCTGAAATAATATCAATAACAGGTTCACCACAATATTTTGCGATATGTGAACGTGTCGCGGAATGAAGTTTGATGACTTCATTCCAGTCATTACCTTTTGGAATAATGGGTGCGCCGACAGTAATTCTAATTTTTCCAGGCCATGGAAAAAAAGTATCGCCGCGAAGAATAGCGCGTGTACCAGCAATAGCAATAGGACAAATGGGTGTGCTTGTTTCAGTTGCCAATGAAAAAGCGCCTAATTTAAACGGACGAAGTCCTGTTGCATAGGTAAATGTTCCTTCAGGGAAAATCGCAATGGAATGTTTATCGTGAAGTGCTTGTTCTATTATTTTTTTATCTTCAATACTTTTAACAAAATCCATTCGATCTACTGTAATGATACCGAGTTTTTTAATAAATTTGCGCATGATAAAAGATTTCAATAATTCTTTTTTACCGACAAAAGTAGCATCAGGTGGTAAGATGCCTAATAAAAGCAGAGAGTCTGCATAACTTGCGTGATTTGAAACGAAAATCGTAGGTGATTGTTCAGTAAGATGCGATTGTCCAATGAGGGTGACAGAGCATCCGCATAATCTGAAATATTGCCGTGCTAAAAAATGACATATTTTTGCAGCCATTTTTCTTGGTAACAATAAAACACTGCAGAAAAACAAGGGAAATTCAAAACAGGAAATGGCAGCAACGTATATTAAATATAATAATTTTAAAAAATAAAAAAAACTATTTGCAATTTTTTTATTCAGGCCGATAATCGTCAATTTAAATAATTGAAATTGTGCAGACAATCTTTGACGAGCGAGTTTGCCATTTAAATAATCTTGTTTGCATGCAGAACGTTGTAATTTTCCACTGGATGTTTTATGAATGGTGTGGGGTGGACCAATGATAATAGTGTCAGGTGTAGCGCCTAATAAATCAGACATTTTCTCGATGATGTTCGATCGAATTTCAGATTGAATATCGTCAGATAAATCATATGATTCAGCAACGATAATCAGTTTTTCAGTTCCTGTTTTCGAATCATTGACACCAAAAGCAACAACACATCCTTTTCTAACATGAGGAATTTGATTGACGATGCCTTCTATTTCTTCTGGATAAAAATTACGACCTGCTTTAATAATGAGATCTTTTTTGCGTCCTGTCATAAATAATTCTTTATCAGCGATGTATCCTAAATCACCCGTGTCCCACCATCCATTATGGAATATTTTTTGTGTGGCCTCGGAATTATTGTAATAACCTTGCATGGATGATGGACCTTTAAATTGAATATTTCCAACCATGCGCTCATCTAACACCTGACCTTCGTCATTCACAATTCGAATGCCGTGATCAGAAAATGCTTCTCCACAAGCAACAAATTCAAAAATATTTTTGTCATTTTGATCATGTGATGGGATGGCTTTGTTTTCTTTTTCAAACATTTTTCGTTGAATAACATCAATACGCGGCGCTCGTTTTTGAGTTTGACATGTTAGCCCAACGGTTGATTCTGCTAGTCCATAAACAGGTGCAAAAGATTCAGCATGAAATCCATAGCGCGAAAATTTTTCTGAAAAATTTGCTAACGTCTTAGGATTGATTGCTTCTGCACCATTAAATGCAAATTTCCAGGAACTGAGATCGAGCCCTTCGATATTTTTAGAATCAATTTTTTTGATACATAATTCATACGCGAAATTAGGTCCGCCGGAAAGTGTTCCTCGATGATAATGGATTGTCCATAACCATTGTTCTGGTCGTGTTAAAAATGTGATGGGTGAAAGAATGGTTGCAGGTAATCCAAAATAAAAACTGGCCAACCAATTCATGAGGCCCATATCATGGTAAAGCGGTAACCAACTGACGTTGACGTCTGTTGGTTTTATTGGAACGGCTTTGCCGATCGCACGAATATTTGCGAGCATATTGGCGTGCGTTAATGTAACGCCTTTTGGATCGCCTGTACTGCCAGAAGTATATTGAATGAGTGCAATGTCATTAGACTGAATTTCAACATTAGGTAATTGATTTGTTTTTGTTTGAAGTTTGTTAACAGTGGTGACTTCTTTTAAACTCGGAATAAAACTACGCAATAAATGACTAAGCATCTCTGCTCGTGTGAATGTAATAAGTAATCTAACTTGCGCATTTTTTAAAATTTTAGCTTCTCGTTTAATATATTCTTCAATACGATCAGGTCGAAAGGGAGGATAAATCGGCACAGGAATTGCACCACTGAGTAAAATACCTGAAAACGCATAAAAAAAGTCTTCGCTGGTTGGTACCATGATTGCAACTGTTTCACCGGGTTGAATGCCGCGTTGTCGTAATCCTTCGGCTACTTTAATCGCTGCATTAAATAATTGTCCATAGCGAATAATTTTTTCTTGACCCGATTCATCTTGCAGGTAAATGTGTGGACGTTCTGGTTCAATAGAGGCATAAATTTTTAATACATCTGTTAAAGAATTTGCCGATGTTAAATCAAGTGATATCGTTTCTAGTGTCGGCGAAAATGTGGATGATTGTTGGATGGTCGTGATATGTGCGTTAGCATCTTCAATATATTTTATTAATTCTTGTAATGATTCCGCTTCTGCTAATGCTTTTTCTGACAATCGAAGGGATAAAGTATTTTCAATTCGATGAAATAATTCTACTCGGCCTAAACTATCAATACCGAGTTCACGTTCGAGAGAAGCATCTAATGAAATAGCTTGTATTGCGCGATCTGCGTGCAATTCTTTCAAAAAATCACGTGCAATAGAAAGAAGTTGTTTTTCTATCTGAGTAGTAGACATTTGTTCAATTCCGTTTGGATTTTGCGTATCATAGTGTAACAATGGTTCTTGATCAACTGAGGGAGAAGTTGCTTTGCAATTAAAACCCAAAGGAAAATTAGTTATTCAAGTATTAGCGATGCCATCTGATACTAATGCAAATGGTGATATCTTTGGTGGCTGGCTGGTTTCTCATATGGATATGGGCGCTGGCATTGCTGCTCGTCGACGTGCTCGATGTCGTGTAGTAACAGTTGCAATTGAATCATTAAAATTTATCAAACCTGTTTTTGTTGGTGATACGGTAAGTTGTTACGCAGAATTATTAAACGTCGGCCGAACATCTATGCATTTTAAGATAGAAGTTTGGTCTCTCTCTATCAGTGAAGATCTTTCCAAAAAAGTAGCTGAAGGTTTATTTATTTTTGTTGCAATTGATGAATCTGGAAAACCCTGCGCAGTGGATCGGTAAAATTAATTTATGTTTTTGATACATTTTTCCAAAATTCGATTTTCTTTTTGTTATTTTTATCAATCATTCTTGCTGCAACAAATAATAAATCAGAAAGTCGATTGATATAACATAATATTTCAGATGCGATATTTTCGGATGTTGCGTAAGAAACAAAAGCGCGTTCTAATCGACGACAAATAGCACGAGCAAGATGACAAGTTGCGGCTGAAATACTGCCTCTCGGTAAAATAAATTCTTTGAGTGGCGGAAGAGTAGCATTCCAATTGTTTAGCGTTTTTTCAAGAAATATAACGTGTTTTTGTGAAATCATTTTACGTTTCGGTTGACATAAGTCTCCACCAATATCAAATAAATGATTTTGAATTTCTGTTAAAGCGTCTAATATTTTTTTATGCGATATTTTTATTTTACTGGATTGTAAATGAGCGACAACAAGTCCAATCGCACTATTTAATTCATCCAGTCCACCGATGACATCCAGGATTAATGCATTTTTATTGATGCGTAGCTTGCCATTTAAACTGGTTTGTCCTTTATCACCTGTCCGCGTGACTATTTTTGTTAAGCGATGTTTAGGCATGTTGTACAATCCAGATCTAATTGATATTAATCAGCGTAAAGTATATCATTTTCCGCTTTTATTATTCATATAAAATTAGGCGTAGATCAAATGGCCAAACTTTATTTTTATTACTCAGCGATGAATGCTGGGAAAAGTACAGTGTTGTTGCAGTCAGCATATAATTACAATGAACGCGGTATGGATACACTTCTGTATATGCCAGAAATAGCACATCGTTTTGGGACGAATAAAATCGTATCTCGCATTGGGTTAGCGGCTGATGCTATTTTATTTACAAATCATTTTGATTTTTTTGTTCATGTTAAAAAATCAATAGCAGACAACGCTAAAATTCGCTGCATTCTAGTTGATGAAGCGCAATTTCTAAAAAAAAATCAGGTTATGCAACTTGCCAGAGTCGTCGATGAACTCGATATTCCAGTGCTATCATATGGTCTTCGCAGTGATTTTCTTGGAGAACCTTTTGAAGGCAGTCAATATTTATTAATTCTTGCTGATAATCTCGTCGAAATTAAAACGATTTGTTATTGCGGTAAAAAAGCGATTATGAATGCGCGTATTGATAAAGAGGGAAACATTCTTCGGGCGGGCGAGCAAGTCGAAATTGGTGGTAATGAGCGTTACGTTGCTATGTGTCGCAAACATTTTGTATGTTCTTCTAATGCATTGTGATAAATTCTGCGCTACCAGCAGGTATGTTGATAGTCCAATTATTACCAGTCAGCATCACTTGGATTTTAGAGGTTGGTGTCCACGATCCGTTGTTAGCAATAGCCGCGCCACCGAGTGTTGTTCCACTCGTGCTGGTGAGAGAAGGAGCGGTCAATAACATCGCTTCACCTTGTGTGAACGCTGAAGGGAAAGCCATCGTAACATTAAACGCTTGTGTTTTATCTTTGTTATTGAGAATGACATATATAGAACCATTAGAACCTTTCACCGCATAAGTAGATAAAGAAACGCTGCTGTTACTGATGCTCGTGTTCATTAATGTCCCATTGGCTGCCATCGAAAAGACATACATGCCGTAATAAACTGGTTGTACTTTAGTGATGGTACCGTTGCTATCCAAAAGTGGAGAGTAAGGAGAGCCACCACCATGAAAGTTAACACCTGTGGATCCATTCATAGCATTTTGGAACAAAAAGTCGATGGTCCACAGAGCAGCTCCAAGAGTATTGCTTACACCAGGAGCCCCGCCATTATAAAAGGAATTAGCTTCTGTCAGGCGATAACCGCCTGCTATGTGATTGGCGTTCGCTGCTGCCCACAAACTTTTGAGTTCTGTAATCAATTTCGGATTTGGCGAAAGAAGAAAATCCACGGTTGCAGTAGAACTCTTACCATTACCTCGATAATAATGCTGCGTTAAAAGGCTTATATGTGATCCTTCGACTTTAGCAAAAGGAATGGTAAAGTTACTATAATTATAAGCTGAAGCTGGGCCTGAAAAAATGGCATTTGGAACACTGGCTAACATTGCCGAGTGAAAATTCTCCCACCCTTTTTCAAAAGTGGCGACACCAATTTTATATATATCTGGTTCATTACCTATTTCAAAGGAAGAAAGACTATTACCCAACGCGTTAGCGACATATTTAGCTTCACTCGCTGCAGAAGCTGGCGTCGAAGTTTTGTAGTTCACACCATAAATAACTTTCCATCCTGCCGCTTTCACAAACGCGGCAAATCGATCCACATCAGCAGGTGAAACTTTTCCAGAAACGGAACCAGGACCAGTAGGATCCCATTGAGTGCGATCTACACTATTACCCCCTATACGAATGACACTGGGCCCTAGTCGTTTTAATAAGGTGAGAAAAGCAGTATTGCTAGTACTAAAGGCATGAGAACTCATTTTGCTTTTTTCGTAACTGAGTCCAGTAAAGGTAGAGTTAATAGATGTATTCGTCGATGGATTGGAGACAGTTACCGTTATCGGTGTACCAGCAGCCACGGCTGTTAATCCATAAGACATGCTCGTCAAAAATATTGCACACACATACAAACGACGAAAGTTTTTTCTCATGACAAGCCTCCGTATCCCTACGAAAAAATAAGTGTAACTTGATAGCATGGTGTATACAAGTAAGGTGATTGATTATACGATCTAGAATTTTAACAATGCGAAGTGAAAGGGAATTTCAATATGCAATCATCGTTTAGACTAGATATGAATGCTCATCGTCTCATCCGTAGACAGCTAATTTGGATTGCTATTCTATGGATATCGTTTTTCACTTCAGCGATTGCTAATACAAAAATCACTTATCAAGAAACACGTATACCTATGTCTGAAGCAGGGCCAAAAGGACTGGAAGCATTGCTGGTATGGCCGAATGATTCAAAGCCTCATCCGGTTGTGCTGATCAGTCATGGTTCTCCACGTGATCCGAATGATCGTCCTAAAATGAGCGCAATCTCATATCTACCCATCGCTATGCAATTTGCACGACGCGGTTTTTCTGTGGCTGTTGTGATGCGTCGCGGCTATGGGAGTTCAGGTGGTGATTACGTAGAAAATTATGGTAGTGAATGTGCAACAGCAAATTATCTGCGCGCAGCTTTGGCATCATCCAAAGACTTACATGCTGTCATTCAATATCTCAGCACAGTAGCCTCCTTCAACATACATAAAATACTGGCTGTAGGTGTTTCTGCTGGCGGTTTTGCAACGATCGCACTTACTGCAGATCAACCACCGCAAGGTTTAGTCGCAGCAATCAGTTTTGCTGGAGGACGTGGCTCAAAAGCAGATAATGTTATTTGCAACAAAAATAATTTGATTCAAACGTTCGGTACTTTAGGCAAAACATCTCGCATTCCGATGTTATGGATATATGCTAATAACGATCATTTTTTTAATCCCACATTAGCAAGACAGTTTTATAATGCATTTTCAAAAAATGGCGGTAATGCCGAGCTCATTATCGTGCCTGATTACGACGATGAAGGACATTTTTTATTTTCAATTAATGGAATTTCTCGCTGGACACCGATCGTTGATGATTTTTTAAAAAACCAACATCTTGTGTTAGTCAACAAACTTTTACCATTGCCTGATAATTCTAATTTAGTAGCTCCCAAAATTTTATCCCTGAATGGCAAACAAGATTTTGAAAAATATGTTCAAGCTGCACCACACAAAGCATTTGCACTCTCCTCTGATGGTGCATACGGTTGGCGAACAGGGGAACGATCTGTTGAAGAAGCTAAACTACAGGCAATCAACTATTGCCAAAAATACACACAAGAGCTCTGTAAAATTATTGCAGTTGATGATGAGATGATAAAATAAATGCATGATTTTCTAACACACTGATTTAATAGATAAAAAATGTAATTTCTTGATATATATCGGGAAATACTCAAGAGGCGCAGTCTTGAAATTGAGATAAAATATAGACTGAGAATGGAAATATTTTACAGGGGGAATATTTATGTGGTGTCATGACGGGAAGGATGGGAAAGTCGCAAAAATATGTCCTGTATCATTAGGGTTAGCAATTGGGATTGTTTGTTTTTTTGCTGTAATGGTATGGACAGTTTGGGTGATGAGTTATGGAATGCCGCCTTTAATGATTGCTATGCACATTCCAGCGCCCACTCTCGCTAGAGGATTTATTCATGCATTATTAGCATTAGTGAAGGGATTTATTTTTGGGTTCTTCGTTGCACTTTTGTACGATGTGATTTCTTGCTCGTTTAAAAGCAAAAAATCAAAGTAGGCGTTTAGACTCATCTTCATAGATTTTGGGAGATGAAGTTTAATCTACGGAGGTTTATATGAAATCCAAAAAATTATTATTTATATTTGTTCTAATGTTTTTCTTTTTTGGAAATGCTTCAGCACAAGTCTGTTATGATCCTTATTATGGTTATTATGATTGTGATGAAAGTTATTCTAATGATCCAGACGCAGGACAAGCATTAGTAGTAGGCGCAATGATGGGAATCATCTTGGGCGGTTTGCTGAACAGTGAAGAAGACCACCGCGGGGATTATCATAGGGATCACAGACATGGTGGTGGAGATGAGCATCGCGGTCATCGACATTTTTGAGATGACGACGATGCCAATGGAACCTACTTTAAATCTAAATCCAGATGAAAAAATTATTCTCCACATAGAGGCAGAAAAGGTCAGTCAATTTCCCATCACCATAGCCGTTTTTTTGTTGATATTTATTCTTGCAGTTGCCCATGTTGTATATCTTTCATTTCAAACCCATCAATCCATTTTAAATATGTTGACGGAATGGGTAGAACTTTTAAAAAATTTTTATATTTCGTTTAAACCTCTGCTGATACAACTTGTAGAACAGCAACCAAATTTAAAATTTTACTTTTTGTTATTGATAATTGGTTTTGTATTATTGTTCATAGGAAGCCGTAAACGAGCGCGGGAATTTTTTGTTTTCACCAATCAACGAATCATCGTTATCCGTGGATCTGCAACACAATACATGGATTGCTCTAATATGAAAATCGCACGCGTGGTTAAAACATCATTTTTCGGCGCTGCTAAAAATATTTTCTTAACCGGCTTTATGAATAATACTACTAATAATAATCCACGTTCCATATATGCAAGTTACCGTTATCGTGGAAATTCGAAACCCGTTTTAGTAGAAGTTATCCCGCACTCAATGGGTATTTCCAGTTTAGGTCAATCGGATTTCTACACATCTCAGAAATTAAAAGACTTAACAGCCCTTTCTACTTTGTGGTTATGCGGCGTTAATCCAAAATGGTTTCCAGATATAAAAACATGGTTTAATCAATATGCTAAAATTACCTTTGAAACATAATGTTATCTGATTTAGGTGTTCACTTTATAAGTAAAATTCATGTTATTATTTGCTTTCCACAATCAGCCAAGGAAGGATCTTATGAAAAAGCTACTTTTTATTGCCGTTGTAACATCTATTTCATCTGTTTGCTTTGCAGCCCCTAGTTTAGTATCCATGAATAAATCGCAAGCAATCAAAGAATTATCAAATAAAACGATAACAACGATTTCGGCTGTCACCCTCAATGGAAAGATAATTCCAGATAGTTTTACGGGTTATTTTAGTAAAGATGGCAAAATGAATGGGAAATTGGCAACTCAGCCGGCTGATAATCCTCAAGCTGATCAAGGTAGATGGATGGTTAAATCAAACGGGATGGTTTGTATTACGTGGGATCATTGGAATAATGGAAAAGAAAAGTGTGTGAATTTCTATAAGCTAAGTAATGCCTTATTGATTATGAATGCTGATCATGGGTTCGAAAGTTTAGTGTTAGATAATGAAATTCAATCCGGTAATCAACTGTCGAGCTAATCTTGTTGCCTCTCCTTTTTTTGGGAGAGGTTGCTCCTCTCTCACCTATGTATCTATGTCATTATCTAATTTATCTTCAATAAGTTCTAATGTATTTTTTGCTTCAAACGAAAATTTTCCTGATTTAAACTTAAACCTGGCATCGCTGGGTCTCAAATAACATTGGGTCAGTTTGAAAAACGGAGTTTTTAAATGAACGATGTACACATGGATGAATCTTTTATCGACACCATGCTGAATGATGGTGTGGTTGTGTTTAAAAATGTTATCAATGCAAATCAAATTCAATTAATGAAAAATGAAATTAACCATATTCAAAAAATTGTCATGTCAAAACTCAATGGTATGAAACGTCCTATTAGAACTTATTCTGATATAGCTGAAAGATTTCTGGGTCGTCTCGATTATCGTTGTGGATTTACAGCAGATATTTTTGATCAGGTTGGAAAATCTCTCGTCAATATTATTAAAAAAATGTCGCCTCAAATTGATTTTAGATATTACTGGGGCGCTATTCCGTCACTTGGCCAAACGGGCTCGACGAATATGCATAGAGATGTTTATCCTATTCTTAATACAACGAAAGGTGTTAATTTAGGCACATTGGATTTAATGTTGCCGCCGTATTATTTTACTGTCCTCATTCCTTTGGTTGAAATCACAAAAGAAAATGGACCCACTGTATTCATAAAAAAAAGTCATCGTGTAGCTGTTGTTGATGAAAATGTATCAGATATTTATGCGCCATTACTTACACCTGGTGATATCGTGATATTTGAAGGAAGAACGATGCATCAAGGTTCTGCAAACAACACAAATGAAGAAAGATTAATTACTTATATTACATTTGTTGCGAATTGGTATCACGATCAAACATTTGAAATGAATGATTATCTTTTTCCTGAATTACTGATTAAGAGATGAAACTTTTTTATATAATGTTCCGTCATAATACATATAGTAATTTCCAGTCAGTGATTTTATCAATCCCACTTTGACAGTATGTATTTTATCTTTTCCTTTTACATAATAATTACCGTTTGTATAAATAACATCATATTGAATTTCATTCGGATTGCGTATGGTAATAAAATTATTTGCGACGGTAAAAAACGTATCTAAATGTGATTCATTAATATTAACACGTTGATATTTTCCTTGATAAAGTGGAGGAATGTCTTTAGGTTCAATCGTGTCATGATAGGTTTCAATAAAGTGTCGGTAAATAGCATCCGTGTGTTTTGGAACTGAATCAAAACGAGTGTATCCAAATAAATCATAAACGTTATAAGCTTCTTCTTCATCATTGGTGAAAGTGATATAGCCTCGTTTATATTTTGTGGAGTAACACCATAAATTACATCCACTAAATGATAAGCCTTCGTAGCCAAACAAAATATCGCCATCCACATTTCGTATTTCAACAGTCAATCCATTCATGATGGTAGGAGAGGCTGCACGTGCGTTTTTAATATCAGTCATGTATTGCAGAAAAATTGGTTCATTGAGAAGCTGTTCTAGTAATTGTTTCATATCATTCATCGTTGTGTAAAATCCATTGCTATAACAAAAATAGCCGTGGTCAAGAATTGTAACCGAAGGATAATCATATTTGTAAGATAAATTTTGGCAATAAACATTGATTGGTCTTACTCGAGAAAATACGCTGTTTGTTAATTGAAATTTATCGATAACATATTTTTGATAAAGTGCTTCAATTTTAAAATCATAAACTTTTTCTAATAAATATCCCAAAAAAATAATTGATAATTCAGAATAATGAAATTTGCAACGATTTGTATATATCGGTGTAATATTTTTTTCACACATATCGAGAAAAATTTTCTCATCGGGAATGCAATGATGTTTGAAAGGGTGATTTAATTCGATATTTTCAATTTCTTTTTCTGAAACATCGAATGTATAAGGTAAGCCTGCATAAAAAGTGCAAATATCACGTAGAGAAAATTTGTTTTTAATTTTATTTTGAAAAATTGTCAAAAAATCTTTAGAAGATTGATTGGTACAAATTGAATTAAAAAAATTGTCATCATCAAGTATATTTTTTAAATCAAATTTTTCAGATAAAAAAGACAATGCACAATACGTTGTTAGTAATTTTGTAAAAGACCCTGTACAAAACAGTTTGTTTGTATCATAACAATTGACGATTTGCATGGACATAAAAATATCTCAGGGTAACTTAATCAATCATTATACAATCATGACATCGACTAACTTCAACCGCAAAACAGTCTTTATAAGCGTGATAGTGTCTGCTATCGGCTATGATATTTATTCAAGGATCTGAGTGCATTAACGCTATTTTTTAATTTAAAAAAACAAATAAATTCAATTAGTTAATAAAATAATAATTATGGTAAAATAGAACGATCGACGTAAAAAATAGGAGATTTTTTATGAAAAAAATTATCGCCATTTTAATCTCATTATTAATCTCTGGTCCGATTTTAGCGAACAATGCACCGCCTGGCCTTGAAGGTAAAGGTGGCGGTGAATTTCCTAAGGGACTTGAAAAAAATGAAAAAACGCCTGCGGGCTGGATGCACGGAAAAAAAATGGGTTGGAGCCG
>Ga0207150_1050_pt1 | contig 27521 bp, 19 predicted proteins | sample Alteio_BWMinHeat_32_FD_153526 | JGI IMG/M metagenome (GOLD analysis project Ga0207150, IMG submission 153526) | Enriched cells from forest soil in Barre Woods Harvard Forest LTER site, Petersham, Massachusetts, United States -... | ecosystem: Environmental > Terrestrial > Soil > Temperate forest >...
GCCAAATATTCGTGGTGACATGAACGGGTTGTCCGATTTTTAATTGAGAAAAATATTTTTCAGGGATGACATACTCAGCACGAACATGCGAAATATCCGTCAGTGTTACAATTTTTTGACCCAGTGTAACGTAATCACCCGGACCTGCATTCACCTTGCCGAGTATGCCACTAAAAGGCGCTATCAATTGAGTATGCGCCAAATCGATTGAGGCTTCATCACGCGTCGCTTGTTTGATTTTAAGATCCGCCAAGGCCTGATCAAGCGCTTGTTTTGAAATGGCGCCATGCGTACTTAAAGACTGTTTACGTGTGTAATCGGTTTGGCTATAGACCAATCCTGCTTCGGCTTCTGCTAGCTTAGCTTTGGCTGATTCATCATTTAATTGCAAAATGGGTGATCCTGCATTGATCGATACACCCCCATCAGGATAAGACACTTTAGCAACATGACCCGAGATTTCAGGGGTTATATCAACACTTCTCGCTGAGACTAGTTCGCCAATGGCATGCACTTCGATCGGCATTGTGCTCATTTGGACTGTCTGCACTTCTACTGAGACGACAGGCGTCTCAAGCGCAGCCTGTTCAGCACGATAAACATGCCAACGATGCCATCCATATAAAAAAAACAAAATAGCGACAGTTAATAAAATGATTTTTCGTTTGCGTGATCGCAGCATTTGTTATCCTTCTCCTCAGAAAGAACGATTTTACCATGGTAAAATAAGATAATGATACGACACCCCTTGGGATTTCACCTGACTTATGACACCAGACGAAAAAAAAGCTTTTGAAGATGCCATGCGTGGGGTCAAACCATTAAAACACCGTAAAAATAAGAGTAACCCTGCACTGCCTCAACAAAAAAAAATTCGCATTCGGTCAATTGATGAAGATGCATCAGAAGAAAAATCGTTTGTCTTCTCAGAAGTTGATCGCCTGATACCGGTCGATAGCGAAGAATCGATTTCATATGTTCGAGGAGATATTTCAGAGAAAGTTCTTCGCAAATTGCGTCGAGGCCAATATAATGTCGAAGCTGTATTAGATCTCCATGGTAGAACGGTTGCTGAAGCACGTGAAGCACTCAGTGCGTTCTTATTAAGATGCCAGCGGAATCATGTCATGACCCTGTTGATCATACACGGTAAAGGACACAAGCTAAGCAAACCAGTTCTCAAAAATAAATTAAATCACTGGTTGCGTGAAACAAGCCAAGTACTGGCTTTTTGTAGTGCGCTCCCCAAGGACGGTCATCGGGGTGCATTATATGTATTACTGAGGAGAAATTAAGTTGTCAAAGAAAGCCATTATCATTGGAATATCTGGCGCATCCGCATCAGGTAAAAGTTTATTAGCCAATACGATTGTTAACGAATTAGGCTCAGACCAAGTCGTCGTTATTTCGGAAGATTCCTATTATTGTGATCACAGCAATATCCCTTTTGAAGAACGCGCGCGAATCAATTACGATCATCCGAACTCGCTTGATCATGAGCTTCTATATCAGCATTTATTACAACTTCAAGAAGGTCGCCCTGTTGAAGTACCCATTTATAACCATGCCACTCACACGCGCGATAAAGCCACTCGTCAAATTGGACAACATACCATTATTGTCTTAGAAGGCATCTTATTATTCGTCGAAAAAAATTTACGCGACCTCATGGATATTCGAATTTTCATGGAAACAGCGCTTGATATCTGCCTCATTCGTCGTTTGAAACGTGATATGAACGAACGCGGTCGCACCTTGGATTCAGTACTCAGTCAATATGAAGATACTGTTCGACCCATGTATTTACAATTTATCGAACCCTCTAAACGTTATGCAGATATTATTGTCCCTCGCGGTGGTGGTAATCGTATTGCGATCGATATGATCAAAGCCAAGATGAGAGAATTGCTCGAAAACCAATAAGATATTGTAAAATCCCGACCAGCCAGCATACAATGTGACTTCATTGCATGGCCACGGAGGGTAACAATGAAATTACGCAATAAAATTCTCATCGCTATAAGCGTAGTCTGGGTTATCTTTTTAGGCTTGACTTACACAATTTCTAAACTATTTTTGATCCAAAGCTTCATTAAACTCGAGCAGCAGCACACGGATCAAGATCTCAGTCGAGTTGATCAAGCGCTCGACCAAAACGATTACTCGCTTTACACATTTACCTCTGATTGGGCACATTGGGACGATTTATATTCTTATATGCAAGGCAAAATGCCGCAATTCATTCCCGGCAACTTGAACATGACAGCCTATCAAAATTCCACAATTAATATGATGACCTTCTGGACGTTAAAAGGAGAACTCCGTGCCGGAAGCGCCATTGATACTGACAAAGGAGAACTCATTCCTTATCCTTTGGGAATTGAAAAATATATTTATCCCGGTAGTTTATTGCTTGATCGCAAAGATGTGAAAAACGAAATTCGCGGATACATTTTATTACCCTCAGGCATCATGATGATTTCAGCTAATTCCATCACGAATGGAGACAAAACATTACCACCGCTCGGCGCCATGATTACTGGCCGTTATCTTTCTCCCAAAATCATACAAAAAATAGAAGATGAAACTAAATTGCACCTGATATTAATTCCGGCGAACAAAATCGCGACTGATTCTCCTTTCACAAAAATATTTCAGATGATATCGGATAATAAAACAGGCCATACCAGCGAAAATATAGACAGCCAAACATTACATGGGTATACCGTCATTCGTGACATCAACAACAAACCCATCGCTATGTTTCAATTAACCGCGCCACGTTCCATTTATCAAACGGGTGTTCAAGCGGTTCGATATTACCTTTTTGCTTTTATTGTATTGGGTGTTGCTTTTTCAATCCTGATGATGTGGCTGCTTCGTGCCTTAATCGTCCGTCGTCTTGAAAAACTAAACCAAGATGTTGCTGAAATCAGCGCAACCAATGCACTTTCACGACGCGTTGATGCTTCTGGTAAAGATGAATTATCCACGGTGTCTGCTGAAATTAACAAAATGTTAACGATCATCGAAGCGACACAAGGTAGATTGGAACAACGTGTTGAAGAGCGCACGCAAGAACTTAAACAAACTAATATCAAGCTCGAAGAAGAAATTAAAGAACGTAAATCGGTCGAACAAGAACTCATTATTCATAAAGAGCATCTCATCCGTCTTGCGCACTATGACAGTCTCACGGGTCTACCCAATCGTGTCCAATTCAATGAAATGTTAAATAAAGCCATCAATCATGCGCAACGTAATCATAAAAAATTAGCCATTCTTTTTATTGATCTTGATCGATTCAAAAATATTAACGATGCATTTGGTCATACAGTCGGCGATCAAGTCTTAAAAGAAATTTCAAAACGTTTTGCTTCCATTTTGCGTGGTGGAGATTTATTAGCCCGATTGGGCGGTGATGAGTTCATCGTGTTATTGCAAGATATTACGCATGCAAAATTAGTGAGCTCTACTGCTGAAAAACTCATTCAAGCCTGTGCAAAACCTGTCGTTGTGAATAATCACGAATTTTTCTTCACCACGAGTATCGGTATTTGTATTTTCCCTGACGATGGAACTTCACTCGAAGATTTACAAAGTAATGCTGACATGGCAATGTATCGAGCAAAACGTAGCGGTGGTGGTGTTTTCCAATATTTTACGCAAGAAATGAACTTGGAAGCGCACGAACATGTGAAACTAGAAGCTGCGTTGCGTAAAGCCATTACCAATCAAGAATTCTTATTACACTATCAACCTAAATTGGCGTTGGTTGAAGGTATCATGACAGGTGTTGAAGCGCTGATTCGTTGGGAAAGTCCAGAATTAGGCATGATCAGTCCTGCAAAATTTATTCCACTCGCGGAAGAAACGGGCCTCATTTTACAAATTGGTGAATGGGCTTTACGTGAAGCGTGTCGTGCATGTAAAGCTTGGCAAGATGCCGGATATCGTCCGATCAGTGTCGCGGTTAATCTTTCACCTAAACAATTCCGCCATCAAGATATTGCGGGCTTAGTACGTAGCGTACTGGATGAAACGAAATTAAATCCTCAATGGTTAGAACTTGAAATTACTGAAACAGCGGTGATGGATAATGTCAGTATGGGGACGGATAAATTAAAAGACATTCAATCCATGGGCATCAAAATTGCGATGGATGATTTTGGCACTGGATATACTTCAATTAATTATCTCAAACAATTTCCCATTAGCGTTTTAAAAATCGATCAATCTTTTGTGAAAGGTATTCCACAAAGCAAAGACGATATCGCCATCACCAGTGGTGTGATCGCGTTGGCTCACAGCCTTGGAATGAAAGTCGTTGCTGAAGGTGTCGAAAATGCCGAACAGTTACAATTTTTAGCTGATCATGAGTGCGATATGGTTCAAGGTTATTATTTAAGTCGACCTTTAACAGAACCTAAACTGGTTGAACAGCTAAGAGCTGAATCCGAAGAAACAACTGAAACCACCGTTTAATTTATGCCAGGAGGATACATGAAAAAAATTCTTCTTCCCTTAGTCACTAGCATGGTTGTGACTGTTACGTTATCTGCCTATGCAGATGGCTCTACGGGATCAATGAGTTACAAAGGAACAACGACGAAAGAAAAAGTGAATTCATCCATCGGTACTTTATCTGGAACATTTGATATTACGTCAAATTATATGTTTCGAGGTATAAGCAATTCTAACAATGTACCTGCTTTTCAGGGCGGCTTAACTTATCAATTCACAAAAACAGGGATTTATTTTAATATTTGGGGTTCGAATGTTAATTTTTCAGATCCTTTAGGCAATACTGCAACCGTTGAAATAGACACCATTGCTGGTATTAGAAATTCTATTGGTGATAATTTCACTTATGACATTAACGTGGATCGTTATAATTATCCTAAGGCACGCGCTGCGGATTATGATGAAATTATCGCGAACGCTACATTTTATTTCTTAACAGCACAAATTGCTTATTCATCTAATGTGTATGGTTTTCATGATAATGGCACTTACGTCAATATCGGCTTCAACTATCCGGTTCCACCGCATTTTATCTTCGGGCAAGAAAACGTCGTCGTCAGCGGAGGAATCGGCCATTATAGTTTAAACCCCACTCCTACGTTACAAAGCTACAACGATTACAATATTCAAATCGCTAAAACCATTGGCAGTTATACACTCGCTGTTCAATGGACAGATACAAACGGACGTTCCGTCGATCCAGTCTATTTGCGTGATAGTCACATCATAGGAACGGTGACTGCTAATTTCTAATCTAGTAAGAGCGATTAGGGTTAACCCCAAGGTTAGCCCAATTGCTGATTCTACGATTCTAGCGTAGCATAAAAGAAAGCTCCTTTTAGGGGCTTTCGCTGTTTGATATCACTGCATGGAGTGCATATGGTTCAAACACCAGAACAAACTTATTGGAACACATTAACAAATGATGCTCCTACGCAAGCTAAGATTTGGCTAGAAGGATTTGATATAGAAAAATCTAATCTTCCAGCCAGTTATCAAATCAATCTCATTACATTACCCCAAGAAACTGATCTTTATACCTTGCATTGTGCATGGGGTCTTTTAATCAATCGTTTTGCGACATCCAATGATATTCTCTATGGCACAGGTGGTTTAGGATTAAACTATTATCCCGTTCGTTCTAAACCCGAAACAGAAGAAACATTAGGCACTTTTTTATTAAAACAAACGAACCAATTAAAAATAAGCGAAAAAGAAATTAACTCGTTACATGCTGAAGGTACCGGCTCCTTATTTCGATATCTCTTCATGACACATGCAGATTTAAAATTAAATGCGGATCAAATCAAGATTGATTCAGAACAATATCCATTGATTCTCATCGCCTCATATGAAAACCCAAAACAATTTTTACTTTGTCACAATCTAAAAAAATTTACATCATTGAGTCAGAAAAGCATTGTAGATCATTTGCTGGTTATATTAGATAAAATACACACAGAACCCGATCAATCTGTAACACAATTTTCTATTTTAACAGATGAAGATAAAGAAAAACTTGACGGATGGTGTCAACCCTATTTGGCACATTCTGATATCATACATAAAAAAAATTTCGTGCATGATCGTTTTTCACTTCACGCTCAAAAATTTCCAACACATCCCGCCATTATTTGGAACAATACTACCGTTTCATATGGAGAATTAGAGCAACATGCCAATCAAATTGCACATTTTCTTATTCATAAAAATATTCATCCAGACGATAAAATTGCAGTGTTTATGGAGCGCACACCTGCATTGATTGCAGTGATGTTAGGTATTTATAAAGTTGGCGCAGTTTTTGTTCCGATTAATCCTAAATATCCCGATGATCGAATTCAATTTATCCTCGATGATTGTCAAGCACGTCTCATTCTCGTCAATCATACTCAACGTATACCTAAAGAAGCCTTATTTAAAACCGAAATCATCGATGAAAATTTTTCAGAGATTAAACATTTTCCAACACAATTACCCAGCAGCGTCAAAGAAAACCACATAGACCAAGTCGCATATATTGTTTATACCTCAGGCACTACGGGACAACCCAAAGGTGTCATGATTCTTCACGTCAGTCTAATGAATTTAGTGGATTGGTATGAAATGTGTTTTCAAATCAGCGCGCATGATCGCGCATCGCAATTCAATTCATTGGGATTTGATGCGTTTTTCTGCGAAGTCGTTCCTATTTTATGTGTTGGTGGTAGTTTGCATTTAATTGATGATCACGTTAAGTTAACGCCGATTTTATTTTTCAATTGGATAACCGAACAAAAAATTACAATTTGCGATATGCCAACTGCTTATGCGCAAGTATTATTTAATTCACGTTGGCCAGATCAAAGCAGTTTACGCGTTTTAAAAATTGGCGGAGAAAGTTTAACGCAGTATCCAAAACAAAGTCTCACATTTGATGTTTGGAATATTTATGGTCCGACAGAAGCAACCATCGAAGCCACATTTTATAAAATCGTTGAAGCGCATACACCACCAGAGGCTCAACCCTCTCAGCATTTGCCACCACCCATTGGTAAACCTATTCCGAATACATCCTGTTATATTGTCGATTCACATCTCACATTAGTTCCACCTGGCTGTGCAGGTGAACTATTAATTGGTGGTATCGGTCTTTCGCCGGGTTATCTTAATTGCCCACAACTTACGCGTGATAAATTTATTCGAAATATATTCAGCGAGAATACTCAAGATAAACTCTATCGAACAGGCGATTTAGTACGCTGGTTATCTGACGGTAATCTCGAATTTTTGGGACGCGTTGATCATCAAATCAAAATCAGAGGTTATCGCATCGAGCTCAATGAAATCGAAGCAGCATTGAGCCATCACTCTGATGTCGGCGAAGTCATTGTTTTGGCTAAAGAGCGTCCTAATGGCGAAAAATCTTTAGTTGCTTGGTTAGTGCCGAACTTAGAAAACATTCGAATTCCCTGGCAAGAACGTTGTCTTGTTTCTATTGATGGATCTGAATACGTTCAAGTATTCACAGAAGATTATTCCAGAGCAGGTATTGCCATTAATGGTTATTCAGAAAAACTTGAACCGAGTCAAAAAATTCAAATTAATGTTAAATTACCCGGCACGAGTGATGCACAATGGTTAGTGGGCAAAGTGATATGGCAACAAGAAAGACGCGCGGGTATTTATCTCGATCAAACACCCAAACAAAAAAATATTTTACAAAAAAGTGTTGAATATTATCTTTCAACTCACAATCTCATGGAAACACTTCAAAGTGCTGCAGCAAAACGCAACCTGCGTCGTGCATTAAAAAAGAAATTACCCGAATATATGATTCCCAGTTCATTTAGCATCTTGCCACGCATGCCGCTTACATTTAACGGTAAAATTGATTGGAAATCATTGCCACCACCTCAAGATTTTGAGCGATTATTGGAACGAAAACATGTTGAACCACGCACAAAAACAGAGCGTGAAATTGCTGAAATATGGTGTAAAGTGTTAGGTGAAGATCAAGTCAGTATCACAGATAATTTTTTTGATTTAGGCGGCAATTCTCTTTCTGTTTCAAAAATCTTAGTTGAGTTGATGGACAAATTTCACATATCCATTCCTGCTAAAATATTTTTGGATTTGCCCTTTATTCCAGTCATGGCAGAATTTATTGATTCGAAAGGTCAACATTACACAACAAAATCAGCCATACAAGATGAAATTTTTCGTGATGCGATTTTGAATGATGATATTATTCCGCACAAAATAATGAGTACCACACTTAAAAATCCACAACATATTTTGCTCACTGGCGCCGGTGGATTCTTAGGATTATTTATTTTACGTGAATTGATCATTCACACTAAAGCAAAAATTTACTGTTTAATTCGTCAAGGTGATTTCGATAGTATTGCAGCTAGAATGAATGCTCAAATTGAGCATTTTGGATTATCACACGATTTATCACTGACAAATCGCCGCATCGTATTAATCACGGGCGATATAGGATCACATCAATTCGGCATTCCCAGTGAATTATATGAAATGTTAACACACAAAGTCGATTGTATTTATCACTGCGGTGCACAAGTCAACACGATGGCGTCCTATACCACCGTACGTACCAGTAATGTACAAGGCACAATTGAAGTCATTCGATTTTCCGTCCAACAATTTGATAAACCCATTTTTTATATTTCAACTTTGTCCGCTGCGTTTGAAAAAAATCAGGAAGGTCATTACGCTGAAGTGTTTCCAGGATCCCAAACCGATCAACTCAGTGGTGGATATGCCATTAGTAAATGGGTGTCAGAACGTTTATTAACACAATTGATGCATCGCGGCCTACCCGTACAAATTTATCGATCAGGTTATATCGGCGGCACATCAGATTTAGGCATCACAAATCAAAATGATGCATTATTGCTTCTCATCAAAGGGTGTATTCAACTAGGATTTGCACCAGACTGGCAAGAAATCATCGCATTATTACCTGTCGATTTTGTTAGCCAAGCAATTGTTAAAATATCTTTGGAGCATCCTGACAAGAGTGGCGTCTATCATCTCGATCACCCAATAGGCATTCTGTGGACAGATTTGGTCGAATGGTTGGTTGAATATGGTTATCCCATTAAATTATGCACGCATCATGAATGGATCAATCATCTAATGCATATTGATCATGCCAATGTGCTTTTCCCCTTTTTACCGCATTATTTATCGATGAAAGAAGAACCTAAAACACCACTCACCAGTATTGAAAATACCAAAAAAACACTCACCACATTAGGCATTCAATATCCTGAAATTAATGACGCTTTCTTAACAATCATGATAAATTATTTAGAAAATTCGCGATTTTTACCGCCGAGAGAACCGGTGAAGTCAGAGTCAATTTGATTGATGCAATAATTTTATAAACGCATCTTCTTCTAAAACTTCCACGCCTAACGCTTTTGCTTTTTTCAATTTAGAACCCGAATCGCTGCCTGCAACAACATAATCTGTTTTCGATGAAACACTACCAGAAACCGTTGCGCCCAATTGTTGTAATTTATCTTTTGCTTCATCGCGCGACATGGATTCTAATGTGCCTGTTAAAACAAATTTTTTTCCTGATAAAAATAAAGTTTTTTTATCGATATAAATTTTCGGCCAATAAATACCTACATTGATTAACGCTGAAATCACATCGCGATTATGTTTTTCTGCAAAAAATGAAGCAATGTTTTTTGCGACAACAGGACCAATATCAGGTACTTCTTGTAAAGATTCTTCTGTCGCATTCATCAATGCATCAAGATCCCCAAAATGATTCGCTAATTGTCGTGCTGTCGACTCCCCCACCTCTCGAATGCCTAACGCATATAAAAATCGGGGTAATGTTGTTTTCTTACTTTTTTCTAATTGATCTAATAAATTTTGCGCTGATTTTTCTGCTAAACGTTCCATTGTTGCAATATCATCTAAAGTTAAATGATATAAATCTGCTATCGTTTTAACACGACCTGTATCAACTAACTTCTCAACAATTTTGTCGCCTAATCCAATGATATCCATAGCACGACGACTCGCAAAATGTCGGATGACTTCTCTACGCTGTGCTGGACAATATAATCCCCCTGTACACCGAGCAACTGCCATATCTTCAATTTGTTCGATAGTCGAATGACACACAGGACAGTGCTTAGGTAATATAATTTTATTTGCATTGTTAGGACGATGTTGCGGTAATGCTGCGACGATTTCTGGAATGACGTCGCCCGCGCGTCGTACAATGACACGATCCCCAATATGAATATCTTTCCGATTCACTTCATCCATATTGTGCAACGTTGCATTACTAATCGTAACACCGCCAACAAAAATAGGTTCAAGACGTGCCACAGGTGTTAACGCGCCCGTTCGACCCACTTGAAATTCAACAGCATTTAAAGTTGTCACCACTTCTTGCGCCGGAAATTTGTGCGCAATCGCCCAACGCGGTGCACGAGAAATAAAACCCAATTTTTTTTGAAGCGAAATTGAATTGACTTTATAAACCACACCATCAATTTCATACGGTAAATGTTCGCGTTTTTTTCCCATGCGATGATAATAAGCCAGACATTCTTTAATACCTGTGACTTTTTCAATATCAGGAATTCTCAGTCCCCATGAACGTAATGCCATTAAAATATCATACTGTGTATCGGGTAATGCATGTTCTGAAACCAAACCGATACCATGTGCAAAAAATGCAAGCGGACGTTTTGCCGTTATTTGTGGATCCAATTGACGTAAACTGCCTGCCGCTGCATTACGTGGATTAACAAACACTTTTTCATCACGATGCATCGCTCGTGCATTCAGCACTTCAAAATCTTTTTTGGGGAAATACACTTCACCGCGTACTTCTAAAATGTTTGGAAAATGGGAATCGCGTAAATGAAGCGGAATCATTTTAATGGTACGAATATTCGCGGTAATATCTTCACCCGTAACACCATCACCTCGTGTTGCAGCACTTTCTAATGCACCATCTTTATACACTAACGTAACAGCCACACCGTCTAATTTTGGCTCTGCAGTAAATTCAATATCGGCTACATGATGTATGCGTTCTGCAATGCGCTCACCAAATGCATGAACATCTTCTTCAGTGAAAGCATTATCCAGTGACAACATAGGAACACGATGTTCAATTTCAGGAAAACCTTTCAGCGGTTTTGCACCAATGCGTTGCGTGGGTGAATCAGGTGTGATTAATTCGGGATATTCTCTTTCCAATTTCTGAAGTTCACGAAATAATTGATCGTATTCTGCATCCGAAATAATGGGATCATCTAATACATGATATCGATAATTGTGATCTTCAATTTGTGCGCGTAATGTTAAAATTTTTTTTTCGGGTGTACTCACAGATAAACTTCTCTTTCAGTATTAAACACTATCCAACTTCCGTAAATAATAATCTGATACGCCCTTTGTCCAAGGTGTTTTAGGATCAGCGCGTAATTCACCATCGAGATCTTCCGTCAATCGTTCTGCTGTCATCAACATTTGATGAAATACGGCTCGTGGATTGGAAACACTTTTCATATTCATAAATAACATTAATCCTGAACAAGAAAAATTACCGAACTGATCTAACTGAAAATCACCTGGTTCTTCTGCAGAAACAAGACTAAACAATGGCGTACCCGCTTCTATCTGAGGTGTATTCGAATAATAATGGAAGATATTCATATCGCCAAATTGCAAGCCTACTCCGGAAATGATTTGTAATAAATCATAAGAACCAAAACGACGTCCTGATTTTGCCATCACGCTGAGCACCAATAAATCTTTCCGAGACGACTCTGACAGAGAGATATTTTCTTTTGATCGCATAACGTCGGGTGCATCTTCGGTATTTGTATTGATATGAAATGCCATCCCTTGGCTTTTTTCTTCACGTCGTTTTCTTATCCAATTTTCAATTAAAATGAAAACAATAAAAATAAGTAAACAGATGCTCAATAACAACAATCCCGGTTTAACGTAGCCTTCCATGCTTCGTTTCTCCTTAAAAAAATCCCCTCCTACTTCTCCCTTTTCCTTCTCCCCTTGTGGGAGAGGTCAAAAATTTCGAGTTTAACTCTCCGCCATACTCACTGCTTCTTCAACATTGACGCTCACCATACGTGAAACACCAGGCTCACTCATGGTAACACCCATTAATTGTTCCGCCATATTGATCGCTAATTTATTGTGACTGATAAAAATAAATTGCGTTTTTTCTGACATGGTTTTAACTAAATCACAGAAGCGACCAATATTCGCGTCATCTAATGGCGCATCGACTTCATCCAATAAACAAAATGGCGCGGGATTCAAGTGGAAAATAGAAAACACGAGTGCAATAGCTGTTAATGCTTTTTCACCGCCGGATAATAAGTGAATTGTGCTATTCCGTTTTCCAGGTGGGCAAGCCATCACCGTAATGCCTGCATCTAATAAATTTTCACCGGTTAATTCTAAAAATGCACGTCCACCGCCAAAGACCGTTGGAAAGAGTTCTTGAAAACGACCATTCACTTTATCAAATGTTTCACGGAAACGGATTTTCGTTTCACGATCAATTTTTGCGATCGCTGCTTCCAGTGTTTCTAATCCGGATTGCAAATCAGTGTATTGGCTGTCGAGAAACTTTTTACGCTCAGAACACGTTGCATATTCTTCGATAGCCACTAAATTAATAGGCCCTAAACGTACAATACGGCGCGTCACTTGTTCGTAATGCTCTTGATAGATTGACACCGTTGCTTCTTCGGGTAATTCAGCGAGTACCGTTTCAAGGTGCATCTGAATTTCATCCAGTTGTTCAGTAATACTATTGGCACGGACTCTGAGCCCTTCACTTTCAAGACGAAGTGCTTCAAGCGCATCACGCACTTTTGAAACAGCCGTTTCAGCTTGATGACGCGCCGTTTCAAGATCACGCAACTCTATGTTTATTGCATCATTGGTTGCACGTGCAGCATTTAATTCTTCCTCGACTGTCACCCGTTGATTAAGCGCAGTCGATAAAGCAGCTTCAAGATCAGTAATTGATGTATCGCCTGATTCGCCCTCTTCTAACGATTTAATGCGCACCAAACAAGCTGCTTTGCGTTCTTCCATCCGAACAATAGACTGTTGTAACGCTGTTTGTTTTGCATGAATACCTTGTAAAACCAACTCAAGTTGATGACATTTTTCTCGCGCATCATCCGTCGTTTGACGACTTCGTTGAACAGCGTCTCGTAATCGATCACGATCTTGTGAAAGTGGTTCACGTTGATGTGTTAATTTTTCGAGTGCTTGTTTTGCTTGTTCAGCTGCAGCGCGTGCTGCAGATAATTCAGTCGATAAAGAGGTTTTTTGTTCTGTGATTTGTGTTTGTTCGCGTAATGCTTTTTCAGCACGTTCACGTCGTTCCGTTAATTGCTGTTGTTGCATTTTATGCTGCGCACGAACACGCGCTGTTTCAGAAACAAATTCATTCAATTTAATTTGTAATGCCTCGCGATTTTTCTCCAGTTGCTCACGACGTTTACGACATTCGACCAAATCAGTTTCTAATGTTTTTTGTTCTTCCGATAATGTCTTTTCTTGCGTAATTAATTGTGAGAGTTCTTGTTCACGTTGAAAAATGCCAGCAGCGGGGTTATGTTCACGTAAGACTTTCAACCATGATGCGCCTAACCAAATACCTTCTTTGGTAATGACTGACTCATGCGATGCGAGTTGTTTCGATAAACGGATAGCTTCATCTAAAGTATTTGCGACATAAACACTACCTAATAAATCTGTCAAATCCCATTGTGACGATACTTTACTGAGTAAACGATCTGCTTTGACAGACGTATTATTTTGATGAGAACCACTTTGAAATAAACATAAAGTGCCTTGCTTAAAGGTATTTAATGCATCGTTAAAAGAAGATAAATCATCGACACAAACCGCTTGTAAGTAAGAACCCAATACTTTTTCAACTGCATTTTCCCAACCTGCAGCAACTTTGATGCCTTCAGCGAGACGTTGCTTGGTATGGAGTTGTTGTTCTGTCAGCCATTGAGTGACTTGATTATCACGTTGACCTAATGCAGTTTGTTGCAACGCTTCGAGCGAAGCACGTTGCCCACGCAATTGTTGTAATTGATGACGCACTTTATCGAGTTGTTGATTTTTTTGTTGTTGTTCTTTTTGTAAAAGCGTCATTTCATCACGCACGGTTGCAAGTTCTGTTTGACGCGCTTCCATTTGTGATGTGAATTGATCTGCAAGTGATTGTAATTCTGTTAATTGATTTTCAAAATGTTTCGTATCAACTTCAGTTTGTTCGCTCGATAATACATTTTCACGCGCAACAATATGCGCAATCCGTTGTTCCAATTGTGTAATACGTATTTGTTCAACACGTACTGATTCATTTGTCTTAGAAAATTGTTGATTAAATGTATCCCATTGTTGTTGCCATGATTGCAGCGCTTCTTCGGATGATTGTCGACTTGTGCGCAAAGCGTCGAGTTGCTCGCGTGAACGCTGTAATTCAGGTTCAAGTTGAGCAGTTTCCTGTGACATGACTTGCAATGATTCATGCGCCTCAGTGAAATTTTTTTCAGCCTCTGCAAAATCTTGTTGTGCCTGCTTCAAATCCGCTTGCCAAATCCGTTGACGTTCGCGCGTATGATGAATATTTTGTTCGATGCGCGTAATTTCATTACCTGCCGCATAATAACGGCCTTGAATAACTTGAAACGCTTCAGTAGCTAAGCGCTGATTTTCCCGCATATTATCGATTGATAACGTCATCGAAACCACTTCAGCTTGTTTCGCCTCAAGACCTGTTTCTTGCTGTTGAATCTGCAGTGAATATTGCACGCGCTTCGTATCTAATTCACGCCATTGCACAGCCAAAGAACTGGCGCGCAGTGCGCGTTCTTGGCGTTTGAGAATTTTATATTTCTCCGCAGCATCCGCTTGACGCTTCAGTGTTTCCAATTGGCGATCAAGCTCGGTACGAATATCATCTAAACGCGCCATGTTTTCACGCGTATGTTGAATACGATTTTCTGTTTCACGACGTCGCTCGCGATAACGAGAAACACCCGCGGCTTCTTCGAGATAAAGACGCATTTCATCGGGTTTTGCTTCAATCAAACGAGAAATCATGTTTTGGCCGATGATCGAGTAACTGCGCGGACCTAAACCCGTTCCTAAAAAAATGTCGAGGATATCCCGACGACGACAGCGACCCCCGTTGAGATACCAGCTTGATTCAGCATTACGGTTAATCGAACGACGAATAGATATTTCAGCGTAACTGGCATATTCCCCGCCCACTGAACCATCTTGATTATCGAAGATTAACTCAATCGACGCTTGACCAACAGGTTTACGGGCGCTTGAGCCGTTAAAGATAACATCAGTTAGTGATTCACCCCGTAGATATTTGGCAGAGCTTTCGCCCATGACCCAACAAATCGCGTCGATAATATTGGATTTACCACACCCATTCGGTCCGACAATCGCAACAAGATTGCTCTGAATCGGTATAGTTACTGGATCTACAAATGATTTGAAGCCAGATAGCCTGATTTTTTTCAGCTGCATAGTCTCGTCACTTCGCCTGAAATATTTGCCCTATGCAGTATATATAAATCCGCTTATAGCCTCAATCTATTGAATGAATTAAGCTATAGATTATGGACGGACAAATACCCATCATTGAACGAAGGAAAATAGAGCGACCCGATCGCCAACGACTTGTCTTAGGCTTAGTCGGCGGTATCGGTCTCACATTATCACTTTTTACCATCAAACTGCCTATTTTTGGGTATATTAACCTAATCCATTTTTTATTAGGCATTCTGATTACTATCCTCGCGATTCTTCTGACCTATCTTTATTACTCTAATCGCGAACATCGAGCGACCCTCACCATCATGGAGAGAAATTACAACCATCAGCTTGAAGAACAAAAAATAGCTGAAGAATCTCGACAAAAACTGGAAAAGGCCTTACTCCAAGGACAAAAATTACAAGCCATTGGCACGCTTGCCGGCGGAATAGCCCATGATTTTAATAATGTGTTATATGCCATTATGGGTTATACAGAACTCACGCTTGAAGACATTCCCAGCGACAGCATCACACATCAAAATCTCACGAAAGTGCTGGAAGCTTCAAAACGTGGACAAGAACTCGTGTCTCGAATTTTAGCATTTAGTCGTCGTCACCATCATGATTTCAAACCGATCCCGATCAAAGAAACACTCGATAGCGTTTTAGATTTGTTACGACCCACCATTCCTGCCAGCGTCATTGTCAATTTTCAGCCAGCCGCAGAAAATTCCATCATCTTAGGCAACCAGACTCAACTGCATCAGGTCATTGTCAATCTCATCACCAACGCAGTTGATGCGATGGAAGGTGAAGGAAAAATTGTCATTCAAACCGAACGGATGACTAATTCTGATGCGCTCACGAAATATCTACCCGATGCGCCGCTTCATCAGTATTATTGTAAAATAACGGTGACTGATACAGGTCATGGAATGGACGCTGCAACCATTGAAAGAATCTTCGAACCTTTTTTTACAACCAAAGAAGTTGGAAGAGGAACGGGTTTGGGTTTATCAACTGCTCATTCCATCATCACAGAACATAAAGGCGATATTTTTGTCCATAGTCAACCTGGACAAGGCGCAACATTTACAATACTGTTACCAGAATATAATGGAGAATTAACACATGGCTAGCATTCTGCTTGTTGAAGACGATGATTTGGTACGCGACATGCTATATCAAGTATTGACACGCGCATCTCACACCGTCCAAACAGCAACAAACGGCGAAGAAGCTGCTGAAATTCTGAGTCACAGTGAACCCGATGTCATGGTGACTGACATTATCATGCCGAAAAAAAGTGGCATCACATTAATTTCCGAAGTCAAAAATAAACATCCCGACATGGAAATCATTGCAATCTCCGGCGGCGGCCGTCTTGATCCAATGGGTTATCTTGATCTCTCTGAATCTCTCGGCGCGACTATCTCTTTCGAAAAACCGATTGATAATGCTGCATTACTCATGGCAATTGATTTATTGGTTCATAGTAAAAAAACGGAGTCATAAAAATTCATCTGCATTATCGCGGGTGATAAATACAGCTTCATCTGCTCCTGGGAAATTTTCATAAAAATGCTGTAATGCTTTTTCATGTCTGACCTCACAACCTTCCCAAGTAACTTGGTAAGGTGTGATAGTTTTTCCGCGAACAGCTACAAAATCAACTTCACCTTTGTGTAGCGCTTGCCAATAAAAAACTTTTTCATGTGTTTGTTTTAAGCGTAAAAAAACCATCAATTCTAGACTTTTTCCTAAATCACGACCTGCAGTACTCGTTATTGCATAACGCATTCCTGAATCAATGGGATAATATTTTTTTTGTTTGCTCAATTGTTTTTTTTCTGAGAATGCAAAATAATGACACGCAAATAATAAATAAGCATTTTCGCAAGCTTCTAGATAAGATTTGACTGTATCAACCGTTAAACCAGTCACAGCAGCAATTTTTCGATAACTTAATTCTGAACCACAACTTTCAAAAGTCATTTTAGCGACTTGTTTAATGGCATCTGGCGTACGAGCATGTACTCTCTTCAAAACATCTCGCAAAATAATATCGCTAAAATATTCTTGTAATAATTGATAAGGTTGTTCAAACGTGAGAGGTCTCGGAAATCCACCCGACAGCAAATAATTTTCTAGCGTATTTTCAGGAAATAATATTTTATATTCGACAAATGAAAATGGAAATAATTCCAATGTAATATGTCGTCCAGTTAAGGCAGTTGCAAATTCACCACTCAAAAGACAAGAATTAGATCCTGTCACAATAAAATAATTATGCTTTGGACGCTCGAGCTGAGTGTGCAACCATTTTTCCCAGCCCTGTACATTTTGAATTTCATCAAAAAAGAAATAACAGGGATTTCCCTCGGATATTTTTTTTCTAGCAAGCGTTACGATACGACTTAACAATTTATGATCAAGGTCATTCATTAATCTTGGATCTTCAAAATTACAGTAATAACATTTTTCCAATGCGAGGTGATAATGTTTTGGCAATTGTGATAACAAAGTTGATTTACCACAGCGCCGTACTCCCTGAATAATCAAGGCTAAATCGTGATTTAAATGCTTGGGTAAGGTTAACTGCCTTGTTAGACCCGAAGATGGAGCGGCATCCCAGAAACTCCAATCCCCTAAAATCTCTATAATTGATTGATCAGACAACATAAAATATTACCGTCGAATTAATTTTACATCAGTGTCGATCATACTAGACATTATCATGAGTGTCAAGTTAACTCGACAAATACTGCTTTTTGATGCTTTCTTCATTCCAAAATCGTCGATGCGTTACTCGATAAGATTCTACAGTGATATTTTTATCGCCCACGAGAAATTGCATCGCACCTGTCCGGTCAGTTGCAAGTATTTTCGTGCCAATGGCTTGATATTTTTTTACAACAAAAGCATTTGGAAAATGATAACGATTCAAATAGCCAACAGAAAATACAACCCAATGCGGATGTACCGCCGCGACAAACTCATTTAAACCCGACGTTTTACTCCCGTGATGTGGCGCAACCAAAATATCAGCAGCAAGATTTTCTTTCGAATCCAATAAAAATTTTTCTGCCTGTTTTTCAATGTCGCCTGTGAGCAAAATACTTTTTTGATTTGCCGTTGTGATTTTTAATACACACGAATGATCATTGCCTTTTTGCAAACTATTTTTTTCTGGAAACAAAAATTCAAAATTGATTTTATCCCATTGCCATTTTTCGTAGCGCTTACAAGGCAATATGGCGCGAGAAAGTTTTAATCGTCCTGGTTCACCGCTTTCAATCGTGGTCACTGAAAAATTTTTCACAATAGCAGACGCTCCACCTGCATGATCGTTATCACCATGACTAATCACTAACAAATCAATTTTTTTGGCATTTAGCGTTTGCAAAAATGGCGTGACGACACTTTCACCCATATCATAATTCAACCCAAAACGCGGACCTGCATCAAATACCAAAATATGTTTATGTGTTTGTATGACAGTCGCTAAGCCTTGTCCAACATCTAACACTGTTAATTTGAACTGACCTACGTCTGGAGAAAATGTGGAGAATGGAACATATGTTATGACAGCAAATGGTATTGACGAAAATTTTGCAAGTACCCACCAAAGAAAAATGAGACATTTATTAGCGAGCCAGAAAAAAATACTGGCCATTTTTGCTGAAAATATTAAACCCATTAATCCTAGTAAAATAAGCGGTAATATAACAAAACCCATCCACGGAACCGCAAAACTATTAGCAAAAAATGCAACTAAAGAATATTGTTGAAAAAGAATAATCGTCAGTGGAATTAAACCAATTGCCATGACCAGTTGAATGCGACTCAGTTTCCACCAAATATTTTTCGCGACTCCACCCTTTCGCACACTCAAAATAATTAAGCCGACCGAAATAAATGACAACCAAAAACTAATGGACAAAACACTCAATGGATCGAGTAATAAGACACACCACAGTGCGACAAGAAATCCTTGCCATGCAGCTAATTTTCGGCGTAAAAATATAGCGAGTACAAAAATACTTAACATCATACAAGCACGCATTGCTGGCAATGAAAACCCAGATAACAATCCATATAATATTCCCGCGACAAGTGATGCAATTGCACCCGCCTGATGTGCCGGATACCAAAGACATGCGCGCGGAAATTGTCGCCAAATTTTATTGATCAATAAAAAAAATAATCCTGCGACAAATCCAATATGCAATCCAGCAATGGCAAATAAATGATTGGTGCCCGTATTACGCATGATTTGCCACTGCGCTGGTGTCAAATCTGAACGCTCACCCACCGACAAAGCAAGAATAGATGAAGATGTCGAAGTAGCAGATTCTATTTTTTCCTTTAAAAATTGCCGAATTTGACTCAGCAACGCGACAGTCCATGAATGCTGCAACCAATGATTTTCGTTAGAAGCAACAACGTATCCATGCGCGTGAATGCCGTTTAAAAATGCCCACGCCTCATAATCACTGCCGCCGGGATTCATCAAGCCGTGAATGCGTTTGAGTCGAACCTGTAATTGCCATTGATCACCAGGATGTAAAGTAACGCTGTTATCACGCCAAGATAATCGCACTTTCATGTTTGCAGTTTGATCTGCAATCTTATTGGCTAAAAAAATAAAACGGGTTTGCTGTTGATCAATCGTGGGAATAGATACAACATATCCTGTCAGTAAAATTTTTTTTGCTTCGAATGAATGTGGCAATTGATTATCTAATAAAAAATGCGAACGCAACAACGCGTACAAAAATCCGCACACTAACCAAACGCCCACTTTAATCCATTTATTTTTTAGAAATAATAATGGAAGAATCAATAAAAAAATAAAACACCAACTCATAGCTGGTAATATTTTTAACGTGACTAAAATCAAAATTCCACATAAAAATGCAAGTGCATAAAGACGCATAAAGAACCTTATGAGAAAAGAAATGGGGTGATACGATTTTTTTCGAGATTTTACTGTATAATCAACATGTTATACTATACTGCTGCTCTGGGATGTCAGCCCAATAAGAACGCGTCTATGAAACCTAACCTTCCACCAACACCCCATTCTCAAGTGTCAACACACGCTCCGCTTGTTGCGCAATTGCAGCATTATGCGTCACCATGATAACCGCGGTTTGGCATTTTTTTTGAAGCTCAACGAATAGCTCAAACACTTTTTCTGCATTATGCGGATCTAAATTGCCTGTCGGCTCATCAGCGAGAATACACATCGGATCCGTTACTAAAGCGCGCGCAATGGCAACGCGTTGACGTTCACCGCCGGATAATTCACCTGGTTTATGCGTCATACGATTTGATAATCCGACCGACTCTAAAAGATCTTCTGCTTTTTGTATAATTTTTTCAGAAGGCTCACCACGAATCAGCAATGGTAAGCTCACGTTTTCTAATGCAGTAAATTCTGGCAATAAATGATGAAATTGATACACAAATCCGAGATGATAATTTCGCATCCAAGATTTATCGACTTCACTCATCGCAGAAATATTTTGCCCCGACACAAAAACATCACCGGATGTCACATGATCTAAACCACCCAACAAATGCAACAAAGTACTTTTGCCTGAACCGGATGTGCCCACAATTGCAATCAACTCACTGGACTTCACATCTAAATTGATATCCCGCAATACATCAACACGCGAATCTCCATCAGAATAGGTCTTAGAAACTGAGACACATTGTAAAACAATTTTATTCATAACGAAGTGCCTCTGCGGGTTCAATACGTGATGCGCGATACGCTGGATAAATGGTCGCCGAGAAACTCAATAATAACGCAACAATACTGATTTTTATAACATCCAGCCATTGTAATTGAGATGGTAAATGTGTGAGACCAAAATAAACGCTTGATGTCAGTAATTCAACATGAAATAAACGTTCAATGCCATCCACCAAAACAGTGACATGGGTTGCTAATGCAATGCCGCCCAATACACCTAGCAAAGTTCCAGTGACACCAATAATTGCACCCTGCACGATAAAAATACGCATGATCATGCTAGGTGTTGCACCGAACGTTCGTAAAATTGCAATGTCAGATTGTTTTTCATTAACAACCATCACCAGCGTACTCACCAAATTAAAAACGGCGACACCCACAATCAGCATCAAAATAAAAAACATCATAGTTTTTTCTAAACTCACCGCATGAAAAAATTCACCGAATTGATCTGTCCAATCAGTAACACGCGCAGCCTCACCTAATTGTTGAATTAATTGATGTGTTAATTGTGGCGCTGCATAGACATTATCAATTTTGAGATGGAGTCCAGTGACATTTGATTTAAATTGAAAAAGTTTTTGCGCATCAACCATGTTGATAAAAGCAAGTTGACTATCAAAACCAAAACCATTTCCTGCATCAAAAATACCGACAACAGTAAATCGTTTAAAGCGTGGCTCCGCACCTGCAGGTGAAAGTGTTGCTTCAGGAATCATTAATACCACGGAATCACCCACCATCAGTGATAAATGAGAAGCTAACTCCGCACCTAAAATAATACCAAAACGACCTGGTGTTAATAGATCCAAGCGACCTTCAATCATATCTTGATTGAGTGCTGTCATATTTTTTTCAAGCGAAGGAATAATGCCGCTCACTGAAACCGGTTGCACCACACCCGAATGTGTGAGCAATCCCTGCCCTGCAACAAAGGGTGCAACACCACGAATTTGTGGATTTTTCAATAAAAGTTGTCTTCCCGCTTCCCATTGTGCTAATCGACCTTCAGGTGTGCTCACAGTGACAGGTGGCACCATGCTGAATACTTGTCTTTGTATTTCACGATCAAAGCCATTCATCACTGAGAGCACCGTAATTAATACCAGCACCCCCAATGCAATACCCACCATCGACATAAGAGAAATAAATGAAATAAAATGGTTGCGTTTTTTCGCGCGCGTATAACGTAAACCAATAAAAAGCGAAGCGGGTCGAAACATATTTAGTTTTCCGGATGAAATAATGTAAAAAAGTTTCGTGTTGTTATCTCAGCAACCTCTTCGAGTGACACACCACGCAATTCTGCGATAAATTCTGCCACGTGACGTACATAGCCTGGATAATTCGGTTTGCCACGATGCGGAACCGGCGCAAGCCACGGACAATCTGTTTCAATCAACATGCGTTCAAATGGAATCGCGCGTGCAACATTTTGTAAATCTTTTGCATTAGAAAATGTAACAATGCCCGAAAATGAAATATAAAAACCCATATCGATCGCAGCTTCTGCCATATCCAAATCTTCGGTAAAACAATGCATGACACCATGAACTACGTCAGCGCGTTCTTCACGCAAAATACGCAATGTATCCGCTTTTGCTTGACGAGAATGAATGATCAGCGGTTTATTAAGCTTTTTTGCAGCGCGAATATGCACACGAAATCGTTCATGTTGAAAATCATGGTTGTCTTCGGTGCGATAATAATCCAATCCTGTTTCACCGATAGCAATAATTTTTTTTGTGCTGCCCAATAAAAATAAATCTTCGACCGTGGGCTCATAAGATGTTTTTTCATTCGGATGCAGACCAACAGAACCCCACACATTGGGATAATCCAAAATTTTATTCAACATCATGGGAAAATCTTTTAAAGTGACACAGACACACAAAAAATAATTCACATCTTGCGTAGCGGCCGTCGTTAAAACATTTTCAATATTATTACTATAAGGCGTTAAATCCAATAAATCTAAATGACAATGTGAATCAACTAACTGCATAATTGCACCCAACGAATAAATAAATCTTCAATAACAAGCTGTCGATTTAAGCTTTGTGAAAGATTTAATGCACTGCATGTTTTTTGTAAGTAAATCACATAATCCATCAAGCCTTCTCGAGAAATTTTATTTGAAAGTTGCGTAAAATGCTGCGATTTTTCGATCGGCAATTCATTGGGTTGTTTTGTGAGTTGAAATAATAAAACAGCGCGCAGCCAAACAAACAACCAGTCCAAACACTGTCGCAATGGAATGGTTGCAGAAATATCTTTTGAAGACCATTTTTCAGCGAGCTTCACAGCATCAGACTGTTGTAAACCGATTTCACTGAGATCTGCATAAAATGCGGTTTGCTTTTCAAATAAACCATTATTTAATACTTCACGCGCTAAGAGAGGCGCACCCGCGACAGCAGCAAGTGCTTTTGATAAATGCGCTTCAGATTGATCAGGCAATTCAGCTTTTAACCAACCCAGTGCTTTGTTTCGATCAGGTGTTTCAAAAAAAAATTTTTGACAGCGACTCACAACCGTTGCCGGCATGCCGATATGATCATCACAAATTAAAATAAATAATGTATTTTCGGGTGGTTCTTCTACTGTTTTTAAGAGCGCATTCGCAGAAAATGCATTCATTGCATTGGCAGGATAAATCAAAATAATTTTGTATTGACCAATCAAAGGTGATGTTTGTACAAATTCCACGGCATCACGTACAGCATCAATTCGTATTTGTTGGGATGCCCCTTCTGGCGAAAGTGTAAAACAATCTGGATGGGTCCCCGCAGAAAATAATTGACATCCACGACAATGATCACAAGCCGTTTTATTTTCACAACATAATGTGTGAATTAATTTTTTCGCGAACTGATTTTTACCAATGCCTTTTTGACCGTAAAACAATAATGCATGCGGTAATTGATTCAGACGCGATGCAAAATGCGCCCATAAATCCATTTGCCATGGTAATAAAACATCCTGTTCTATATTAACTAACATGTTGTCGCTCCATGAAGACATCTAGCATTTTTTGAATATCGAATTGTACTTTTTCAGGTGATTGAGAAGCATCGATTATTTTGATGCGTTCTGGAAATTGTTTTGCTCTGACTAAATAAGCTTGACGCACTCTCGCAAAAAAATCATGCAGTTCTTGTTCGATACGATCTTGCGAGCCACGATTTTTTGCACGTGCGAGACCTATTTCGGGTGAAACATCTAATAAAATTGTGATGTCAGGTTGTGTGCCTTTCGTAATCCATTTTTCTAAACCAGAAATTTCTTTTTGTAACAATTGACGACCGCCGCCTTGATACGCATAACTTGCATCAACAAAACGATCGCATAAAACCCATTTGTTTTTTTTCAACGCTGGCCAAATGACTTCTGACAGATGTTGACTACGACTGGCGAACATCAATAATAATTCGGTATCTTCCGTCATTTTTTCATCGACGGTAGGACGTAATAATATTTGCCTAAGCATTTCTGCCATAGGCGTTCCGCCAGGTTCTCGTGTGCTAATGAATTCGATGTGGTGGGCTTTCAGGTATTTTTCAATAAACCCCATTGCCGTGGTCTTACCCGCACCTTCAATACCTTCAATGGAAATGAACTTAGCCGACATGGTTTTTCCTAAGGAACAACAGATAGCCAAGCATTCTCCCATTTAGTCTTAGAAGGGTCAACTTATGCAAATTTTGTATTTGCAGTGACTAAAATTTAGCGGGATTACCAGGGTTAAGCATATTATATGTATCTACGGGCGAAGAAGCAGATGCATGAGATTCACTGCTTGATGAATCTTGTTCATTAAACGATGAAGATTGAGATGGAACAAATGCTTCATTTGTCTGGCCACTTGAGTGATTTAATAATCCAGCAATTGCACCAATAGCACCAATCGAACCAATCATACTCGTGAGGGGCCTGTTTTGTTCGGCTATAATCTGTCTTTGATTGTAACCATCCACCACTTGATTTTGCTGATCGGGTGTCAGGGTGTTGAATTGACTGGTAGGCATACCAAATGACATGGGCTCCCCACAACCAGTGAGGGTCGCGAGGGCACATAAATTTATGATATAAAACAATTTCAAAATCGTGTTTTTCATTGTGTTACCAACCAAAAGCAGTAAAAAAATTAATATGGCTAATTATAATCATTATTAATAAAATTGTAAATATTTTAATCAATTCTATATGCCGTGATGGAAGAAAAACGAGAAAATGATGTTGAATTAGCTAATTTAGCTAACTCTCAGGATTAGTTATAAATCCCTGACAAAACATAACGCCAAAAATAATGTTCGATGAGAGCATTATTAAAAAATTGATAATGTGAATGTTTGCGCTTCGCTTGTGCAATCGCTTTTTCATGTTCAGCAAATGTTTCTGAAAATCGATGTGAGCCATTCATATCATAATTTTTTGCAACAAAATAAAGATATTTGTGATGCTCAGGATGCAATGCTGCGTGGATAGATTGGATACTTGGCATCGCAATGGGTGTTGGCGGTAAACCTTGTGTCATGTATGTATTGTATGGGCTCTTGCGTAATATATCCGTACGATGAATCGTGCCATCAAAATGGGATCCAGCTGCGTAAATAACGGTTGGATCAATTTGCAATAACATGCCTTTATTTAAGCGATTAATGATTACGCCTGCAATAATGGGACGCTCAAATTCAACACCTGTTTCTTTTTCAATAAGCGATGCGACCGTCAAAGCATCTTCTTCAGAAGAATAAGGCAATCCTAATTCACGATTTTGCCATTCGTTATTGATAAATTTTTGCATGCGATGATACGCTTGACGTAAAATCACGAGATCTGATGTACCACGTACAAAATAATATGTATCAGGATACAACCATCCTTCAGGTTTTAATTGCGGCCCACCCAGTTGTTGCATGATGTCTGTATCGTTTAAAGATCCAATGGTATGTTTGATGTTCGGATCATTTTCTAACGCATGACGCACATGATCAAAACTCCAACCCGCCACTACTGTAAAACTGTGATACACCATGCCGGTACCTGTCATAATTTGATATAACAATTTCGGCGGTGTTGTGCCTTTTGGAAAAAGATATTCACCCGCTTTTAATTCATGGTTATCACCATGCAACCAAATCAACCATTTAAAAAAAATCGGGTGACGGATAACGTCTAATAAATATAAATCGTGAACCACTGTTGAAACAGTTGCGCCGGCAGGTACGTCGTAACGATAACCTTCATCGCGCGTGACGAGTGAATGACGTAAAAAATGAACCCATGCAAAAACAACACTGAGACAAACAGCTAACAGAACTGCAATGCAAGCTAAAAAAATACGGTGTTTAGGACGAATCATTCTGCAAACCGACGAAACAATAATGTGCCATTGGTTCCGCCAAACCCGAATGAGTTAGAAAGGACAATATCAATTTTTCTTTGTTGTGCCGTGTGCGGAACTAAATTTAAATCACAACCCTCACTGGGATTGTCTAAATTAATTGTAGGCGGTGCGACTTGATCACGGATAGCGAGCACACTGAAAATTGCTTCGATTGCACCCGCAGCACCCAATAAATGACCTGTCATTGATTTGGTTGAACTCACAGCAACGTTTTTAGCAGCGCTGCCTAAACTGCGTTTAATACCGAGAATTTCTAATTCATCACCCGCGGGAGTAGATGTTGCATGCGCATTAATATAATCCACTTGATCGGGATTTATTTTTGCATCACGCATAGCAGCACTCATGGATGTTGCACTACCACGACCATCAGGATCAGGTGTCGTCATATGATTCGCGTCAGCACTCATGCCAAAACCAGATAATTCAGCATAAATATGTGCGCCACGTTTTTTAGCATGTTCGTAATTTTCGAGAACTAAAATACCCGCACCATCACCCAAGATAAAACCATCTCGATCACGATCCCAGGGGCGACACGCTTTTGCTGGCTCATCATTGCGAGTGGATAAAGCGCGCATCGCAGCGAATCCACCAATACCTAAGCGAGTTGCTGCCATTTCAGAACCACCGACCACCATAACATCCGCATCGCCATAAGCAATAGTTCGTGCTGCAAGACCAATGTTGTGCGTACCTGTCGTGCAAGCTGTCACA
>Ga0207150_1051_pt1 | contig 27112 bp, 26 predicted proteins | sample Alteio_BWMinHeat_32_FD_153526 | JGI IMG/M metagenome (GOLD analysis project Ga0207150, IMG submission 153526) | Enriched cells from forest soil in Barre Woods Harvard Forest LTER site, Petersham, Massachusetts, United States -... | ecosystem: Environmental > Terrestrial > Soil > Temperate forest >...
GTCCTGCAGAACTTTGAGCGCCTTGGCCTTGCGTCCTGAAACCGCGTACGTGTGTCCCAAGCCCATGACGAGGAAAAGGTTGCCAGGATGGGAGTCGACGGCGTCTTCCAGAACGCGGATGGCTCGCGGATACATTCGCTTCTGCGCGTAAGACCTTCCGAGCGCATAGCGCAACAGGAAATATCCTGGATTCAACTCGGATTTTGGTTTTTCCCCTTGATTGCAATCCTCGATCGTACAAACAAGACTGTTGTGCGCTCCATCCAGGGAGTTGCCGCTCGGCTTGCGCGGTGCGATAATTCGACTGCGAACGAGAGACATCCTGCGCGTGGGATTTCTTCAGGGGGAAGCATGGGAGTTCGAGACGCTTGGATTGAGAAGCGGTTGGCGGAGACAGCGGCGGCGAATGGAACATGCAATGTTTCTCAGATGCACTACGCGCGCCAGGGCGTGGTCACGGAGGAGATGGCCTTCGTCGCGGGGCGCGAGAAGATCGAGCCGGAATTGGTGCGCAGCGAAATCGCTCGCGGACGCGCCATCATTCCCGCGAACATCCACCACAAATCGCTCGAGCCCATGGGCATCGGCGTGGCCTTCAAGTGCAAGATCAACTCGAACATCGGCAATTCCGCAACCACCTCGAACATCGACGAAGAGCTGAAGAAGCTTCACCATTCGGTTCACTATGGCGCCGACACGGTGATGGACCTCTCGACCGGCGGCGATATCCCCACGATTCGCAAGGCGATCATCCAGGCTTCGCCGGTCCCGATCGGCACCGTGCCGATTTACGAAGCGCTCTCGCGCGTGAAGCGCAACGAAGATTTGACGATCGGTCTGATGCTCGAAGTGATCGAAGAACAGGCCGAGCAGGGCGTGGACTACATGACGATTCACGCCGGCGTGCTGCGCGAATTCGTGCCGCTGGTGCGCAACCGCATCACGGGCATCGTCAGCCGCGGCGGCGCGCTGTTGGCGCAATGGATGAACGCGCACAAGAAAGAGAATTTCCTGTACGAACATTTCGACGACATCTGCAAAATCTTCCAGAAGCATGACGTGAGTTTTTCTCTGGGCGATGGATTGCGTCCTGGATGTCTGGCCGATGCCAGCGACGCCGCGCAGTTCGCGGAGTTGAAAGTGCTGGGCGAACTGACGACCAAAGCGTGGGAGCACGACGTGCAAGTGATGATCGAAGGCCCCGGGCACATTCCGATGGACCAGATCGAGTTGCAGGTGAAAAAAGAAATGGAGTTGTGCCACGAAGCGCCGTTTTACACGCTGGGGCCGCTGGTGATCGACATCGCACCGGGCTACGACCACATCACCAGCGCGATCGGGGCGGCGATGATCGGCTGGCACGGCGCGTCGATGCTGTGCTACGTCACGCCGAAGGAACACCTCGGTTTGCCGAATGCGGAAGACGTGAAGCAGGGCGTGATCGCCTACAAAATTGCGGCCCACGCGGCCGACGTGGCGCGGCACCGTCCCGGCGCGCGCGACCGCGATGACGCGCTCTCCTACGCGCGCTTTCTTTTCGACTGGAACAAGCAGTTCGATCTGTCGCTCGATCCGGAAACGGCGCGCGCGATGCACGATGAAACGCTGCCGGATGATTTCTACAAGGACGCAAAATTCTGCTCGATGTGCGGCCCGAAATTCTGCTCCATGAACATGACGCAATTGGCGGAATCACTGGACGGCAAAGACCAGTCTGAACGCCAGCAGAAATTCGTCGAATTACTCGCGAGAGTCGAGAAGTAGAGTAAAGAATTTTCGACGAGAGCAAGCGCCCTGACGCTCTGCTGGTGGGCCAATATCCGACAATCACCGTTTATTGCGACGTGATCTGGGGACTGGCTCTGCATGAGCCGTCAGTGCGGCGTGTGATAGGATTTGGCGGAAGGTATGGGTCAGATGGAACACCGCCAGAGCACGGCGAACGAAGTACATTTTGACCCCTCGTTGTATCCCCGGACGTATCCAGTTTCCCGTCAGAATCAGTGGTCTTGGATTGCGGTGGGACTCGTTATCGCCCTTGGATTGCCAATCCAGTTTTGGCGATCGCAAGGCCTGAACTCGCAACCGAAGGTACTCTTTGCATTGCTGTTCGTACTGGCGGGCGGCTTTTTGGTGCTCCGAGCGCTCACGCTGAAGCTCATTCTCGAGCCGGACGCTGTAACCCTGCGGGGGGTTTTTTCAAGTCGCAGACTACTGCGGTACGAGATCGCGGGATGGCGTGCGGGCAGCGGTGGAGCGGGAAAAACACTTGTTCCGCGAGACGACGCCAAAAAGGCCGTCGCGTTCCCCGAAATGAAAACGGACCACGCATTCTTCGCATGGTTTGCGGGCATCCCCGAGGTCAAGGCAGCCAACGTCATGGACACAGCTCCCAGCGACTCTATCCTCACGTCGTTCCTCACATGGGTTGGCTTAATGGCCGCATTGCTGGCAACATTTCTTCTTCTCATTCTTCTGGACCATCGACCGTTTGAAATACAAATCGTTTCCCTTGTTGCGGACACCGAGTTCGTTTTCTTCCTGGTCTTTTTTGATTCGAGGGCGTGGCGCGGATACAGCTTGCGTAACAAGCGGGTTCAGCAGGAGCTGCCCCGCCTTTTGGGCATCCACTGCTTCTGTCTTGTCCTGATATTTGCACTGCTAACCTTCGCACTTTCCGTAGAGCCTCGCTTGCCTAGTTCATGGGTCACGAAGAACGGCCCAAAAGACACGTCTCCTTTTGCTCTAGTACTCATCTTCATTGGCGGCGTCACGCCGACGATTCAGGCGTGGCGTTATCGAAGGATATTGAGGCGCGCCGTAGAGGACGAGAACACGACGACCCCATGATGGCCTGGCAATACGTACCACAACGCACGGCGTCCGCACAGTAGACAGAGGCAACAAACGCGCGAAGTCTTGATAAGTCTTATTGGCCAACCACCGACGCTCTTTAGGAACCGTTAATCCTCAAGGTCCTGGCGGAACACCGGCTGCGATGGATCGAGGCTGCCGTCGATGACGGAAACGACCAGACCTTCGTATGCGCTCGTCGCCTCAGACAGCACGGAGTAGCCGCGTTCCCACTGCAGCGCTCCAGTAGACGAATAGATGAGTGTGAAGTACCGGCCAGCGGAATACTGAAGTTCGAGCAGCTTATTCGGTACGTCGGGATCGCCTTCCTGCCCCAGGACGTCCATCAGCGCCACGGTCCACTGCCTGCCTTTCGGGTCGGTAACGACCTCGCGCTCGATGTACTGCCACTCGTCCATGCTCCACAGCGGCATATTTATGCGAGGAGTTCATCGAGCGCTCTGGCGACCTGCGCACCGGTGAACGGTTTCGGGATTAGCATGACTTTTTGGGCATTCCTGGAACGGAGGCTCGAGTCAGCCTCCTCCGGCGTATCACTGATGATGACAACGGGAAGTTCGGCGAGATTCGGAAGGTGACGCACGGTGTCGAAGAGCGATTCGCTCATATCATAGACGGAGCAATCGAGCACCAGCGCATCGGCGCGCTGCTCCTGAAGCAACTCGTTGACAGAAGTGGTATAGCCCGTGGCGAAGACTTCGTAACCGCGATCGCGCAACGCAAATGTCAGCAGCTCGGCGATTTCCGGCGTGTCGTCAATGAGCAGGATGCGCCGCAACCGTCCGCTACTTCTTGCCGGTCCCGGCGGAAGGTAAGCGCGCCTTTTTGCCTGCGGAGGGCTCCAGATCCAGAACCCACACTCGACCGCCGGCCGTGTAGTAGGCACGGTGATCGTTCTCGATCATCGCGCCCCAGGCCTCCAGCGTGCGCATCGCGAACGTGTATCCCTCGAAGTTGTTGCGCGCGTGGGACAGCACTTCGTTGGTGTGCCAGTTGTCGGTGAGGATAGCGTCGCCTGCATGCACGCGCACAACGGTGAGGTATCTGTCGTATGCCGCCTCGGGCCGTACGTCGCGCGTCGAACCGCGCTTCTTGCCTTCGGTGACGATATAGCTTTCCTGCGCATTCACAGGGGCAGGCGGAGGAGGAACGTTCGTGCTCATAGAGTCTCCGCCAGGGCCGCGGCTTCCACTGCGGACGCCATATTGACCAGGTTTTTCGCATCCGCGGCCCGGATCAAGGCCTCCGGCAACTCGACGCCCATCATTTGCCATTGCTGGTTGGCAAAGTTCTGGAGCTTGGCGATGTGCTCGGCGTGGAGATGGCCAAAGCGTCCTTGCAGCCTTAAGTACTCCGATACCGGCCGCATGTTCCGCGGACGGAAGCTGTAATCGTACGCGCGCGCCTCGGGGTTCCACTCCCAGATCGGATAGAGTCCGCATTCCACAACCAGCCGCCCGAGATCGATCGAGCGCGGCGTCTCGTACACGAAACCCTTCTGACACGGCGTGTAGATCATTAAGTAGGCAGCGCCCTTGTGGTTGAGTCCTTTGCGCACCTTGTTCATCAAGTCGATCGGGTAGCCCACGCTCGCGGTGGCCACGTAGCAATGGGGATGGCCGGCGGCCATCATGCGCGCGAGGTCTTTGGGGAACAGTGTCTTCGCTTCGGGAACCATCGGACCCGGAGGGGAGAAGGTCGTCATGCCGCCGTAGGGCGTGCGCGACGACGCCTGGATGCCCGTGTTCGCGTATTGCTCGTTGTCGTAGCAGATGATCAGGCAGTCGTGATTCCGATAGAGTGCGCCGGAAATCGAGGCCAGGCCGATGTCGGACGCGCTGCCGTCGCCGGCTTCGCAAATAATGTTCGGAAAGGCGCCTTTCCACTTACCTTTTCGAATCATGGCTTCATAGGCGGCGGCGACGCCTGCGGTGAAGCTCCCCGCACTGCCAATCTGCGTGTGCGCCCAGGGCACATTGTAGGGCGTACACAAATAGGAGCTGTTGGCGACATACATGCATCCTGTCGGTCCTACCAGGATCGTGTTGTCGCCAGACGCCTTGCTCGTCATCCGGTACTGAATGGAGGGACCGCAGCCGGCACAGGTGCGGTGGCCGGGAACGAACGGCTCAGACGACGGTAACTCAGGGTTGTAAAAGCGCGCCCCCTGATTCGGACTGTCGAAAAGCGGCAGCAACTGCCGTTGAACTTCGATTGCTGGCATATCCGTTCCTCCCGATGGCGGGCGATAAGCCCTGAATCACTATCGTAGTGCAGATTGCTAAGACCGCTGTAACGAATTCTCTTCTGGCGGGCTCTACTTCGAGTCCCCGCTCATTTACTCTTCGAATCCGACCCAATGGGTACGCTTTTCGATTTTACCGCGTTTCTGCGCTTCGAGCATTTTCTGAGTCATCCAGTAGAATTCCTTCAGCACGATCGCCTCGCCACCCATTCCCGCCATGAAGGAGAAGACGAGGGGGGCGCTTTTCGCTTTCGTAGAGCGCCGCAGCGACCTCGGCGTACAACGAGCCGCCACTGCTCACACTGCCGAGTCCCATGTTGGTCTCTATGACACCGACCACCTTGAACTTACTGAGGACTTCGTTCACGCGATCGGTTGGGTAGGGCCTGATGGTTCGCAGTCGTACGAGCCCGACCTTCGCGCCCCGATCGCGCATGTGCTTAATTGCGTAACGCGCCGTCACCGCGTGGGCGCCCTGCACGAAAAAGACGACGTCGGCGTCATCGGTCATAAACTCTTCGATCCACGCGTCATATCGCCGTCCGAAGATGTGCGCGAACTCTTCATGGGCTTGTTCGATGACCGCCATCGAGCCTTCCATGGCCCGAGCACGCTCCAACTGAAGCGGCGGACCCTGCTCGGGCATAATTTGCGGGCCGTGCGAAACGGGATGCCGTGGATCGAGTGGATAGGGATGCTTGTACGGCGGAAGAAATTCCTTCACCTGGCCCGGATCGGGCAATTCGACGTCGCAGGTGATATGAGAGACGAAGAAACCATCCTGGCAGACCATCTGGGGCAAGAGCACGCGCGGGTCTTCGCCGATTCGATAAGCAATCAGGTGATTGTCGAATGCTTCTTGGGCGTCGCACGACCAGCCCATCAACCACCCCATATCACGCGTGGAGAGCGCGTCGGTGTGCTCGGAACCGAAATCGCCTGGCGGATCGAGCGTGCGGTCGGCAATCATCATCTGCACCGGCATGCGGCTTCCCGAAATCGGCGAGTAGAGCTCGTATGCGAACTGCACCCCCACGCCCGAGCTGCCTGTGAAAACACGCGCACCGCTCGATGCCGCGCCGTGCGCGATGCTCAATTGCGAGTGCTCGCTGTCGGCCACGATATATTCGGCGTCGAGTTCTCCGTTGGCCACCATTTGCGCGAGCGCCATCATCGTCGCCGTGTATGGACGGATCGGATAGGCCGTAATCACATCTACGTCGGCGTATTTGGCGGCTTGCGCCGACGCAACACAGCCATTGATCCGGACCGTCTTCTTTCTTGTTTCCGTAACCGTCGTTGCCATGGTTTACTCCGCACGGTGCTCAGGCACCGCGACTGATTCGCTCGCAAGGTCCGCTTACAGCCTGACATACTGCCAATTCGAACCTAAATACTCTTTGCCATTCGATCCGGCAGATTTCTCAGTTCTTCCGCTTGCCGTCCGTGCAGCCCCTGCGTTATTGCGAACGCGGTGTCCATTCGAACGACGCCGGAATCGAAGTCGAGTTCGGGCACGCCCTCGAGGCAGCCGGTTGGGCACTCCTCGATGCACACGCGGCATCCCTTGCAGTAGTCGACCAGAATCTTATAGAGACCGTTCGAACGCACCGAACGCACAATGCACGGCTCGGGACAAACCAAATAACAATTGTCGCAGGCGTTGCACGTGCCGCAGCTGAAACAGCGGCTGGCCTCCTCGACCGCCTGCTCTTCCGAGAACGCCTGGATCACTTCCTCCTGCGTTCTGCGCCGGCTTTTCGGAGGTAGCAGCGCCTGCTGGACGCGCGGGAAGTGCGGGAAATACGTCATGTTCATGCGGTTCAAATCCACGATGACGTCCACGGGAATCGTCCGTGGCTGCAACGCCTCGCCGCGCAACACCTTGTCCAAATTGAACGCGACACGCTTGCCGTCGCCAACAGCATTCACCACCATCAGCGGCTGGCCTGAACCCAGCTGCACAACGTCGCCTGCGGCAAAAAATTTGGTGTCACCGAGACGTCCGAACTTGTCGATTTTGATCGTGCCGCGCTCATTCTTAAATTCGGCCGGCAGCCAGCCGAGGGATGCCCGCTGCCCCACCGCGATGATTACGTTGTCGACGGCGAAGCGCTCCGCGGGGGCCTCTCGATCGATGTTAATCGTTGAGGCGTTGATTGCGCCGGCGAAGCGCGCCGGATGTAGTTGCAAGGCCTCGACCTTGCCGTTGCCGAGCACCGCGGTCATGGCCCGCCCGTGCAACAGGTCCACCCCTTCTTCGACCATGTCGTGCAGATCTTCCGGCACGGCCGGCATCTCTTTGGGGTTCGCCTCCACAGTGATCATGGTTACTTCTACCGCGCCTTGGCGCAGCGCCTCGCGGGCGCAATCAATGGCGGTGTTTCCGCCACCGATGACGGCGACGCGAGCGCCCAGCTGGACCTTGGATGTGCCCATGCCGATGTCGCGAAGGAACGGAAGTCCATACAGCACGCCGTCCTTATTCTCGCCCTCGGCTCGCACGCTGTTGGGCTCGATAAGGCCAACGGCCAGCACGACGGCGTCGTAGTTCTTTTTCAAGTCGTCCCAGGTGACGTCCTTCCCCACTTCGGTGTTCGTCTTGATCGTTATGCCAAGTTCGACGAGGCGCTCGATTTCGCGATCGAGCACATGCTGGGGGAGAACCCAATCCGGAATGCCGCCGCGATTGAGTCCGCCTGCCTTTGGCGATTTCTCAAGGATCGTCACCGCATAGCCGAGGCGCGCGAGCTGGTAGGCAGCGCTGTGGCCGGCGGGACCTGATCCTACGACGGCAACTTTCTTTCCGTTGGGCGTCCCAGCCTTGACCACGTCACGGGCCAGCGCCTGTCCGAGATCGCCAAGAAACCGTTCGACCGCGCGAATCGATATGGCCTCGTCGTACTGCCCGCGGTTGCAGGCCTGCTCGCAGGGGTGATAGCACACCCGGCCCGTGACCGACGGGAAGGGCATGTCTTCCTTGATGAGCGCGTAGGCGTCCAAATACTTGCCGCGCTTCACGAGGTCAAGATAGCCTTGGATCTTTTCGTTGGTGCCGCAAGCGTTGTTGCAGGGGGGCAACTTGTCCCGGTACACCGGGCGGATGGCGCGCCAGTTGCCGGTTGGGAACAGGTCCTGCCCCTTTTCTTGCGAAGGCGCAGGTGTGATGCCGGCGAACGGTACCGTAAGCCAGTCGGGGATGCGCGTGCCTTTGGTCGACATAGAGTCCTTTTCTATGCAGCCACTGGATTCAGCGGCAGGATGTGCAATTCTTCTAGTGCCAAATGAAACGCCTTCTTGTTCGCAATCATGGGCTCAATCGTTTGCATCTTGACGATGCCCGTAGTTTTTACTACTGCTGCAATTAACGGAGCAGCAATATCGGGAGCGATCGACTTGTTGCGCTCGGCGGCGCCTTCGGTTGAAAGGCGGTCGAGGCCTAGCTCGCCCAGCCGGTAGTAGAGCCATTTGCGGTCGGCCAGCTTGGCGGCATCCACGCAGACAAGTTGGGCCAGCCGCTCGGGACCCGGCACGAAGCGAATCATGTACTCCGGCGTGTAGTGCGTGTTGATCACCAGCGTTCCGCCAGGAGGCATCCCGCGCATATAATCCCAGCCCTTGACCATGGTCTCCTCGACCAGTACGACGATGTTGGGATGCTCGTTTTCGTAGGTGAGGGCGTTTTCAATCACGCCGTCGCTCACGCGACAGTACTTGCGCGTCGGGGCATTGGTGCGATCGGGATTGTCGACGTAGTTCTCCATCGCTTGTGAGAACTTCCCTTCGCTCCGGGCGGAGGCGGCGACGGAATTGACGATGTCGCGGCCCTCTTTGTCCATGATGATGCCGCGCGTCCAAACCGTGAGCTCTGTATAACTCATGATTAACCCTCGTCATCTAGATGCGCAGGGGAAAATTCCCCGGCGCCATTTTTCAGCGCATTCGCTCTGTTTATTTGCTTGGGACTGCCACGATCGGACTCAAGAACCGCCAGGAAATCACTGCGCAATACGGTGAAAGGCGCGACGCGAGTGCCATCCTGAAATTCCGCAATCGCCAAAAGAGTCGCCTTTTTGCAGAAGCTTTCGATGTCGGCACCCGTGAGCCCTTCCATCCCGCGTGCGAACTCCTCGAGATCGACATCTGGCGCCAGCGGCACACGCCGGCAGCAAAGCCGCAGGATGGCCGCGCGATCGGCAATGTCTGGTTTTGCGAAGCGGAGTATATAGTCGAAGCGGCCGCTTCGCAAGAGCGCCGGATCGACGCGCTCGGGACGATTTGTGGCTGCCAGCAAGATCACGCCTTTGACGTCGCGCAAGTTGTCAATCTCACGCAAAAGCTGGCTAATTATTCTCTGATGGACGTCCGTGCCGAATTGATCCGAACTGAACTTCGGTGCGACCGCATCGATCGTGTCGAAGAAGAGGATGCACGGCGCGGCGCGTCTGGCCTTCTTGAAAACTTCACGCAGCGCCCTCTCGGATTCGCCCAACCACTTCGAGTACAGTTGCGGGCCATCAATAGCTATGAGCGGAACCTGCTTCTCGCCCGAGAGCGCCCGCGCCATGGCGGTCTTTCCGGTACCCGATGGTCCCACCAGCAGAATGCCTCGCGGCGGCGCAAGACCGACCCGCTCGTAGATCTCGTCGTGCATGTGTGAATGCTCGACGACGGCATCGAGCAACCGTTTCACTTCGTTTAGACCACCGAGGGTTGCAAACGTCGACGCGCTTTTCTCAATATAGAACTCGCGAGTCGCGCTGGGCTCGACTTCTTTCAGGCCGGCGAGAAAGTCGTCGCGGGTAACTTGCAGGGCCCCTAGTTCGGCGGAGGCGGCATCATCGTTCTCCATTGGGACGGCAGTGAGGAATCGGCGCAGGGCAATCATGCCGACTTCTTGTCCCAGCGCCTCGAGATCGGCGCCGACGAAGCCGTGGGAATGCTCGGCGATTTCCGAGAGGTTGACGTCAGGCGCAAGGGGCATGGCGCGTGTGTGGATCTTGAGGATTTGCAGGCGTGCCTGTGTGTTCGGAACGCCGATTTCGATTTCGCGATCGAAGCGGCCGGGACGCCGCAGCGCCGGGTCAAGAACCTCGGGGATGTTGGTCGCGCCGATGACGATGACCTGGCCGCGCGCCACAAAGCCGTCCATCAAACTGAGGAGTTGCGCCACGACGCGCTTTTCGACCTCGCCGGACACTTCGGCGCGCTTGGGGGCCACAGCATCAATTTCATCGATGAAAAGAATCGCTGGCGCGTGGCGCGCCGCTTCCTCGAAGACTTCGCGGAGCTTGGCTTCGCTCTCGCCGTAAAACTTGCGCATGATCTCGGGGCCGTTCAGGTGAATGAAGTGCACTCGGCTTTCGGCCGCCACGGCGCGGGCCAGCAGGGTCTTGCCGGTCCCTGGGGGACCGTACAATAGCACGCCTTTGGGCGCTAGAATTCCCAAGCGCTCGAAGACGCGCGAATGCTTCAGGGGCAGCTCGACGATTTCCCGTACTCGGGCTACTTCGCGCTCCAGCCCGCCGATGTCCTCGTAGGAGACCGCCGGAGCGCGCGCGGCCGTCTGCTCGCCCTCCACGACGCGGAGGTCGGTGCGTTTACCGATTACGACAGTTCCGGAGGGTATTGTGCGCACAACCTGGAAGTTCACGGCCTTGGCGAACGTCGGCACACGCACCACGCAGCCAGCGATCACCGGGACTCCCACTAGATCTTCAAGCATCCGGTCAGGCGCGATGGTTGCCGGCGCGGCCCCCACCCACAACGGCGACAAGCGAACAGCAACCGCCTGCTCGTGTTCGATTGGCGCAACGTTCACCTGCTCCTGCAGCCCCGCACTGCAATTACTGCGGCAGGTGCCGTCGATCTGGATCATGCCTTCGTAGCCTTCGTCGGAAAGCTCGGCGCGCGCCACGCCAATCGTGCCGCCGGTGATCTTCAGCACGCCGCCCGCTCGGGCGCCCATGCGCTGCAGGTCGGCCGGCGCGAGTCGTGCGATAGCATGACCGATGTCCTCGACGCGCGCTTCCGCAACGCGTAGCGTGAGAGTTCCCGCGAGAGACGATGGGGAGATTGCCGTCATGGTGTAGTTTGCAATCTGCTCTGGATTTGTCGCGCGAATCCGTCGAAGAGCGCCAACATCTTCTGTTTTTCTGCGTGATCGGGTTCGTGAGACGCAATGGCCACGCGGGTCATATCATTCCCCAGATCAGTCAATCGGATCGTTCCCAGATTGGTATGCTCGATGGCCCAACCTTCACCCTTGACAGAGGTGACCGCCATGCTCAGCGTGACGCGATCACTTTCCCACGGCACGACGATGGCATTCAAGCTTCCGTGTCCCGTGGCATACTGCTCGATCGCGCTGGAAACGTCGCGCGGGGAGCCGGCGGTATTGAACTCAATAATCTCTACTTGCATCGCCAACCTGTGTTACACTGGCCCAGTGATTGGACCACTTGGAAAGGAAATTTAACACTCGTGCCACAGACTGTCAAGAGCTTTTCTCGTCCTCGCGGGAGCCAGGCCGGCCTCATCGAGCCGATTAAAAAGACGCGCGTCGCCGAGGAGGTTGCCGACCGCATCCGCACGCTAATTCTGGACGGAACTTTTCCGCAGGGCGAGCCGCTGCCTTCGGAACGCGTCCTGACCGAGCGCTTCGGAGTGAGCCGCGGATCGATCCGCGACGCGCTACGCATGCTGGAAACGATTGGCCTGATCGAGACACAGCACGGGCGAGGCACGTTTCCGCGCGAACTGACTGTCGATCGCCTCGTCGCGCCGCTGGCCTCGATGATGACGTTCCAGCATGATCTGCAGGACGAACTCCTGGACGTCCGCCGCATGTTCGAACCCGCCGTCGCACGCGCGGCGGCAACGCGCGCCACCGTTGAAGATTTCGCCGATCTGCAACGTATCCTCGACGCGCAACAGCGCAAGCTAAGAAAAGGGCAATCGGCCATCGTCGAGGACACGGCCTTTCATGCCGCGCTGGCAAGGTCCACGCGCAATCGCGTGGTCGTGAGCCTCATGGCCACACTCAATGATTTGCTCGTGGAATCGCGTAAGCTGACATTGAAACAGAAAGGCCGTCCTGCTAAATCCATCGAGGGGCACGAGGCAGTGGTTGCAGCGATGCGCCGGCGTGACGCCGAGGGCGCGGCGCGAGCCATGTACAATCACATCGATCAGATCGCCGATCTGCAATCGCAAACTCGCGAGCTTCGCGAAGATGACGGCAAGTAGTGGGAGTCGCGACCCATGGATGAGAGTCTCCGCGCGCAGATCGAGACTTATTTGTCGCACCTCGATGGCCTGATCCACCGCGGGCGTCAAGTTCGCGACACTTTAGTGAATCATCCCTCCAGCAAATCCGCGATCGCGGCCACTCGCGCGTGGCAGGAAGATTGCGGGATAACGATCAATCAATTATCCGGAGGCAGCAAGGCTCACTGGCTTGCGCGGTCGTTCAGCGAAGCCTTCCTCATGCGCTCAGCGGCGGGGCATGCTGCCGAGGGCGCAGCGCCGGAAGAAATCGTCAGGCGTTTGCTCAAAGTGCTTGAGCAAGCCGTTGCTTCACTGACTGGGACGGACGATGGCGCGGTTATTTCTGCGTCATCGCAAGCGCCAGCTCCTCACCGCTTTGATTTCGTTCACAACCGCGATCTCCGGCCAATCGTCGAACAGGCTTACACCGATAGCCGGCGCGCCCTCGAACAAGAGGACTATGACTTGGCGCTGCGCACTTCTTGCGGAATCCTGGAGGCCATCATCACGGACGCGCTGGAACACCAGGGGCTCGGTGCGCTGGCTGCCTCGGACTCACCGTCGGGGAAGATTGCCGATTGGTCGTTCGAGACGCGCCTCGCCGTCGCGGAAAGGGCGGGGCTTATTCGCGGCGGGTGCGCGCGGCTGCCCGCAATCGCTCGAACGTATCGAGATATCAACGATGCTAATGGCGAGGGCCAATCGGAACCGAGTGTTTCCGAGCGTGATGCGCGACGTACCGGGCAGGTGCTTCACGTGGTGATGAGAGATCTGGATCCTGGGCGGTAGAGCGGGGCTTTTGTGCGTCGGCGTTCCGGCCAGCATGGCAAATTCAAGGCCATCCCCGCCTGAAGGCGGGCGCTACAACATCCGACTAATCCATTAATGCGAAATTTCTTCGAGTGCGAGACCTGCGGTGCGTGGTCCAAAGATACCGATAGACAGCACGACCATCAGCATGCTGGCCGCAATGAATGCGAAGACGCCTTTGGTGCCGAAGTTCTCGAGGAAGAAGGCGATCATGAAGCTCGTGAATATCGTTGAGAGGCGGCTCCAGGAATAGACGAACCCGATCGCACGCGCCCGGATCCGGGTTGGGAAAAGCTCGGCCTGATAGGCATGAAGAGAGTAGGACAGTAGATTGTTGGAAAGAGTGATGAACATTCCGAAGACGATCAGCAACATGGTACTCGTCTGCCGCGCGAAGAGGAGACCGAACGTCGCTGTGCCGATCGCCGCGCTGACGATTTGCCACTTGCGTTCGAACCGGTCGGCAATCAGCGCGCACAGCAATGGACCAATCGGATAGATCACAGCAATAATCGCTGAGTATTGTAAGCTGTTGGTAACATTCGCGCCTTTGGAGGCCATCAGCGCGGGGACCCAATTGCCGAATCCATAGAAACCAATCGTTTGGAAGAAATTGAAAACCACCAGCATTAGAGTTCGCCCGCCGTACGGGGCCACCCATATCTCGGAGAACTTCCCCATGCCACCCGCTTCCGACGGCCCGGCAACAGGCTCGCTCAGTGGTCGGCCGATCTCCGCTTCGACGCGAGCCTCGATCTCGGAAATCGCTTTGCTGGCTTCGTCGAGCCTGCCTTGCTGGGCGAGCCAACGAGGGGACTCCGGGATGCTCCGGCGGATAAACCAAACCGCGATGGCGCCGAACGAACCTAAAAAGACCACCCAGCGCCATCCAGCCACGCCCAATGGAGCGCGCGGAACCAAAATCCAAGCGATCAGAGCGACGAACGGGATGGCCGTAAATTGGACGGACTGATTGATGGCGAACGCCCGTCCCCGAATTTTCTTTGGAACAAGCTCGGAAATGTAGGCATCGATGGTCACCAATTCCACGCCGATGCCGAGGCCCGCGATAAATCGCCACAAATCGATCCCCACGTTTGTGCGTTGCAATCCCATGGCGATGCTTGCTGCCGTGTACCAGAGCAACGAGAATGTGAATATGGCGCGGCGTCCGAAGCGGTCCGCCACGGAGCCGAATACGATCGTCCCGACAAAGAGTCCGGCGAACGTTGCGGCGGCAAAGGAAGCCTGGTCGGTGAGACCGAAGAATCCCTTTTCCCCGGCACGAAAAATCCCGCTGGAAAGCAGACCCGGGCTCAGATAGGCGGTTTGAAACAGATCGTACATTTCAAAGGCGGCGCCGAGAGATAGCAGGATGACCAGCCGCCAGACTTCCCAGCAAGCGGGCAGCCGGTCAATGCGCGCCGTGATTTGAGCTGCGCTACTTGGAGGCATCTCTCACTCTCATCGTCGTGGCGGCGCGTTTCGCGTTACTGCTCGCCGCGTTTGGTTTTCTAGAAAATTCCCGGGCGGCCTTTTGCAAGGGCCTCTCCTGGCAGTTCAATATTTAGATGGTGTAAGTCTCCGGCTTGAAGGTCCGAGAGCCTTTGTGCGGCATCGAGAAATCTTTGGGATTCTTGGGGTGAAATAATTCGCTCGGTGAGGGTCTGAAATTTTCGGATATAGTCAACGCGTGTGAATGGTTTCGCGCCCAGCGGATGAGCGTTTGCGACGGCCAACTGGTCTTCGATTCGCGAGCCGTCCTTGAGCTGGATCTCTACCCGTCCACCGAAAGCTTTTTTGGCGGGGTCGATCGCGTGGTATCGGCGCGTCCACTCTTCGTCTTCCCGAGTTTCAATGCTGCGCCAGATCCGGACAGTATCCGGGCGGCTGGCTCGTTCCGGCATGTAGCTCTCGACATGGTGCCAGCGGCCATCTTGAAGGGCCACGGCGAAAATATACATGATGGAATGATCGAGAGTTTCCCGGCTGGCCATCGGATCGAACTTTTGCGGATCGTTCGCACCCGTGCCAATCACCGTATGCGTGTGGTGGCTGGTATGGATGATCACTTTTTCGACCTGCGAGAGATCAGCAATTTTTCCCCTCATGCGAAAAGCAAGATCGATCAATGCCTGTGCCTGATACTCGGCGCTATGCTCCTTCGTAAAACTTTCCAGAATGGCGCGTTTGGGTTCGCCAGGGCCGGGCAGTGGCACTTCATATTGCGCGTCCGGCCCATCGAGCATCCAGGCGACGACACTATCTTCTCCTTCATAGATCGGGCTCGGCGAATTTTCGCCACGCATGGCGCGATCTATCGCTTCGATAGACAATTTGCCGGAATGCGCTGGAGCGAATGCCTTCCAACTGCTGATTTCTCCTTTGCGTGACTGGCGGGTGGTGAAACTGACGTGGACAGCATGCTGGACGGCTTGATAGATCGTATTTACTGGAAGATTAATCATCGCGCCGATTCCCGCAGCCTGGGCCGGACCCAGATGCGCGATGTGGTCGATTCTGTGGCGATGGAGGCAAATGGCCTTGACGAGATCGATTTGTATTTCGTACCCGGCGGCAATTCCGCGAATGAGATCTTTTCCACTCCTCTTCATGGCCTGTGCTACCGCAAGGATGGGCGGAATGGTGTCTCCAGGATGAGAATAGTCCGCGGCTAAAAACGCGTCATGCATGTCTAGTTCGCGTACAGCGGTGCCGTTCGCCCAGGCCGCCCACTCGGGACTAAACCGTTGCTGAGATGTTACGCCGAATACGGTTGCGCCGTCGTTGCGCGGATGGCCAAGAGCCATCGTTCGAGCTGTAACGACTGGGGCGCGATTGATCGCAGCGATGGCCACGGCGGCGTTATCGATAATGCGGTTGATGACGAGTTCAGTTACGTCCAGTTGAACCGGGACGATGTCGGCTGCCACGATGGCAATTTTCCAAGCGAGCTGTTCTTCGCGAGGAAGCTGCTCCTTCGAGGGATGCACCCTTACCGGATGGATTTGCATTTTAGGACTTATCGAAAAACTATTTTTCTCCACCGTACTTGTCACCCAGTTCGTCAAACAATGGTTTCTTGACCAGGCGTTGGCGTTCCGCAAAACTCGCTACCAGCTCGCTGGCCTCCTCCATTCGTCCACTTGTCCTCAACTGTTTCAAGGCCGCCTGCATTCCCGCGATGGCCCCCTGGAGAGCAACGTTTGCATAGAGGACCAAACCGAAGCCCATCCTTGCCAACTCGTCCTGTGCAAAAACTGGCGTCTTTCCGCCAACAACAACGTTGATGACCTGCGGGACAGCCAACCGTTGGGGAATTTTGCGGATATCGTCCGCGCGTTCGGGAGCTTCCACGAAAGTCACGTCCGCACCGGCCTCGATGTACCGTCGAGCACGCTCGATGGCCGGCTCGAATCCCTCCACCGCGATGGCATCCGTGCGGGCGATGATCAGGAAATCATCGCTGCTGCGAGCATCGACGGCGGCCTTGATTTTTCCGGCCATTTCCTCCACCGCGATAACGGACTTATCAGAAAAGTGTCCGCATTTCTTCGGCATGGTCTGATCTTCGATCTGGATCGCATCGGCTCCCGCACGTTCTAGCACGCGCACGCAATGCCTAACGTTCAAGGCATTGCCAAAAGCTGTTTCCGCGTCAATAAGGACCGGAATGTTCACAGCCTCGCGGACCGTGACGGTATGCTGCGCAATTTCGGTCAGCGTGATGAACCCGAGATCCGGCATCCCCCAAAAAGAATTTGTTACCCCGGCGCCGGTGAGATACACGGCTTCGAAGCCGAGGTCCTCGATAATGCGGGCGGAGAGCGCATTTGCCGCGCCAGGCACGAGCAATCCGCGGCGTTCGGCCAGCTTCGCGCGCAGCAATCTTCCGGTGCTAAGACTCAAAGTCTTCCCTCACAACTTGAGAGCCAGATTCTGCGCGACTACAGTACACCTACTTCAGAAGATTTGCCGCTGTTCTTGCCTCATGAAATGGGGAGCCGAGTCTGTTAGTTTGAAGGGGCTTCGAGTAGACTTATTTGCAGAGAGCAGCTGCAGTGTGAACGAGAGGCAGGCCGATCATGAGCCAAAACGTGACTTTGGTTGACGTCACCCTTCGCGACGGATTTCAAAACGAACCGAAGCCCGTCTCGACGCGGGATAAGTTGCGGCTTGCAGAGAAACTCATCGCGGCAGGAATCAAGGAAATTCAGGCCACAAGCTTTGTACATCCGCGATGGGTGCCGCAAATGGCCGACGCCGAAGCCGTCGCAGCGGGGTTGGTCAAACTATCGGGCGTCACGTTCTCAGCCCTCGTGCCAAACTTGAAGGGCTATGACCGCGCCGTGGCTGCCGGCATTCTGCATCACGAATTCGTCATGTCGGCGAGTGATACGTTCAATCACAAAAACTTGAATCGTAGCATCGCGGAGTCCCTTGATTTGCTCGACGAAGTGACTCGCCGGGCCGAACAGGATGGCGTGGAAATCCGCGTGGGTATTGCCACCAGTTTCCACTGCCCCTTTGAAGGCACGATCTCCAGCAGCGCGCTGCTTGCCGTGGTCAAAGCCGTTCGGGAGCGCTGTCACTGGCGAATCGGAATTGCCGATACGGATGGAATGGCGTTTCCGGACCAGGTCACCGAAGCGGTGACCGTTTTGCGGGGAGAATTGAAGCTGCCTGTCGAAGACATCGCCCTGCATTTCCACGATACTTATGGACGAGGGCTGTCCAACGCTCTTGCCGGGCTCAAGACGGGAGTTCGAGAATACGACGCGACGACCGCCGGGCTCGGCGGATGTCCGTATTGCCCCGGTGCGAGCGGCAATTTGGCGACAGAGGATCTCGTCGCCTTCCTGCACGGCATGGGATTTGAAACCGGAATCGACATGGAGAAATTGTTGGACGCCGCTGAATATGCCATCCAGTTTTCATCACGGCCCTACCAGGGACATTTGTTGCGAGCGCACCGCGCCGGCGCTTGCGGAGTCGCTCCCGCGCAGGGAAACGCGGCATCTATCTGACGACCCGTTCCTAAATAGGTTTCCATGTCACTACCGTTGAGTGGGATTCGCGTTCTGGATGTAACCAACGTCCTTGCTGGGCCATTTTGCGGTTTCCAATTGGCGCTGCTCGGCGCGGAAGTCATCAAAATTGAAAATCCGAAATTGGGAGATTTGGCGCGCCAGTTGGGCGCCGATCCTGCCACTTCCGCCAGATTGATGGGAACTTCCTTTGTCGCCGTGAATGCGGGCAAACAGTCGGTGACCATCAATCTGAAAACTTCGGAAGGAAAAAAGTTATTCAAGGAATTTGTCGGGATTTCGCATGTGGTGCTGGAAAACTTCCGGCCCGGCGTGATGAAGCGGCTGGAACTCGACTATCAGGCGCTTTCCAGCGTGAATCCCGCGATCGTCTACTGCGCGGTGACCGGCTTTGGACAGGATGGTCCTCTGGCCATGCGGCCGGCCTACGATCAGATCATCCAGGGAATGTCCGGGATCATGGACGTGACGGGCAGCGCGGAAAGCGCGCCCTTGCGTGTCGGATACCCGATCTGCGACACGCTGGGAGGAATAACTGCAGCGCTCGCAATCTGCGCCGCTCTGATCGAAGCGCGTGTAACCGGGCGTGGGCGCATGATTGACGTGTCGATGCTCGAAGCCACGCTTGCTTCCATGGGCTGGGTGGTATCCAATTTTCTAAATGGAGGTATCGTCCCCGTACCGATGGGGAATGAAAACTTTACTGCCGCGCCTTCTGGAACATTTCGCACGGCCGACGGGCTCCTCAATATCGCCGCCAATGAAGTGGCTCAATATGAGAAGTTGTGCGACCTTCTGGGACGTCCCGACCTTAAGACAGATCCCCGTTTTTGTGATCGGGAGCTTCGCAGAGAAAACCGCGCCGCCATCAATCGTGAAGTGGAACGCGCGCTCGCAACCCGCGGGGCCGCGGAATGGGAGGCGCTGATGATCGCGGCAGGCGTGCCGGCGGGCCGCGTCTTAAGTGTGCCGGAAATTCTGGGGCAACCTCATCTGCGAGAACGGAATTTTGTCACGACATTCCGGCACCCGGATGGCACACAGAACATTGCGCGTGGTGGATTTCAATTTCCGGGCGATTCGGTCCGGCCGCAGAGTCCGGCGCCGAAATTGTCTCAGGATACCGATCGCTGGTTGCGCGAGTTAGGACACGACTCGGAGGAAATTGCCGCGCTTCGATCGAAGGGTGTGATTTGATAGCAATAGGCATTGAGATTGCGAAGTACGGCAATCGGATCGATCGAAAGGGTCGGAAAGAAACGAATTTGCAGCAGGGACCGTCTATAAGTGCAGAGTCTAGATCCAGTTCGACGCATGTAGCGCATTGAAAATCGGGACGGCTTGCCCAGTTGCAGGTTGGAGGGATTGCGATGAAGGCCAGATTTGTTGCGTGCTTCGTTTTAGTTTTCTGTCTTCTTCTCGTATCACGCCCGATCCTCGCGCACCACTCGATGTCGATTTATGACATGTCGCAAACCGTTACCATGAAAGCGACGGTCGAGAATTTCGATTGGTCCAATCCCCACGTGCAAATTCATTTTGATGTGAAGGATGAGAAAGGAAACGTCGAAAAATGGCTGGCGGAATGCCCAGGCCCGAACAGGCTCTCAAAAACGGGTTGGAACAAGGATTCGTTGAAACCGCAGGAGGAAATCACCATTGCCGGCAATCCGACCAAAGATGGCTCGAAGAGTATCCGGCTTGGCAAGGTTGTGCTACCCAGCGGAGAAGAACTCGTGGGGCGTATTCGCTGAAACTGTCGTGCGTTCGCTGCGTTAATTTCCGAAAAGCTCACCACAGAGGACACAGAGAATCACAGGGTCCCCAGAGAAATCGGCCTTTCTCGTTTCGTCAACTACTCATCATCCCTTACTAGTAAGCCCTCGGTGCACTCTGTGGCATTTCTTTGTGTCCTCTGTGTTAAATTTCGAAAAACGCGTCAAAGTGGCCAACAAGCCTACCGACACAACTCACTTCTTCCCCCTCACTACCAACTTTTGCACGCGCCAATTATTCATGTCGGCGACGTAAATCACATCTTCCGCTGGGCAAGCGAGACCATGAGCCCAGTTGAACTGCCCCAACTCGTGGCCAGACAGTCCGAACTTGCCGAGGATCTTGCCGTCCGGCAAGGAGAGCTTGTAGATTCTTCCGGGTTCCGCATCCGTGGCGTAGAGGTACTGCGTCGGACCACTGGTAATGCAAATGGTCCACGGCGCGGTCTCATCGGGGCGGGTGACAGGCATGTCCCCAAGAACTGGGTGGCGCATCTTGTCATAGGACGCGCTGAGGAAAATGAATTTCTTGAAATTGCCATCGGTGTCGAAAACCTGAATGCGGCGGTTGCCGCGATCGGCCACATACAAATTCCCATCGCGATCGAACCCCACGTTATGCGGATTGCGGAACTTTCCGGGATTTTCGTTGGCGTGCGTTCCCCCCTCGCCGGGCCCTCCCCACTGCTTGATCCAGTTGCCGTGTTTGTCGAACTTGGCGATGCGTGAATTGAAGTATCCGTCACCGATGTAAATGTTGTCGTTGGCGTCCCAGGTGACGTCCGTCGATCCGTTGAACATGGCGTCCACTGGGGTGGGCGGAGGGTTGGCGTGCCGGTAGCGGGGCTCGTCCGGCCCTTCGTCCCGCCGTCCAAGGTTCATCATGACAATACCTTCCGGGTTCAACTTGATGACGGACATGGCCGCCTTATCGACAATCCACAAATTGTCATATTTGTCGAATCGGACGGAGTGCGCATAGGCCAGGCCATACACGCCATGAGCGATTTCGCGCACGAAGTTACCCTTTTCGTCGTATTCGAAAATATTCGTGGTGGCGTTGCCGTAGACCGGGCCGCCAGTAGCAGAAGTCCCCGGGTGATTCAGAACCACGACATGCCCCTTGGAATTGACCGCCACTGCAAGCACCTCTCCCAGGTTCCTGTCGGGAGTGATTTTCAAAAACGGCACGGACTCGTAAGGAAGGTCAGGTACCTCCTGTTGCGCGAACGCAGGATTCGCAAGCAGGGAAAGCACAGCAATCATGCAAAACCGCTTCATGGCGCCTCCACAAATTTGTGATTTGCGTTAATGTCTGAAACCACCATGGCCGGGTGTTTCGTGCCTGAAATTCTCTACCTTGAATCGGCGAATGCCACGCTCAAGCCTTTTCCGACTGGAATCACGACGTGCTGAAGCTGCTTCAGGCCTTTGACCATCGTGAGGTAGCCGGCTATTTCGTCAGGATGCGACAGCACGTTGTCAGCCAGGATGAGCGCCTGCGGAGTGAGCTTCGGCAGGAGAATAGTCAATTGGCCGGGTGCGCTTTTTCTGTCGGCATCGAAAAATACAAAGTCAAATGGTCCGGGAAGCGTCTCGATGACCTCAGTGGCGTCTCCCAACACTAAATCGACATATTGCAAGAGCCGCGTTGCCAGGAGGTTGTCTCGCGCCATTCTGTGTTTCTCACTGCTGCGATCGATGCTGATGACGCGTCCGCCTTGAGGTCCTATCGAAGCCGCGAGCCAAATCGTGCTGTATCCATTGGAGGTGCCAATCTCCAATACTCGCCGGGCACGCGAACTGCGTGCGAATATGCTTACGAGCTCCGCCGTCTCGGGTTCGAGATTCAGCAATTTGCGCGAGTGTTCGGACTCCCGGGCATCGTGTGTCCGCGCGTGCTCTTCGAGCTGTCTCAAGAAGCTGCGAATTTCCTCATTCATTTGACGGCACCAGCGCAATAGTGACTCGCGCGACTGGCATTCTATATAATGGCGCGTCTCCGTGCCAAACATGGATTTTGAATTCAGCCGCAAAGTGGAAGATCTCCAGGGGCGCTTGCAGGCCTTCATGGAAGAGCACGTCTATCCAAACGAACAGCGCTATCACGACGAAATCGAGCGCAACCGATGGTCTCCCACGCATATAGTGGAAGAATTGAAACCGAAAGCGCGAGCTGCGGGATTGTGGAATCTTTTTTTGCCGAATGACGAGCACGGAGCGAGGCTGACGAACCTAGAGTACGCCCCCTTGTGCGAGACCATGGGCCGCAGCGTCATGGCCCCGGAGGTGTTCAATTGCGCGGCGCCGGACGCCGGCAATATGGAGGTTCTCGCGCGGTACGGCACGCCGGAACAGAAAGATCGCTGGCTGAAGCCACTCCTCGCCGGAGAGATCCGATCGTGCTTCGCGATGACCGAACCCGCGGTCGCGTCCTCTGACGCGACAAACATCGAAGCCGGCATCGTCCGAAAAGGCGACGAGTATGTGATCAATGGCCGCAAGTGGTGGTCGTCGGGGGCGGGCGATCCGCGCTGCAAGATTGCGATTTTCATGGGGAAGACCGATCCTTCGGCAGCGCCGCACAAGCAGCAATCGATGGTGCTGGTGCCGATGGATGCGCCAGGAGTCAAAATCGTACGGCTGTTGACAGTGTTCGGATACGACCACGCGCCGCATGGTCATGGGGAAGTCACCTATGAAAATGTCCGCGTACCTGTGTCGAATCTCTTGCTCGGCGAGGGGCGGGGATTCGAGATTGCGCAAGGGCGCTTGGGGCCGGGACGAATCCATCACTGCATGCGCTGCATCGGCGTGGCCGAGCGGGCCCTTGAAACGATGTGCAAACGCGTCCAATCGCGCGTGGCATTTGGAAAACCGCTCGCCGAACAGGGAACCATACGCGCCGAGATCGCCAAGTCGCGCATCGAGATCGACCAGGCCCGCCTGCTGACTCTTGCGGCGGCATATAAGATGGACACCTCTGGAAATAAGGCGGCGCGGGCGGAGATCTCGATGATCAAAGTCGTCGCGCCGAACGTTGCTTTGCTAGTGCTCGATCGGGCGATTCAGGCGCACGGCGGGGCCGGCGTTTCGCAGGACACGTTTCTCGCCGAAGCGTGGGCGCATGTGCGCACGCTTCGGCTCGCCGACGGGCCGGACGAAGTGCACCTCGAAACCGTCGCCAAACTCGAACTCCGGAAACTTCCGAAATCGGGGACGAAGCCAGCATTACACTGAACGCCATGCCACCGATCGTATTGAAAACATTACAATCACTGAAAGATTTCGTGGGCCGCGAAATCGCCACGACAGATTGGTTCCTCGTCACGCAGGACCGCATTCGACAGTTTGCCGAAGCCACTGAAGACCGCCAATGGATTCACGTCGATCCTGAACGGGCCGAGCGGGAATCACCGTACGGAGCCACGATCGCGCACGGCTTCCTGACACTTTCTTTAATGAGCTATTTCATCAAGCACGCGATTCAAATTCCCCGCGACGTTCGTTTGAGTGTCAACTACGGATTGAATCGAGTTCGCTTCCCCGCCCCCGTTCGCGCAGGAGCGGAAATTCGCGCGCGTGTCACACTTCAATCTCTGAAGGAGCTTCCCGACGGCATCGAAGCGGTCTTTAGAGTTTCGATGGAAGGCAAGGCTGCTGCGAAACCGTGCTGCGTCGCGGAGTGGATTGTTCGTTATTATTCTTGATCCAGCATGCAGACCTCCGAGTGCGTGAATGTTTGTAGCGTCGGCCTTTAGGCCGGCGCTGTTGATTCAAGCACGTGCCCCTCCCGCATACGGGACGGGCGCTACAGAGAGTAATGCCCGGATCCCGCACGGACTCTTCAAATCGCGCCCGTTTCTGCGGCTTGCGAAGACGCTCGCAGCAGAGTCTCGATCTTGCGCGGCAACGAAGCGAAGCGCTGATCCTGAGTGAGCCCCCGGTGATAACGATAATAAATCTGCTGGAGAATCACGGCCACTTTAAATCGAGCAAACGCAAGATAGAAGGTCATGGACGAAACATCCCGTCCTGTGGCCCGCGCGTATCTTTCGACGAGCTGCGCGCGGGTCAGACTGCCGGGATAATTTGAGGGGCACCAGCGGACTTGCTGCAAGTCGTCCGAATCCTTCGCATCGACCCAGTACGCCAGAGCCGTGCCCAAGTCCGAAAGCGGATCGCCGATGGTGCACATTTCCCAGTCCAGCACGCCGATAATTTTCGTGACATCATCTGGGTCGAGGACCATGTTGTCGTATTTGTAGTCGTTATGGATAAGCGTGGCTTCTCCCATCGGTGGCATGCGTTCGATCAGCCAGGCGGAGATGCGCTCGACTTCAGGCAGGTCATGAGTTTGAGAACCGTGATATCGATCTATCCAACCACGCACCTGGCGGTCCAGGTAGCCTTGTGGTTTGCCGAGATCGGCCAGGCCGATCGCCTTGTAGTCCAAACCATGCAGCCGGGCCAGGTTGTCCACAAACGATTCGCTCAGGCGCCGCGCTACGTCGGGCGAAAAGGCCAAGCCCTCGGGGGGATCTTTGCGGAGGATGATTCCGCGGATCGGCTCCGTAAGGTAAAAGGGCGAGCCCAATATGGAGTCGTCATCGCAAAAAAGCAGCACGCGCGGGGCTTCCGCGTATGCGGAATGCAGTTTCGACAGAACGCGATACTCGCGGCCCATATCGTGAGCCGTCTTGACCGTGCTTCCGAACGGCGGGCGCCGCAGGACCATTTCCCGATTGCCGAGACGCACGAGGTACGTCAGGTTGGAATGACCGCTAGGGAATTGTTGGGCCGAGAGCGGGGCTGTGCTGGCGGGAAAATGGCGCAGTAGGAACGGCTCGAGGGCTGCTAGGGGAAGCTCTTCCCCAGGTCTTATCGCCGATGGATGGTCTAGAAAATCTTTCAACACAGAGTTCGCAGAGAGCACAAAGAATACAGCTCAAATTACTTTCATCCGCTTGCGAGTCAGAACACTACGCGATCTGGCCCCCGTCCACTACCAGGACGTGACCGGTTACGAAATCGGAGGCACTCGAGGCGAGAAAAACCGCGGCGCCCTTCAGATCCTCTTCGCTCCCCAATCGGCCCAGTGGAATGCTCTTCAATAAATTTTCTCTATTTCGCTCGATGACACCGCCCGACATGTGTGTGGGGAACCAGCCGGGAGCGATAGCGTTCACGTGAATGTTATGACTGGCCCACTTTCGCGCCAGGTCACGCGTAAATGTGATCACGCCTCCCTTGCTGGCGCTATATCCGATCGCCTGGAGCTCCGGCGGCGAGCCAACCATTCCGGCGATCGAGGCAATGTTGATGATCTTTCCGCGCTTTTGCCCAATCATGACCTTGCCCACGGCCTGCGAACTCAGGAAGGTGCCCGTGAGATTCGTTTCCAGGACTTTGTTCCATTGTTCCAGACGCATTTCTTCCGCGGGAGCGCCCCAGGAAGTGCCTGCGTTGTTGATCAAGATATCGATTCGCCTGAATTGAGAAAGTGTCGTTTCCACAACTTCCTGGATGCTCGTGGGATTCGTGACGTCGCAAGCGAGCGCCAATGTCGCGACGCCGAGCGCCTTCAATTCTTCGGCCGCGCTTTCGCAGCGTTCTTTTTTGCGGGCGCAGAGCACCAAACTTGCGCCCATCTCCGCGAGGCCTTCCGCCATCTGGCGTCCCAGCCCGATAGAGCCGCCCGTAATTATTGCCACGCGCCCTGTGAGATCAAGAAGCTGCCTTACATTCGATGTCGGATGGCTTGTCATCCACTCCCCCCACGGGCGTCAAATTCATTGCGCCAGGCAAAACGGACATGGAGCATCCCTGTAGTTAAGCAGACATTCCATGCAATGCAAGGGAAACTGAGAGGCTGGGGTCGATGCAGGGTTAGAGTTAGCCGATCCAGGAATTGACGCTGTGAAATGATTCATCTGAAATTCTCGGGTGTAACTCTCTCTCAAGGGTTGATTCTGGTATCCTCAGGGCTGTGCCCCGCACCTCTTTCTTCCTTTTCGTATTGATTCTTGTTGGCGCGTGGACTCTGCAAGCGTGGCCGCAGGGGATTCCCGGGCCGCAAGGCGCGCCGCCACCACAGACACCGCAGCTACCCTCGCAACCCGCCGCATCACAGCCCGCGCCGCAAGCCGCGCAGCAAACTACACCTCCTGCCGGCCCAGCGCGGAATGCGCTGGCTGTGGTCGTACTCGACCCCGCGCACGGTGGGGCCGATCAAGGTGCACGCGGATCATCGGGCATCGCTGAGAGTGATGTCGTCCTAAGCTTCGCACGATTGCTGCGAATATCTCTGGAGGCGCAGGGCCTCCGCGTCCTCTTAACGCGACAGGCAAACGAAGATCCATCATTCGATGACCGTTCGAAAACGGCGAATGCGGCGCGGGGAGCGATTTTTATTACGTTGCATGTTTCCTCCACGGGTCCGGCGGGAACTGTGCGCGTTTATTCCCTGCCGCAGGACGGCGCCCCCACCGTGACCGCGGCAGCAATTCCGCCGCGTCCCCTGCTGGTTCGCTGGGACAGCGCGCAGCAAAGGTATCTCGATCTAAGCCGCAGGTTGGCAGAACTAATCCAGATTCAGATGGCGCAGCGCTTTCGAGGCTCGGCGGAGACACCCACCACAGCGCCGGTTCGGCAACTACGAACAGTTGCGGCTCCAGCGGTTGCAATCGAAGTCTCCAGCGTGAGCCTGCCCGACCGCGCTCCGCTCGATAAGATGGCGCCAGTCCTGGCCGACGGCGTGGCACGCGCAGTGGCGGCGTTTCGTCTAGTCTACGAGGCGGGAGTGAAATAGGGCCGTGTCGCGAGGGCTCAAAACCACGATTGTGATCCTCTGCGTGTTGGTGGTGTTCGGCTTGATTACTCTGCCGAGCCTGCGCCAAGCGATCCAACGTGTCTCCGGCAACCAACGCACCGAAGAACAAGCCCGCCGGGATGTGATGCAAATTCCGATCTCGACGCCGACCGACGTGAAGGTGAAGGCTCAGATGTACTGGCTGTCCGCGACGTCGCCGGTGTCGCTGGAAGCAACCACGATCGAACTTCCGCTCTCAGCGGATCCTGTTGAGCGCGCG
>Ga0207150_1052_pt1 | contig 26888 bp, 20 predicted proteins | sample Alteio_BWMinHeat_32_FD_153526 | JGI IMG/M metagenome (GOLD analysis project Ga0207150, IMG submission 153526) | Enriched cells from forest soil in Barre Woods Harvard Forest LTER site, Petersham, Massachusetts, United States -... | ecosystem: Environmental > Terrestrial > Soil > Temperate forest >...
CCTCGAGTTCTTGACCTTGTCGTCGCAGGTCGCGAAGCTCGCTCTTGCGCGAGATCAAGCCGGCTTCCGCATGGTGCGTACCGACAGTCAACGTACCATCGGATTCGAGGAGTTCTCCTTTGAGCGTGAGGCAGCGATGGTCAGGCAGCCGGCCACAAACGGCTCGGGCCGCCCCCAAATCTTGCACCAGCAAGGTCTTGCCAAGCAAGCGACCAGCGAGGTTTTGCAATTCGGGGTGATCACAGGAAATAAGATCTTCGGCGCGGGCGATGATCCCTTCGGGCAAGCTTTTCTTAGCCTCAGCCTGCGGCGGCAGATGCGTGTCGGAGGCGTCCGGCTCTGGAAATGGCAAGAGCGGGGACTCCGTTGAGTTCGCTTTGTCCACAGCGAAAAAGCTGACGCGCCCGGCGAGTGATTTTGGAAGTTCGCTCAAGGCCTGCTGCAATGCGGCGGCATCACGTACAAGGAAATGCTGAGCGCGGTCGCCCAGGGCCAATTCGATGATTGCGGCGTGCTCGTGCTTGACCGTTATGAAATCGGCTACCATGCCGATCATGCACTTCCATGAACCAGGTTCGGTACGGCGACAGAGATCGAGAACTTCACGAACGCCGGTCCCAAGACCCTCATGGCTGCGTTCCAGCCCTTCGAGCACCTCGATACGGCTGGCAAGACCGCTACGGCTTTCGCGAAATCGGCCCATAAGCGAAGTCGTTCGGTCACGCTCGGCGCCCAGGCGATCGCGCTCGGCTCGCTTGGCGCTAAGAGACTCGCGCGCACCCAGCATCTGCGTCTGCAGTTGGTCGTCGGCGTCTTTTAGGGTTTGAAGCTCGGCATCGAGCGTGGTGAGCTGCTCGGTCGCGTGGGCCGTTTTGTTGCGCAGCCTTTCGTGTTCGCGGCGCAGATTCTCGACGTGAGCTTTGAAGCTCACCGCGTCGTTTTGCAGCCGGGCGGCGTAGCGCATCTGCTCGAGATGGTCGTTCTTGTCCTTGGTCAATTGGGCTTGCAACGTCAGCATGTGCTGGGCGGCATCTCGAAAGCGATCTTCCAGGGCGGCGACCTCGTCACGCTGTTTTCGCTCTTGGAAAGCGATCGTTTCCGCCTCGGCGCCGGCAATTTCGCCGGCTTCTGCAAGTGTGCCAAGGTGCGTATTGAGCTCCGCCAGTTGAGATAGACAGCGCTGATGATTATCGTTTAGGTCCGCTGACAGCGACCATTCGCGATCCAGAGTCGTTTTCAGCGCCGAGATTTGCTCCCGGGCATTGGCGAGGCGTGCTTCCGATTGATGGATAACATTCTCGACTTCGCTGATGGCGGTTTCGAGAGTCGCCAACTCCTTCTCCGAGAGCTGTGTCGCGGACTCGCGGTCATTGAGAGCAGCGCGGATGCTGTCGAGTGCACTGGACTCATCGCGAAGCTTCACAATCAGTTGCTGGTAGTCCTCCAGTCCCAAATCCAGACGAAGCTCTCGGAGCCGGCCGCTATATTCTTGATAGCGTTGGGCCTTGGCCGCCTGAAGCTTGACGCTGCGGAGCTGTTTGTGAACTTCTTCGATAATGTCCACCAAACGCTGCAGGTTCTGATCGACGCGTTCCAAGCGCCGCTGCGTCTCAACCTTTCGCGCCTTGAATCGGCTAATGCCCGCGGCTTCCTCGAATATGATGCGCCGCTCTTGGTTGGACGCCTGCAGCAGGTTTTCAACTCGGCCTTGTTCGATGATGGCGTAGGCATTCGAACCGGCACCGCTGCCGAGCATCAAATCCTTGATGTCCTTCAGCCGAGAAAGCTGGTTATTGATCAGGTATTCGCCTTCGCTTGAACGGTAGACACGGCGGGTGACTTGAATTTCGCCGGCATCTGCGGCCAGCAGCCCACGGCTGTTGTCGAACCGGAGCGTGACCTCGGCCATGCCGAGGCTGCGGCGCGACGCCGAGCCGTTGAAGATCACGTCGCTCATCTCGCCGGCCCGGAGGCTTTTGGCGCTTTGCTCGCCAAGGACCCAGCGGACGGCATCAACGACGTTGCTCTTGCCTGAGCCGTTGGGCCCGACGATGCAGGTAATGCCGTTGGCGAAGTCGAAGCGAACCTTATCGGCGAAGCTCTTGAAGCCCGCCATTTCGATGCTCTTGAGCATTCTGCACCAGTTTAGCGATGCTGAGCGGGGGTGTCGAGGGTAGCTTCATCCTTGGCCCAATGCTCGGCCGTCAGCTTCCGGCCTGGCGATCCGCCCTTCTCGAACAAGCTTGGTGTGGCCGGAAGATCGGCATGGGCGTTGAGCAACTCCTCGTCGGTCCGGTCTTGTGCGTCCGGGACCTTGCCCTGGCGAGCCAGCTCCGCCCGGTGTTTCATGTCAACACCGGCCTTGGCGAGATCTTCCACCGCGGGTGCCTGCGGCAATGCATCGAACCGCAGATCGCAGGCCAGGCTCTTGATCCGGTAGGCTTGAGCAAGAAACTGTAGGACCTCACTGTACTGAGCGTTCATCTTGCCCATGGTGCGGATAATGTCATCAAGCTTGAGCGTGCATTGCCGGCGAGCGCTATCGCCACCGACATAGTGACTGATTGTGCAGCGAGTGTCGCCGGCCGCCGACGCCAAGACGAAGTTGCCCGCGAGGATGGAAAAGTCAGGCGTTAATTCGGTTTCCTCGCCAAAGAGGACAATCTCCGCGCGGCGCGATGTCGAAACATGGACCAACGGTATCGTGCCCGCCGAGACATGGTGAAGCGTGTAACCCTGATTGAACGCTTCACCTTCGTAAGACTTTTCATCCAGCGAGCGCAGGGCCCGGAAGGCGCCATAGCGAACCTCGGCGTCCGGATTGCTCAAGAGGTCCTGCAAGCGGCCGGCACACTCGCCATCGTCCAGCGACGCCAGCGCCGTCAAAGCATAGGCACGAAGGTTGGGTTGCTCGGCGACAATGCGGGCCAACTCCGCGACACCGGAGCGGCAATCGAGGTATACCAAGGCCTCGGCCGAGCAAAAGCGAACCAGGACATGGTTGCTCGTCAAGCCGCGTTTCAGGCTTGGAATGCTGTCGGCCCCCAGGGCTTCAAGCCGAAGCGCCGCCGTGACGGTATGTGCCGGGTCTAGCAAATCTTGCTCGAGCTGATGCTTGTAGTGGGCGAACAGCTCCGGTATGTTTGGCGCCGGAGCGTTGGCATTTTCCTTATCCGACTTGCGGCGCTCGCGCAGCGGAATGAGCCGAATAACCCGCAGATAGCGCTGCAAATTCAGTTTGTACTGCGGCGGTACGCCGACGACCACCGTGACGCGCTCTCCGCGTTCCGGGGTGGCCAGTTCACCGCTCTTGCCGCTGCCCACCGGGCCGCGGAAGGTCTCATTGATCCGCTCGGCGACCATGGCGACCACGCGTGCCTGTTCATTGTCGCGGTTCATGGCCAAGACGAACGGCCGCTCGACCATGGACCGGCCGCCGTTCCAGACGCGTGCCTTCTTGGCCGCTCCATTCCCTGCCGTCGGACGCCCATTGCCGGCACTTGCGATATCATTCTGATCTTCGGCTTCGCCAATGCCATCACCCAGCTCTACCAACAGTTTGCCCGCGGCCTTGCCGCGCACCAAACCCTGGCCGGGACGATCGATCGACCCCATGCCGGCGATGAGCGCGTAGTCCACAAGCACACATTCCTCGAGGCGGCCACCGCACAAGCTCGACGTCTCGCTGCCCGGCGGCAGAGTAATCTCAACATCGAATGGATCGCCGCGATGGGATCCGGCGGGAATGAAGCCGGTGACCAGAACAAGCGAGTTATTCTTATCTTCCAGGATCGCTTTGGCGTTGCGGACGTTCTTTCGCTGGAGTTCACGTTCCAAGCGGGCACGCCAGCCGCTCGGTCTGGCGGCACTGCCCGTCCCGTTGAGTCCAGTCACCAGGCCGACGCCGGCCACTGGTAATGGCTCGGCGTTGGTGATGAATTCCGTGACATCGGCAACGGTCTTCAGCTCATAGCGCTCCTGCTCCGGGGGCTCTTCCGGTGCTTGCGCTTGCATGTGCGCCTGCTGCGATGTCACACAGCCGGCCGACCCAAATACCAGGGCCGCCAGCAGAGTCGAACCGGCAACGAGCAAGACGCGGAGCTTCATGACGACTCCCCCCAAGTCGGACCGCACAGCCCGGCGCTCGACGGCATTGCCGCCTATGTTCGCCCATGTTGCCGGTGCCGTGGCAATCGGCGGCACGCAGACTCGCGCCGCCGCGCGATCCGATGCCGCCTGTACTGAGTTTTTCATGGACTAAGAGGCGGGGACAATAGAATGGCAGTGGCGCCTTGTCAAGACGAATTCAACATCGCTGAATACTCTATCGCTGCCCCATCTTAACTACACGAGGCCGACTATGAATCTGCCTGGAATCCGGCTCTTGTTTCTTCTCTCCGGTCTGTACGACTTGGGCATTGGACTAGCGTTTCTGGGCTTCGGGCCGAGGATCTTCGAACAAACCGGCGTCCCCGAGCCCAACCACTGGGGCTATATCCATTTTGCCTCGCTGATGTTGGTCATCTTCGGCGCCATGTTCCTCGCCGTCTCCTTCAATCCCTGGGGCAACCGAAACCTCATTCCCTTCGGCATGTTGCTCAAGATTAGTTACGTGGGATTAGTGGCCTACTACTGGACAGCGGGCGGAGTGCCTTGGCTCTTCAAGCCGTTCTTGTTTATCGACGCGGTAATGCTGGTGCTGTTTTTCCTGGCTTACACGCGGCTGCAGCGGCCGGCAACATGGTGAGACGGGGGTTATGCCGATCGGCCGAGACCATTACACGCACTTGACCCGCAACTGGCCGTTCATGAGGCCATATTTCTTCATCTTCTTGTACAGGGTCACGCGGCTGATTCCCAGTGCCCGGGCAGCACGCGAGCGACTGTAGCCGTTGCTGGCCAGGGCTCGTTGAATCACGCTGCGCTCGAGCAATTCGCGGTTGTGCATTAACGTATCGCTTCGCTCGAACCCACCCGGCCTCGCTGGCGGCATTGTTGACTCCGGAGCCGGCTCATTCGCACTCGATGGACTTGGCGCACAGTATTCGCGCACCGTTGCCGGCAAATGGTGGGGCAGTAGCTCCGGTCCGGCAGAAACCAGAACCGCTTGCTGCAGCACGTTTTCCAGTTGCCGGATATTACCCGGCCACGGGTGGCTCTCGATCGCCGCCAACGCCTCGGCGTTGATGTCGAACAGCTCTTTGTGAAACTTGACGTTGTAACGGCTGACAAGGCCGCGGACCAACGGCGCGATGTCCTGCACCCGCTCACGCAACGGCGGTAGGTGAAACGACATCACGTTGAGCCGATAATATAAGTCGCGACGGAACCGCCCCTCCTCGACCGCCTCTTCCAGGTTCCAGTTGCTCGCGACAATGATCCGCGCCAGGCAACGACGCGTCTCGTTGCTGCCCACCGGCTCGTACTCGCCGGTTTCGATCACGCGCAACAGCGCCGCTTGCTGTTCCAGGCCAAGCGTATCTATTTCATCCAGCAGAATGGTCCCTTGTCCCGCCGCCTCGAACTTGCCTTCCTTCGCACGGTCTGCACCGGTGAATGCGCCCCTGGCATGTCCAAAAAAACCGCTCTCAACAAGGTTCGCCGGGATGGCTCCGCACGGGACCGCCAGAAACGGATATGGTTGCCGCGGCGAATGGTCGTGCAGCAGCCGCGCCAGGTAGGTCTTGCCCGTCCCCGTTTCGCCCGTAATCAGCACCGTGACATCATGCTCTGCCGCGATCGATAGCCGTTCCGCCAGCGGCAAGAGCGATGGCGTGAAACTTAGCAGCTTCGCGGCCATGATATCGGTGAGGCTCTCAGAGCTGCCGTCTGTCTCCGGCTCCTGCACGTGATCGCGCACGTAATGGGTCAACGCCTCGGCGTCGTGCGGCCAGCGCAAACGCGGCACCGAGTGCGACTTCAGACACATCAGCACATCACACTTTGCGACCTGCTCCGTCTCAATTAGCAATAGCGTCGGCGGCAACCGGCGAATGGAAATGTCCTGCACCACCCGCACCGCCAGTTCCGCTTCGGCGGGCGATGTGACGACCAGCCCCAGCACACCGTCCAGGCTCAAGTCCTCGCTTATCGCCTCATAGCTATGCTGCGAAATCGCTAGCTGAGGAAGCGAACTCTTCAGATGACCAAGAACCGCGCTTGCCGCCTGCGGTTCACGTGCTACTAGCGTGAAGTTGCCGGACATGCTTCCCCTATCGACCGATAATTGCGGGCGTAAAGGATCGGAAACGTCTTGCCGACCAAGTCTAGCACAGAAAGGAGCAAGGCAGCGCGGAAAGGATGAAGGATGAACCCGACAGAAAGAATGGGAGAAAGGGAGAAGGGGAGAAAGGGAGAAGGGGAGAAAGGGAGAACGGGCTTCTCTCCCCTTCTCCCTTTCTCCCCTTCTCCCTTTCTTCATCCTTTGTCTCCGTACAACTCTCTCAAAACCCCGTCATACTTCTTCACCACCACTCCGCGCCGCAACTTCAGGCTGACCGTCAACTCTTCATTCGCAACGCTCAATGGTTGCTCCAAGACATGAATTTTCCTGATTTGCTCGCAACTCGATACATCCGCCAGCGCCCGGTCGATCCGCTGCTTCAACAAAGCGTACACCGCTTCATGGTGAGCCAAGTTCACCACCGGCAGCGTCGCCGCCTCGGTCGGCAATTCCTTACGCACATGATCCCAGTGCGGCACCACCAGGGCCGTCAGCCAGCTCTTCCCTTCTCCGCATACCACCACCTGATCGATGCACGGATCCGCGAGGATTAAGCCTTCCAAATAGGCCGGAACGACCTTCTCCCCATTGGAAAGCACCAGCAGTTCTTTCTTACGGCCGGTGATCTTGAGGAATCCCTCGCCGTCCAGTGTGCCGAGATCGCCCGTGTGCAGCCAGCCATCCCGGATCGTCTCCGCCGTCGCCGCAGGATTATTCCAGTACCCGGCCATCACGTGCGGTCCGCGCGTCAAGACTTCACCATCGGCCGCAATCCGCACCTCAACGCCCTCGAGCGGCGGACCGACCGTATCCAGCTTGTACTTGTCCTTACGGTTGAACGAGATGACCGGCGAAGTCTCCGTCAATCCATACCCCTGCAGCAGCAACAGGCCGGCCGCGCCATACGCCTCGGCGACACTGAGCGGCAACGGAGCTCCGCCGCTCGATAGCCAGTCGATGTGCGGTCCAAAGATCTCCCGCAGCCGCCGCGCTTCCCCGACCGGACTCGTGCGCGCGGCCGCCAGGACTTTCTCATAAAAACGCGGCACCGCAGTCAGATGCGTCGGCCGGATCTCTTCGAGATTCTGCACCACGGTATCCGCCGACTCCGCCAGCACCACCGTCGTACCCGAACACATGCGCACATAATGATCCACTACCCGCGCATAAATGTGGCTATACGGCAGCCAGCTCAGCAACACATCGCCAGGCCGCGGCGGCGAAGCGTTCATCATCGCCACCGAATTGCTAAGCAGATTGCCATGCGTCAGCATCACCCCCTTCGGGTTCCCCGTAGTCCCAGAGGTGTAGATAATCGTGGCCAACGTGCCGTGGTCCTGCCGTGCCTCTCTTTCACGCAGCACAGACTTCTGACGCTGCAATGCCTCAGACCCAAGTTGCCGAAATTCATCCCACGATGTCGCTCCACCTCCCGCCGCCGAAGCATCGAAGACCACGATCCCGCGCAGCCCCGGCATCGCGATTTGCACGACCTTCGCAAGCTGCCCCGCTCCCGACACGAACAACCAGCTCACTCCCGCATCCGCAAGCTGAAACCGCACCTGCGCTGCAGTCAGTGGAGCATGCGGCGGCACCGTCACCGCCCCCGTCGCTAAGATGGCCATATCCGCAATGAGCCACTCGACGCGGTTCTCCGAAAGGATTCCGACCCGATCGCCAAACGCCACTCCCGCATCCACCAGCGCCGCCGCCGCCGCCAGTGCCTGCGAACGATACGTGTGCCAGCTCAAATCCCGGTAGACGCCGGCGTGTTTGTAACGCAGCGCGACAGCCGATCCAAGCTGTTCCGCCTGGAGCCGGTGAAGTTCGGTGAGATTGCGATGGATTGGACTCATGAACTGGACCCAGCAGGATTCGAACCTGCAACCAAGGGATTATGAGTCCCCTGCTCTGCCGTTGAGCTATGGGTCCGAAGCTCACCTACCACCTTATCTGGAACACCGCCTGCCAGCAAGACGCGCGCTTTTCTCGAAAAACCCGCCGAACCGCGCCGGCCATTTCGCGTCCCCGCCATGACGTCCGCGAACCGATGTTCCGCGCGGTCGGCGCCGAGTCTCATGGCTGGACCATACCACGAAGCGCCCTGGAATACGCTGGCACCGCCAAGTTCCGCACCCCCCTTGGCGGAGGGGGTAGAATCCATAAGTTCTGTGATCGCATGGTGTTGCGCTCAGCAAATGGGCACCGCCGCCAAGTTCCATATATGGCTAGGCCAGCCGGACTCCAGCCGAAAAAGATGACATGCGCGGATAACATGCGCGAACACCCGCGCGCACAGCGACCCCGCCAGCCAAACGCGAGGGTACCTGGGCTCCGGTGATCGCCTGACAGCAAGCGACAGGCGCCTGGCGTGCCGATTCACTGGCTGCAGGCCGTGCCGCATAAGGTCAGGATAAGCAATTGCTCTGCCGCTCAGAATCGATTGTGCCGCAACAGGCTGCCCACGGACGAAGTGAATCGGCCGCTTGGGACGGGATCGAGCACGGTTTGTGCAGGACCCGGACAGAGCCGCGGTTTGCGAACGTGGCTGAATCTCAGGAGGCAAAGAATAAATGTCAGCGCCCAGCCAGGAGTTGCCTCCTGGGGCGACCCGGCCCGATCCTCCCCCGGACCAGCTCGCGGCCGTTGGGTGAGCGAAACGATCAGCTCGGTGGGCAGTGGCCCTTGGGCAGCCGGTAGAGCAAGCGGCTTCCACCGTTGGGGGTGTTGAAGGTGAGGGTCTCCGGAATGTCATCGCGGGCTAGTTAGGGCATGGAATGGCGAGTCTGCAACGGTCGAACTAACGTCTACTTCGGCTTCTCGGCTCGAAGCTTCGTCAAGCGCTCGAGCGCCGCGCCGGCCTCTTGCGTTAGTCGGGCTTGTTTGTCGCCCGCGGATATGGCCTTAAGCACCTTTAAGGCGTCGTCGTTGCCCGTTCGTTCGAGGACGGCGAGGGCGCGCCACGTCTGCAAAGGCACTCCGGGCCATTCGCTTTTCTCCAGCAGCGCTTCGATGCGCCTGCGTGCCTCCACCGACAAGGCTGCGCCCAGCGCTTTCTTCAAGCCGGGTTCGGCCCACAGGCCCAGCTTCGCCAGTTCGGCACTGGCCATTTCACGGACCTCGAACTCGTCGTCGTCCAGGTCGGCGATAAGCTTGGTCAGCTTTTTGGATAGCTTGGGGTCAGGGGTGGCCGCGGGTATCTGTTCCTTGATGAAGGTCACGGCTTGCTCACTACCGGCAACCAGCGTCCAGAGGGCAGCATCGGCTTTGGCGGCGTCCTCGGCCCCTAGGTCCGCCCAGAGACTGGCCAGGTCCGATTTCCCCAGCTCACACTTGTCCAGGGGCAAGGGCGGCACTTCCCAGATGAGAAGATCTTGGCATTGCTGGTGTGTTATGGCGATCAGGCGCCGGCCGTCGGGAGCAAAGGCGATGTGCCGAACTTTATTCTCTACTGCAATAGACCGAATCTCATTGCCAGTGGCCGAGTCCAAGAGGCAAATGGAGTGGTCCTTACCTTCCGTCGCAAGGGTCCTGCCGTCCGGCGACCAGGCGACGGCGTTGCCACGCCCGCAGCAGGAGCGCGTTTCATTGCCCGTCGCCGCGTCCCACAGGCGAGTCGTGCCATCCGTGCCCGCGGAGGCCAGGATCAGGCTATCGGGTGACCAGGCGAGATTGCAGACCGAGGCGGCTGGGCACGAGCGGATCTCCTTGCCGGTCGTCGGGTCGCTCAGGCGAATCGTGTCGTCCTTACCTGCCGAGGCAACAATGTTGCCGTCCGGCGACCAGGCGACGGAGCCAACCCCGCCGCGGTGCTCCGACAAGATCCGAATCTCCTTGCCGGTCGCCGCGTCCCGCAGGCGGACCGTCCCATCACCGCTCGCAGTAGCCAACGTTTTGCTGTCCGGTGACCAGGAGATATCGCACACGTCACGCTCATGCCCCGAACACGAGTGAATCTCCTCGCCGATCACGGGGTCCCAGAGATGGAATTCACCGATACAGCCACCCGAGGCAAGAGTTTTGCCGTCCGGAGACCAGGCGAGAGAAGAGATGTAGTGGCCCGGAGTCCCCGCGCAGCTGCCGATCTGCTTGCCGGTCGCCGCGTCCCACAGATGAATCTTTCCGCCGAAAGTTGCCGAGGCCAGCGTCGTACCGTCTGGTGACCATGTCACATACGTTACCCTGGACCCATGCCCGGGTCTGAGATCGATTTCCTTTCCCGTCGCCGGGTCCCACAGGTGAATCGAGTGGTCACCGCCGGCCGAGGCCAGTATCTTGCCGTCCGGCGACCAGGCGAGATGATCAATAGTGTGTTCATCGAGAATGTGCTCATCGAGCGACCACGAGCGGGTCTCTTTGCCGGTCGCGGGATCCCACAGGCAAATGGTCTCGCCACTTGCGGTGGCCAGGGTCTTACCATCCGGAGCCCAGGCGATCTGCCAAACTGGGTAGTCCTTGGCCGCCGAGAACGAGCGAGTTTCCTTGCCGGTCGTGGCGTCCCAGAGGTAAATCTTCCCGCCGTGACCACCGGTCGCCAGCGTCTTACCGTCGGGAGACCAGGCTATACCACAATGAAAGAAATCATCGCCCGGGAACGAGCGAATCTCCTTGCCCGAAGCCATGTCCCAAAGGCGTACAGCGTCCGAGTTAGCACATGCAACGGTCTTGCAGTCTGGTGACCAGGCGATTGATAAATCCAACTCGGATTTTCTCTCGACCCTGAACGAGCGGATCTCCTTGCCGGTCGTCGGATCCCAGAGGCGAATCGTATCGTCTGCCCCCGTGGAGGTCAGAGTCTTGCTGTCCGGCGACCAGGCTACGTGATAGACATCCTTCTTATGCCCCGAGCAGGAGCGGATCTCCTTGCCGGTCGAGGGGTCCCAAAGGCGGACCGTCCCGTCGTAGCTCGCGCTGGCCAGGCTTTTTCCGTCTGGCGACCATGCGACATCAGAAACTCCGTCTTTATGGCCCGAGCAAGTTTGAATCTCCTTGCCTGTCTTCGGGTTCCACAGGCGAATCGTCTCGTCATAGTACCCCGATGAGGCCAGGACGCTGCCATCCGGCGACCAGGCAATGCGATGGACAGTCTTTTGCCGAAACCGAACGGTTCCCAGCCGCACGATGGCCCCTTCCGGCAACGGGTCGCCGTACAGGTCAACGGCCGGGGACTTCTTGGCCTTGTCGTCCGCCCTGGCACATGCAATGACGAGAAGAGTTAGCACCACGGGCAGCACAGATCTTATGTTGATACCGATGTATGAAAACCGGCAGACGGGCATGACGGGACCTCCTCGTTTCAAATTGCGGTAATTGTAATTCGGAATGCGCTGCAAAAAAAGCCACTGCGGTGGTGGCAAGGACCCAGTGGTCGAATCGGCCGTATTATGGTGGGGCAGCGTCGATCGGCCAGGTGTGGATGCGCGCGGCGATCTAGTCGAACGGATTAGGATTTACCGTGCGGCTGAGGGCTGCGTGAGGGCTTCTAGGCTCATCACGCGCTATCGCGACTACTCCCCGTAGGCGGCTGCTTGAAAAGCGTGGTACGCCTGGTCGTGAACGTATCACGTTTACCGCGCGGGATGTTGTCGCCGGTGGGTGGTCGGGGGATTCGATAACCACCAAACTCGTACCGGTCTGAATCGCGGCCTTGCGGGCCAATTCGGCGGCGCGCTGAAGCGCCGTGATCGAGGCGCGCAAATCGGGGTCCTTCGCAAGCGAGATATCTGCCACTTTCATGTCGGTTCGCTCCATTCCAGCAACTTGGGGGTTTCGCCAGAGTTATCGTATACGGCACCGCTATTCACTTCGGTTTTGTAGACACAATCAAGATTGTGGCGCCCGGCGGCGAACCGGCGACGGATGACATCTTCAGGAATGTTATGACCGCGGCGATCGCGTCTAGATTTGGCGGACCGGGGAGTGGTTCCGTTTTTCTTTTTCGTGTGTTTGGTGTGTTTTGTGGTTTCTTTCTGACCCTATTCAAGGAACAATGTCTTCCGCTATGGTTGCGGCTCGGCCGCGCTATGCTTTCGTCATTCGCATTTAGGCGCCGTGGTTCAGCAGGGAACTGCTTGCAGCAGCAGCGGCACGGCTTGTTGCAGGAGTTTGCGCAGCACCAGCCGCGGGGTGCTACACTTTCCCGGGACGGCCTTCGCGTTTCCCCAATATCGTGGACTCGGAGTACAACATGGGACTTTTCTGTGTCAACTTTCATTTTCGGACGACGGATGACAAAGCGCTGTCCGAAGCGCTAGCCCGTCGGGGAATCACCCGCTACCGGATCGTCCCCGCCAAGAACGACTGGACTTCTCTCTATGAAGAACAGGCGTCGGAACAAGATGATACGCGGATCCGCGAGCTGGCAAGCCGCCTCTCGAGAGACTTGCATGTGGCCGCCATGGCCTTCATGGTCCACGACAGCGACATTGCCTATTACTGGCTATACGACAATGGCGAACTCATGGACGAGTACAGTTCCGATGCCGACTATTTCGCGGATTTTGACGGACCGCACCGCCCGTCCGGCGGCCGGCCGGAAATCCTGCTTCATTATTGTCGTGACGGCGTCCGACCGCTCGAGCTCGCGAGAATCCTCAGCGAGAAGAATGTGCGGGCAACGACCTTTGCCGAGCATTTGATCGAGCAGCTGGCCGGGGCGCTGGGAATTGATAGCACGTTGGCGATTGCGGACTACCGTGATGACCACTCGGAGCACGGGCCCCGTGGCACCGACCGCCCCTATGATGACGGTGACGGCGGCCCCGGCGATTCACCGCTTGGGCCGGGCCTGTTCGAGCGATTGGCCAAGAAGTTTGGCCTGGCCACCGGCGACACACCTGCGGATCCGCAAGCGAAGGCTCTGGCCGACGCCGCCGTGACCGGCAACACGGCCGAGATTGAGCGCCTTCTCTCAGCGGGCATCGGCATTGACGCCGACGCGCCCGCGCCGCTGCCGGCCCAGATGACGGCGGGACTTACCGAGATGCTGACGGCTGGGGCAGCGGCGGGCATCATGCCGCGGCTACCGCAGATCATCATGACGCCCCTGCTGGCGGCGATCCTGAACAAGCAACGTCAGGCGGTGGCGTTCCTTGTATCGCGAGGTGCCGACCTGAAGCGCGTGCATCCGCGCTTCGGCACCGCGGTGCATGCGGCTGTCGGCGTGGGGGATGCGGAAATCCTTGAGTTGTTGATCGAGCAAGGCGCCGACGTCAACGCTGTCAATGCCCAGCGGCAAACGCCGTTGCAGCTCATCGCCGCCAACCGCGCCGCCATCGAGCACCTCGTCCAGTTGCACGCCACGATGGAGGCTATGGGCCTCCGCCGCCCGGGCCTCGCCATTCCCTCGGTGACGGAACACCTGCCGACACAAGGTTGGGATGCCTGCGAACGGCTGCTGAAAGCGCATGGGGCGAGATGAGCAGGCCGCGGCAAGTGAGCTGAGATGGATTCTTGGTTGGAGCTTTCCGCTTCCTCGACTCCCATGGGAAGGTCGAGATGCAGGCTACCATCGTTGCTCACCCTTGCTTTCAGCACAATTCGATTCATCGGTTTGGCTCCCGGGAACAAAGGCCGCACGTTTCCATTGTAGCGCAGGGTGGCGGCGCTGGCGACGTTCGAAAATGCGGGCTTTGGTCCAGCATCTGCGTCACCCCGGCGTGGCGCTTGCCTCCAGCTCCTGCCAGCGAGCGTAGAGGCGCTCCACCTCCGCCTTCGCCAAGCCCAGCGCCCGGCAGGCATCGGCCAGGGCGATGTGGTCGGCCGTCGCCGCCCGCTGCACATCCGCCTCGCGGTCGATGACCGCCTGCTCGGCGGTGAGGATCGCATTCTCCATCCCCGCCAGCTCCTGTTGCTCGCGATAGCCGAGCTTGCGCGGTTTCGGCCTCGGCGGAGCAGAGGCGGTCCGGCGCGGGGCTGGCGGCGCGGCGGGCTTCGCTGCTTCTAGGGCGGCGCGCTCGTACGCGGCCAGCCACTGCTCGACGCTGGCATAAACAGCCGACCCGCCGCGGCCGTCCAGTCCCACGAATTGCGTGCAGAGCCGGTCCATCAACTCGCGGTCGTGGCTCACCAGGACCAGGGCGCCGGTGAACTCCTCCAGGCTGTCCTCCAGCACCTCCAGCGCCGAGATGTCAAGGTCGTTGGTCGGCTCGTCCAGCAGCAGCAGGTCAGCCGGCTGGAGCATGAGCTGGGCCAGGCGCACCCGCGCCTGCTCGCCGCCGGACAGACTGCCGACCGGCACCTCCAGTTGCTCGGGGCGAAAGAGGAACTGCTTGGCGTGGGCCACGACATGCCGCGGCCGGCCGGCGATCATCACCGTGTCGCCGTTGGGGCACAGCGCCCGGCGCAGCGTCGCCGCCGGATCGAGGGTTGCCCGGGCTTGCTCGAACAGGACGATGCGCAGGCCATCCGCCGGCGTGAGCGTGCCGGCGTCGGGAAGCAGCTCGCCGCCGAGCACGCGCAGCAGCGTGCTCTTGCCGCTGCCGTTGGGGCCGAGCAGGCCGAGCTTGCTGCCGGGCGACAGCGTCAGGTCCAGCCCGGAGAACAGCGGCCGGCCGCCCAGCGACTTGGCGATGCCGGCCACGGCGAGCAACTTGCGCGTCTGCCGGCCCGTGCCGACGAAGTCGATCGCGGCCGCCGCGCCGGCGGCGTTGCGGTACTTCAGCTCCTCCAGCTCGTCGCGGCGGCGGGCGGCATCCTCGATGCGCGACGACGCCTTGCGTGTCCGCGCCGCGGCCTTGCGGCCCAGCCACTCCGTCTCGCGACGGACCTGATTGGCGACCGACTCCTGCCGGCTGGCCTGGCCCGCGAGGTGCTCCTCACGCTTGAGCACGAAGTCGTCGTACGAGCCGGCGCAGCGGAAGTACCCGGCGGGATAGACCCGGCTGATCTCGATCACTTCATCGGCGACGGCGCGCAGGAATGCCCGGTCGTGAGTGGCGGCGAGGTAGCCGAACGGCGTCGCGCGCAGCAGGCGTTGCAGCCAGGCGATTCCCGGCAGGTCGAGGTGGTTGGTCGGCTCGTCCAGGAGTAGCAGGTCGGGCTTGCGAACCAGCTCGCGCGCCAGCGCCAGCCGCTTGCGCCAGCCGCCCGACAGGATGTCCGCAGGCTGGTCGGCGTCCGTGAAGCCCATCTGCTTCAGCGTGGCCGCCGCGCGCGTCTCGCGCTCGTGTTCCTCGACCGGCTCCTCGGCGAGCGCGGACAGCAGCACGGTCCGAACGGTCTCTCCCGGAGCGAAGACGTCGTCCTGGGCGACGTACCCCACGCGCGCGCTGCGCCGCACCGACCGGGTGCCGGCGTCCGGATCCTCGCGGCCGGCCATCAGCTTCAGGAGAGTCGATTTGCCGGCGCCGTTGGGGCCGACAAGGCCGACGCGCTCGCCGGCGCGAAGGTCCAGCGACAGGCCGGCGAACAACGGCCGGTGGCCGTAGCTCTTGGACAGATCTTGCACGCTCAATAGCATTGTCATGCTCGGCCTCGCTCGCGGAGGTTCTCGTCACTCCCTTATTGCTCGCAGATGGCCGGCCCGCGGGCAAGGCCAATGCGCAGACAGCGGCCGGTCCGGCTGCCATAATGGAACCCATGCACGTTATCTACATCGACGCCGACGCCTGCCCGGTCAAAGACGAGGTCTACCGAGTCGCGCGGCGCTACGCCATTCCCGTGAAAGTCGTCGCCAACGCCGCACTGCGGGTGCCAGCCGATGCGCAGTTTGAGCTGGTCGTGCGGCCTGGCTTCGGCTCAGCCGATGACTGGATCGCCGATCAGGCCGGGCCGGGCGACGTCGTGATCACGTCCGACATCCCGCTAGCGGCGCGGTGCCTGGCGCGCGCGGCGCGGGTACTCGGCCCCAAGGGAGTTCCGTTCACGGAGAGCGACATCGGCTCGGTCCTGGCGATGCGCGACCTGCTTGCCGGTCTGCGGCAAGGCGGCGAGGCCGCCGCTGGACTGGGCGGGCCGTCCCCGATGACGGCAAAGGACCGCTCGCGCTTCCTGGGCAAGCTCGACGAGTTGGTGACTGCCGCCCGCCGCGCCCACCCGACTCGGGCTAAATGAGACAACGAAAGGTGATGAGAAATGCGCGATACAGACAGACTCCAAAGCGATATCCAAACCTTGAAGGACGGCGCCGAAAATCAGAGACGAAACGCCTTGCAGTCCTTGGGCCTTCACGACCAGAAAGCATGGGCCACTGTTCCATTGGACGTCAAGAACTCTCTCATCGCCGCGCTGCATGGGCAGCAATTCAAGACTAGCAACCGGCTCAGCGTTCAGAAGGAAATGGCGACGATTCTCGGCAATCTGGGCCCACTGACGAAATCGTCCGTCCCTCAGCTTATCGAACTGCTGGGTATTGGTATCCATGACTTCGTACGTGGAGCGGCCGTAGCGGCATTGGGCGAAATCGGCAAGGACGCTAATCCTGCGGTTAGCCGCCTTGTCCAACTGCTTGCAACATCGCGTCCTGCGCTATCGCTGGAGGTCATTCGTGCCTTAGGAAACATAGGCTGCGTCAACGACGAAGTGCGCTCGGTACTTTTAGGTCGCTGGGCCTCACGGCCGCAAGACGAGCACAACAAGGAGCAGCTTGCCACAGCGCTTTGCAAACTACACATCTATTCTGACAATGTCCTGTCCACCTTGACCACCGCATTGACGGCAGGCCAATACGCCGGCGATCGCAGGGCGGCGGCGGCGGCCTTGGCTTGGTGTGACGCGGAAGAACTCGACGTGGTTCCCGCATTACTGAAGGCCAACGTCAGCGACACGAACGCCGAAGTCCGTGAAACGGCGCGGTCGGGCTTAGCTCACATGGGGTTGTCGCACGAGCAGGCAATCGACCTGTGCGCCAGGCGGTTAGGAGATTCCCTGTATGCCGAGTCTGCATTAAGAAAATGCGGCCAGTCGGCCACTCCGGCGTTGATCGAAGCCCTGGCTAGCACCGAGTTGCCAGTTCGATTGAAAGCCCTTTGTGCGCTGGAAGGCCTCGGCGAAGGAGCGGTCGCTGCGATTTCGCCAGTTAGCGAGGCGCTATTCGACAAGAGTCTGGATGTTCGCCTGGCTGCGCTAAAGGCTCTATGGAGCATTACTAAGTCCGCCGAAAGGGTCGTCCCCGGATTGATCGCACTTCTTGAAGCCAAGACCGTCGCGAAGCTAGAGGAAAGTGAAACGCGGCGCCGGTTCTTGCAAACGGTGATGGAGGCTCTCAGACGTGTCGAGCCGCCCGCCACGGCAGCCGTGTCAGTGCTAACCACCATGACAAAAGACCTCAACCGCCATGTTAGAGAGTCTGCGATCATAACTTTGCAAAAGATCGTAACTTCAGCGGAGGGCGTGGGACAACACGCTCGTGGGGGCTAACAGTTGGGTCATCATCGAGGTGTTAGCGGACACTGGCTGCCCTTGACGAAACACTCCGGAAGTCCGATAATATTCTCTCGGCAACGATGGCCGGATAGCCACTTCCTTCTATGGCCCCTCAACTTCGGGGACGCCACCTAAGCAATCTGACTATCCACTTGACGAAAAGTCGCCCTTGGCAAGTGCATGGTCAGTCGCAGGGGGACTTGCCACCGGAATAATTCTGGTGAACGTCTCATCTCCCTCCTCAGACGACCACGACTACCATACTTGGTCAACATATCCGGGATGTGCATCAAGCGAGGGTTACGGCAATGAGAAGCAATACAACGTGGGTTGTGTATATGATGACCGCCCAAAAAACTCATCTCCTTGCGGCTGTATGCGAACAGCGCGAGTGGGATGCCATGGAGCTCGCCCGTCCAGGGTACCATCAGCTCATTCGGAGCGGCATCGCCACCGAGACTGAAGCGGAGGCGCTCGCCCGTCGGCATCCCGCCGCGGATGGACGAGTGCTTTAAGATACACTATAATTATCCCGTTAACGGTGGGAGCATGCACGAACAAATCAGAGCGCACATGGCGGCCTTGCAAGTCGCACTTGAAGACACCAGCCTTACGGAAGAGCGAAAGCAGTTCATCTCAAAGTCGGTGGCGAATCTCGTGAACCTCTATGAGCGGTTTCGCGAGACAAATGAGAGCCGATTCGGCGACTCCATCACGAAAACGGTGCAATCGATCTTGCGCGAGCTCGAAGCATGTCCGGAAGCCAGCAAGCTGGACGCGGCGTTTCGCGAAGGCCTGTACGCCCTTCACGAGGAGCTGGGTATTCCGAGACTGGCGCTCAAACCGCTGAAGGTTCCACCAAAGCTGAAAAAAGGATCGAAGTCGTAACCATCCATGTCAGGCACACGCCGGGGCCGTCACCATTCTCGACCAACTTGCGGTCATAGACGCAACACGGCGCTGGATATCCGCGATCGTCATCGGCCTGGATCTGTGTCCCTTCGCCAAGCGTGTGTTTCAAAACGGCCTGATTCGTTACGTCGTCAGTGATGTCGGCCATCCGGAATTGCTTCGATCGCAACTCGCGGACGAGCTCCATATCCTTGCGACATCTCCGATCGAAGCAATCGAGACGAGTCTGGTTATTCATCCGCGCGTGCTCGAGCGATTCGCGGACTACTGTGATTTCCTCGCAGAGGCTGAGCGCCTGATCAAAAGGCTCGGGTTTCGGGGCATCTTACAAGTCGCTAGCTTTCATCCTGGGTTTCAGTTCGCGAACACCGAGACGGACGCGATCGAAAACTACACCAATCGATCACCGTATCCGATGCTGCATCTGCTGCGCGAGGAAAGCATCACGAAGGCAGCGGCCCAATGGGGCGATCTGTTGCAAATTCCAAGGAGGAACATTGCGGCGTTGCGGGACATGGGCCCAGGCCAGTTCCTGAATCTACTCAAGACTGTCGATGCCGATTCCAAGGTACGCAAAAACTAGCAGTCACGCCCCGCTCTTCTCAACGCCCGCGTCCCCTGCTTCTTTCGTATGTTCGCCAATATTCTTGGCCGCGTCGGCCTTGGCCAAGTCGCTGGTTCCTTCCTCCGCCACGTTCTTTGCTGAGGGCATTTTCGGTTTGACCCGAGGCTTGGACACCACTTTGATGGGCATGAGCATGACGTTCATTCGCTTACCGTCCATCGACGGAGGGCGCTCGACCTTGCCTATGTCCGCCAACTTTTGCACGAGTGCGTCGAGCACGCGCCGTCCCTCTTCCACGTGCTGCATCTCGCGGCCCCGAAACACCACGGTGATCTGGACTTTGTCATTGTGTTCGAGGAATTTGCGTGCCTGCACTGCTTTGGTGTCCACATCGTGGTCGCCCGTCTTGGGTCGTACACGAATTTCTTTCAACTTTTGCTGGCGGACCTTCCCCGCTTTGTTTCCTTTTTGCGAATTCGCGAAACGCAACTTGCCGTAGTCGAGAATTCTGCAAACGGGCGGACGTTCGTCGGGAGCCACCTCGACCAAGTCCAAGCCGGCTTCGCGAGCTTTTGCCAGTGCCTCAATGGTCGGAACCAGCCCCAGTTGCTCCCCCTCGGCGCCGATCAGGCGAATGGGGCTGATGCGAATTTGCTCGTTTCTTCGTGGGCCACGATCAGGCGCGGGAAGACGGTCAAAATATCGAATATTCAGTCTCCTTGATATCAGGACTCCATTGCGGCAGGTTGAATGGACCTGTGTGACCACTGGTTCCATTCACGAAGTAACCCCGCAAGTCCTGGGCACAGCGTCCTCTACTATCTTATCGACTGTCCGTCGAATAAAAACATCAGCCCGGCTCACTCCTTCTCTCTGACCACCGGCCCGCCATCGCCATAGAAATCGACGATCTCCGTTGCCTCCAAATCCTCTGGTGGCTCAAGACACAAGTGCAGCAGGACGTCCTTTCCGCGAAACTTGCCTTCGAAGGTCAGTTCGGGCGGATGGATGTATTGACGTGTGCTGATGCCCACCGCATCCGGCTCGAAGTCCTTCAGGAACTCCAGCACGTCGAAGCTGAAGCCGGTCCAGACGATTTCGCCGTCCTCCTTGCCGCCGACGATTTCTTGAATGGCGGGATAGGCCCAGATCTCCCAGAAGTCGTCGCCTGGATCGGGCCTGGCGTACTGGAAGCTGATTTGCACGGCGACCGAGTGCCACTCCCAGCAGTTGGCAATCCTTTCCTGAACTTCCTTCAACCATCTTTCCCCTTCTTGTTGCCTCATTCCAATATGTTACGAAGCGGCGCTGAAGAATTCTTGGCACTGGCGCCGGCCGGGGCTTGCCGCCCTGGCGGCGCGTCGGGCAGGGCCTCCATTGACAAATCCTGAGGAAGTCCAATAATAGCCCTACAGTCCGAAGAATGGCTGGATAGCCACTTCCTTCTCTGGCTCCTCCGCAGGTCGCGGCCGCCACACAAGCAAACTGACTATCCACTTGACGAGCTTCGCCCGCGGAAAGTGCGTGGTCAGTAGGATGCTTTAGGCGCGACGCCTGTTTCACACTTAGGTCGGCAGGTCGCGCACCTCAACCACTTGTCAAGTCTTCCGGACGATAGCAATTGCAGTCATTCGTGCGCGCAATCGCGCCCGCCGTGGGCCAGACCTGCGCTGCATGGTTTTTCTCTGAAGGAGGGCCCACGTGGCCAAGAAGCTTTATGTCGGCAATCTGACGTTTGATATGACCGACTCACAACTCGAAACACTCTTCGGCTCCCATGGCACCGTCCAGTCGGCCCAGGTGATCATGGACCGAGATACCGGCCGCTCGAAAGGATTCGGCTTCGTCGAAATGTCGAACGACAACGAGGCGCAGACCGCGATCGCCGCACTCAATGGCAAGGAAGTCAACGGTCGCGCGCTCACGGTAAACGAAGCCCGGCCACGCGAGGACCGCGGCGGTGGCGGCCACCGTGGCGGTGGCGGACGCGGCGGCTTCGGTGGGGGCGGCAGGCGTTACTAAGCCCGTTGCCAAAAACACCCTTCCCGGCTTACACACCGCGAAGGGTGTGTCTTCGCGCCCGATACCTGCCCGCGAAAATCCAACGCGAGGCCAAATGGAAATTGCCAAGCCGAAAAAGGTTGTTGCGGAATGAGGCGAACGTGGCATACATCATCGAGATTGAAGACATCGAGCAGATTCGCCAGCAGGAGGGAATTGACGACGTTGAACTTCGCGCTGCTATTCGGCGCCTCAAAGTTGGCGACTGCGTACGATTGACATTCATGGCCGATGCCAGACGTCCCGAGACCGTGCCGGTCCGAATCACCCACATTCGCCCTGGGCTCACATTTCGCGGCAAACTCGTGAAACGGGCACTGAAGATGCCCTTGGGAACGATCGTCGAGTTTACTTGGGACCATGTTCACTCGGTCGTTGAGAGCAGGTGAAACCTGATGCAACGATTTGCAGTCGGTGATCGTGTGCTCATTCGCTATGGCAAGCGCGCCGGCACGAAGGCGACCGTGATCAAGGTACGGCCGGATCAAGACTACAAGGTTAGGTCCGAAGATGGTGCGGTGCTGTTTTTCACCGGCGCGGGTCTTGAAGTAGACGGTCCACCACCGTCAAATAGCCGACAAGTCGAAAAGAAGTGATCGGGTAAGTATCATTCCGTGACCCATGCTGGTCTACTGCGTGCAAGCCCGGGGAGTGACTCAAAGACCTGGCCAAGGGCGATTCGATGGTCAGTCTCGCTCGGCCGCTCCTTCAACGAGCTTCTTGGATACCCGGACTCCGCCAAGTGCCGCCCCCCCCTTGGCGGTGGGGTTAGATTCCATAAGTTCTATGATCGCAAGGCGTTGCGCTCAGGAAATGGGCACCGCCGCCAAGCCCCATATATCGCTAGGCCAACTTTCTGACCTCTGTCCTCTGATCTCTGACCTCTGATCTCTGACCTCTGTCCTCTCCCTTCTTGTCTCCTTCTCTCCCGCTCCTCGTTCCTCGCTACTCCCAAAATGTTCCGCGCGGAACATCAAACCGGCCAAAATCCGAACCTTTCCGTCCTGCAAACGTCATGGCGACGGCCTACCGATTGACCGTTGTCGCTGCTCCGCCGCTTCGCCAAGGCATGCCTGAATATGGATCTCTACCCGCTGGCCCAAAGCGTTTACAAGGCGGAACAGCCGGTCGATGGTATAGCCTTGCACACGACCACGCAATAGACCGGATACTTTCGGCTGGTCTATTCCTAATAGTTCGGCAGCTTGAACCTGTGTTAATTGTCGCAAGCCGATCAGATCGCGGATGCGTTGCAAAAGCCAGATCTGCGGTAATCGAAGGAACGGCTCAGCCAGTCCGCGGTGCCGGGGGTAGCGGCAAACGTCGAAGGAGTACGGTTCCCAACCCTTTTGCTCTCAAAACTGCACCGCGAAGCCAGCAGCTTGAAAGTGCTTGTCGTTTGTGAACTCCTCCGTGATACCAAGCCGGCGCATCACCTGGAACGAGACATGATCGACAATCCCGGCATCACCCGCGGTGTCGGCACGACGAGGCCATACGGCCAGTGATTTCAATCGGGTCCTGTCCCCGTTTTTTCGTCCGCTAGACCCATTTCGGAAGTGTCTTTCGACAAGGCTTCGAACATGTTTTCGTCGCCGATGCTGACCGTAGCTTGCCTTTTGGCCAAATTCAGGACAAGAAGCAGGATGTCTCCCTCGTCGCCACCTCGACGCCGAAAGTGGGGCCCGAGCCCCCAACCGCTCGTGTCTTTGATAACGAGCCTTCCTGTAATCTGACCGTCCGGCGCCTTTATCTGAAACTCTCCTTGAATAAAACGCTTCAGCGCGGCAGGGATTCCAATGACGCCACTTGCCAATATCGACTTGGACAATCGATAGCTGATGAAGACCTCGCCACCGCTAGTCCACCCTTGGTCAATCCGGACCGTTGCCGATCGTTGATGCTTCGGAATCAGCGATTCAACAACGCCGGGCGCTACATATGCACCGCGAACCCCGTAGACTCCGTGCGCAAGACGCTCAATAACTGGCGAATAGTCGAGGTACACGTAAAACGTCGAATGCTTTACCCCCCGTGCTTTGCACGCTTCCTCAAACTTGGCACGCTGCATCACTGATCCGTGCTCCTTTAGAATCTCGACCATTGTGCGCTCGAGGGGGCGGACAAGGTTTTTCCAGTCAGGAAGGTCTACGCCCACTATGGCGCTGTCCTCAACAGCGACACCGGGCAGTTGCTTGCATAGCTCATACAGGACACGACGAGGTGGCGCAAATCCCTTCATTCTGTGCGGTCTTCCGAGGCCAGCCCGCAGTTCCGAAATGCCGATGCGCCCGGCAACGGAGACGATCTTTTTGATCAGACGCGCAAGTCGATTCTTCGTCAGCGTGCGAAACCAGAACCAGCCAGTCGATTGATCGAGCCATGAAAAGCTCCTTTGGTTGGAAAATAGCTTTGCTAGAATTCCTTCATTGACCCCTTGTCCGCTCTTCTCAGCCAACTGAGCTGCAATATCCGAAATGGTTGCGACGCCCCATTGACGCAGCGAATTGCGAGCAACTTGCACCGCCCGCCTGGCCAACTTTACGCTCGATGTCGCTACAACGACGCGTCCACCAGTCGAGTCCTCAATGGAAAACGTTACAGGGCGGCCGAAGAGTCTTGCGGACTGCAGCAGCCCATTGAGGCAGAATTTCCCGGCGACAAGGCCTTCAGCCGCTAGCGCTTTCTCAATATTGTCAGCCGAATCCGGTGCACGAGTTGTTACGAACAGAACCGCCTTATCGAGCCTGGCAAGTATTGGGCTTTTCCGCAGCCTTGCGACCAAGACTGCAATGATCTGCTGCGTCCGTGCGCGCGTAATGCCGAATTCATTGGCAACCTCCTGCAAGGTGCAGCCGCCGTTGCCGTCGAGACCAAAGTACCGCATACCAATGCTACAATTGCGATCCGCGCCTGCTGATCGTCCGAAGGTCATTGCTTTGCGGAATCCGTCTCCCAGCGGCAAGGACTCCGGCGTGTCACACATAGGGAGGACAGCACTGAGATCGCACAAATCTCCTTGTATTGCCCTTTTTGTGGACTCGGCCGTCTGCAGCAAGCCACGAACAAGTTCGGCTGCGCCCTTTTCACCGACTCCTTGGATCGCGACGATGTCTCTCAACGTGCACGAACCGAGTCCTTGCGGCTCAGCGCTGAAGCCGGCTGTTTCAAGGCGATTGTACGTGCGGATATTAAGCGCCAAGTCTTCGAGCCTCATTCCTTTTGGTGGGCTCGGTAGCCGACAGGCAGCTACGTGCGATGGTATCGGTGAAGTTGGCTCTGAACACCAACGACTAAGCAGTTCCAGCCCCCTGGCTTGGATTTCTTCGTTACTTTCAAGTGACGTCGCCTTCAACAATGCTGGCTTGCAATTGTCGAGTGCGGCGACGAGATCGACCAAGCAATTGACGCCGAATCCGCGGATGGCGACTAGGTCTTGAACAGTTGTATCGGCCAGCCGCGACAGATCTTTTTCGAAGGCGCTCTTGTGCAGACAGTTGAAGGTGCGCGTCTTCAATACCAAATCGCTGAGCCGCGTTCCTGGCGGCGGAGTTGGCAGGTGCAGCGAAACAACGTTCCAAGGAATCGGATCGGTCGGATTAGAACACCAGGCACGCAGTAATTCGATTTCTTCGGTCCTCGCGTCCTGGAGATCACTCGATTTCTCAATCTTTTTTAGGCGGGCCTCGGTGTAGGCCTCGTATGATGTTAGGAAGTCGACAAGGGATTTGGCACCGAATGACCATAAGTCCAGCAAATCACCAATCATGATCTTGCGCCAATCCTCCGACGCCTCCAACCTGCGACGTTGGCGCAACTCGCACAGGCAATTGTAGGTTCGAAGCTCTAGCGCAAGGTCTTCGACCGTCAGGTTAGACGTGGGCGGCGGTAGGTAACGGCTTGCGAGCGCAAGCACTCCCTTTCCAAACTCGGATCGAACCTGTTCGACGACCCGTCTTGCAAATCGATTGCACGCGACCTTGCCGTAAAGTGCCCAAGCAGATTCATCAAGGTCGCAAAGCAGAACTGCATCGTTGCCCACTGGCAACAAATGCCTCGTCATCGGCACATGTAGTACATCGCGCAGTAGACGCGGTGCAATGCGATGGCCGGGCCGAGGGAAACGCGAAATACTCATTGGAGCGAACTCTAACTGGGCGCTGAGACCGCGTAAAGGTGAGCGCCCTTCCTGGCGATGCGGTTAAGGGTCTCGCGAAGGTCTACGACGCCGTCAATAGCATCGTTGAAATAACCCTCCATCTGCGCCAATTCGGTTGTGAGGGCGATCGCATACTCACAAAACGCTACTTCGCAAGCCAAGTGGCGGAAAATCGGGTCGTCGTCGCGTCCCGCTCCTATGGCGGCTGAAAGCTGAGGGTGGTCCAGGTTGACATAAATTGTTCGTTCGTCACGTTGGTATTTTGCCCGGTCCGACTCGACGCCCATCCGATCAAATCTAACCTGAAATCCACCACGCGGTTTGGCATGGTGGCCGATACCACCAGCTGGCCGTCCCCGATGCATGGCTTCGGTGCCGGCGGCCTCAACTTTCGGCATCAGTTTGCGTGGCTCAATCCCATTGCCGCCGCCCCCGCCTTGTGAGCCAGGACCGCCCGTCGCCGATGTGATTTCAGCTGGCACCTGACTTCCAAAGAGCATATCGGTTGCATCTGTGCCGCTCGAATCGCGCGGGCCGGATACATCTACTGCTCCCGCAGCTTTGGCTTTCGCCTTGGTAACCCGATCGCGAAAGTCTGCGAAGTCCTCATTGATGACCTTGGCAATCTCGGCCGCCTGCTTGGCGAGGCGCTTAGCTTCTTCAGTTGCTTTGCGCTGTCGTTCGGCGTCCACGAGTTCGCGCCGAACCTGTTCAACACTTTGGCATATGAATGAGTAAATTGTCCGTACCAACTCGTTGCTTGGGTTCAATTCCATCGATCTGCTTACATCGAAAGGGCTCGGCGATGAGGTGTCGTCATCCAGTTTGGGAACGTCAATTTCTCCAAAAATGTACTGGCTCATTTCGCGACCCTCGCTTCCAGCCAAGGTCGTTTCATGCCAGACACCGTTTGAATAAATTGAAACGCCGCGCAAGTCGTCGTCCAGCGGCGACTTTGAAACTTTGACCACCAACTCGACGTTGCCAAGTGCTTGCTTGGCATCAGCTGTTGGCGTGAACCGTCGCTCGAAGGACACGGGCGGCTCGGTCACTTCGCATTCGTGGTTATTGACGAACACGGTTGCATTTTTTGGCCATTTGGACAAGTGCCGTTCGATGTAATGGATGATTCCAACTTGATCGAGAGAGCGGAGGTGGATGCGTTCAATTTCAATCACGGTTCCATTGGCGCTGTTTATCCTTGTATCGCGTTCGATGATTTTTACCGGAATCTCCTCGCCAGTTGTAACTGCGAGCACATCGTCACGGGTCAGTTCCACCTTGCATAGCTTGCCGTTTCGGACAGTTGTGATCCTCAGAAGGTCAGCAATTCCGAATGCTGCGGATTTCCCGGTCCCAAACCGGCCGCGGCCTGGCTTCCCAGATTTCCGGTCAACATTTTCCCCGTGCATCACAAAGAAGTCCCGTAAACCCACCCAATCCATGCCGCGGCCGTTATCTGCAATAGTGATCCGCTTACGACGTGGTTCCAACGTGACTCTGACGACCGGATTGGTGGCCGGGTCGATGTACTGCAGGGCATTCACAACGTACTCCCAAACGACCGCTCGTTCATTTTTGAACAATCCCGCCGTTTGTATAAC
>Ga0207150_1008_pt1 | contig 25494 bp, 21 predicted proteins | sample Alteio_BWMinHeat_32_FD_153526 | JGI IMG/M metagenome (GOLD analysis project Ga0207150, IMG submission 153526) | Enriched cells from forest soil in Barre Woods Harvard Forest LTER site, Petersham, Massachusetts, United States -... | ecosystem: Environmental > Terrestrial > Soil > Temperate forest >...
TGTCCAATCAAAATGACACGATAAAACATTTGCTTTTTGTGTATTCATGACAAATTGCTTGATTTTAACAAGACCTTTTATTTTTGGAAATAACAGAGGGCCTGAGGTATAACCTACTGTAGTTAAATGCCCGTGTACACTTGAATAAAAATAAGCAACATCTCGAATGTCAGCTTGCCATGTAAGATCCCAATGATCAGTTACATTGCCACTGAATGCGAGTTGATTGTCATCAATATTGATTTTTAATTGATTGAGTTTCATTTGATGAAATGTAATATTTTTTAACCAATAGGTGAGATTGACGTGCGGTTCTGAAGAGGTTGCGTTAGGCAATGTATGAATTTTAATATGAGCTTGATCGAGTAACAAAAAATTCAATGACAATTTTGCATTCAATAATTCTTTTGGCGTCCAATCAAAAACAATTCGATTAATATGAATATCAATTTGTTGACTGGGAAGAGTATAACTTAAATTATCGAATTGAAAATGAGATAATAATTTTCCATTAATTTTATCGATTTTTAATGTGCCTGGTAAAATTTTTTGAAGTAATACGATATCAGTTTGTAAACCTTCTGTCGTAAATAAAAAATAATAAAAACTAAAACCAATCATTGATAATGCAAGTAATATAAATGTGTTTAAAATAATTCTGATCATAGGTCGGGCCCTATGCTGAATTCAACGCGAGCGGGATGACCAGGAAGACTCATCGCGCGTGCAACATAGACTTGAATAGGGCCGATTGGTGAATTGTAAATCAATCCCACACCTTCTCCGCGATATAATCGATCATTAAAATGATTGGTTGCAGTACCAACATCATAAAATATACCAGCACTTAAATCACCGTAAATACGATGTTGTAATTCAACACTTGCCGTTTCTAAGTAACGCCCTGGACCAATACTACTGTAAGAATAACCACGCACACTGCCTAATCCGCCTGCGAAATAACGCAATGTTAACGGCAATGTGAGAAGATCATTCACAACGGTGTAACCAAGATCAGCACGTAAAATCACACGACCATTTTCAATAGGACTAAAAATATATTTACCTTTTATTTCGCCTTGAATAAAAGTCGTATGCGATAAAATTTTATCGCTCGCACCTTTTATAGTGAAATTCAATACTTTTGCATTTTGTGGATTAATCAAATCATCTGCATGAATCCACGATAGTGTATAGCTCGGATAAAGTAATAAACTGGATTCAGTTGGATTGTTAACCACTTCATAGCGCTCAATCAAATAATTTAAACTTAAGGTATGTTGCCAATCATGAATTGTTTTGACAGCGCTGGCTGATAGATTTTCTGAATAACTTTCTCCATTATTCGGTGAAAATTTTTGTATTTCAGCGCCTAAAATATATTGATCTGTGAGTGGATTGGGGCCTGGAATAAAATATTTTCCAGAAAGACCACTCAGTTCAGACGAAACACGCGCTAAAACAGAAAAATGTCGACCACTATGACCCACACGACGATAATCAACACCAAACGTTGCGCGAGGTCCTGTGAATGTGCCATAACCTACACCGAATGTATAACGTTTCGCTTTAGGCAATGTGAGATGAATTTCAACTGGAATATGTCGCGCTTTGGCTTTTTCCATTTGCGGAGAGATGGTGACTTGTTGAAAATAATGACTGTTATTTAAATCTTCTTGCATTTTTAATAATTTATCACTCGAAAAAGATTCGCCAGGAAAAAATGATATAAATCGTTTTAAAAAATTGGGATCAAATGATGTTTGATTGAAAGTGGCTTCGCCAAAATAATATTGTGAACCAGTCTCGAGATGTAAAGTAATCACAGCAGAAAAATTTTCTTTATCAATGAATACTTTTTTTTCTGTTAAAACACTTTTTACATAACCACGATTATTTGCTGTTTGTAATAAAAGATCACGTGCAGCTTCATATTGATCACTGGAAAAAATTTCACCTACTTTAATCGGAAAATTTTTTTGTAACTTATGTAATGTGGGATCATCCTGTCCTGGGCCACTGAAGGTTATATTAATCTGTTTGATTCGAATAGGCGCACCTGGAACGACTTCAAAGTGAGCTTCCCAATCATCACGCTTAGGCTGGTGGAGGCCTGACGCATAAACTTTTGAAGAAAAATAACCAAACGGTTCGATGGCTTGTTGAATGAGTAAAGGTGCGTTACGGTAAAGATGAATAATATTCTTAGGCGTTAACGGTTTTTCTTGTGCTGCTTGATCGCTCAGTTTAGTTAAAATATTATCGAGCAGAGGACCTGTGATCCCGGTGACGACAAAGTTAACCGAGTCAGCAGTCGCCGCAGAGATGAGTGCAAGTAAACTAATCGTTAATATAATATATGCTAGATATTTCTTCATTTGGGGCACAGTATATGTCATTTGTTCACGTCGGTCATTATACCGATCACCAACATAAAACAGGATCGTCCGTTTTTTTATTTGAAACGCCAGCACGTGCTGTTTATCTTTTGTGCGGTGCTGCACCCGCGACGCGTGATGTGCATACACTGGAACCTGCCAGTATTGTCGACGGAATTCATGGACTCGTTTTGACAGGGGGAAGTGCGTTTGGTCTCGATGCAGTAGCCGGTGCCATGACATTTTTACGCGAAAAAAACAGGGGTTTTATGACACCCAGTGGCGTTGTTCCGATTGTACCAGCAGCTGCGATGTATGATTTAACTGTTTCAACGGCGCGACCGACGGCTGACAATGTTTATCAAGCGTGTCAGGCAGCTGTCCCTGATCAGTCTATTTCTGGACGCATAGGGGCGGGGACTGGCGCATCTGTTGGAAAAATGATTCCGCATGCAAAAGCGATGAGCAGCGGTTTGGGTTGTGCGACTGTGCGATTATCCAACAATGTCACTGTCACGGCGTATGCCGTCGTCAATGCGCTGGGAAATATTAAAGATCAACAGGGAAATATCATTGCAGGCGCCCGATTGCCTGATGGGTCTTTTGCTGATATTGAAAAATATCTTTTATCAGAACAATCTCAGATTGAACCATTTCCCAATACGAATACCACTTTGGTGGCAGTCATGACGAACGCTAAATTTACCAAAGCTGAATTATTACGCATCGCGCGAATGGCATCGAGCGGTATGGCGCGTGCTATTTTTCCTGTTTTTACACGATACGATGGCGATATTATTTTTGCGATATCAACCGGCGATCTTTTGGCATCGGAAAATAGTGTGAGCGTTGCAGCAGCTGAAGCAGTTAGGCTCGCGATTTTAGATGCGGTGAGGGAGTCTGTGGTGATTTGATGTTGTTGCTTACATTTTCCTTCTCCCCTTGTGGGAGAAGGTGGTGCGAAGCACCGGATGAGGGGTGATTTTGCGCATCGCCCCCTCACCCGCCGCGCTACGCGCGTCGACCTCTCCCACAAGGGGAGAGGTGAGAAGCTTAGATGGTTGCTATTACTTCTTCCCCGTCAAAATCCCATCCGTAAATGTTAATGTCACGGGCGGTGAAGAATTATAAGTTGCTTCAACGGTGCCTTTGTTAAAATCTTTATTTGCAGCTTCGGCTTCCTGTGGTGTTTGTTGAGGCTGTTGATTGGTACTACTATTTTTATTGATGAGCGCGGGGGGAGGGCATTGCTTTTTAACAGTGTCGATCGTGTCGTTAATTGAAATCGTTGTACCACAAACATCTGTGCTTGCGACAGGAAATCCATTTTCAGAAATGTTCGAAATGTGTTGTGCGGTAAACATCATGCGTACTTGTTGTGTCGGGCCTTGATTAAATATCCATTCTTGAGGTTCATTCGTAGAAGTATCCACTTGAATTTTTTTCTCGGCATCTGGTTTGCCGCATTGTTGAATCACATGCGCGCGTGTATCGCCGAATTCAATCATTTGTAAACCTTTCGGGCAGAAAAATGCATAGGCGGATGATGTTGCGAATAAAGTGCAAAGGGCGATGATAAATTTTTTTTGCATGTTTTTCTCCTAAAGACTAATCAGTTCCATGATCTTCTAAATCATGATTGGTTTGAATGGTTTCTTTCTTTTCGACTTCTTCTTTTTTATCGGGTGTATGGGCGATGACACCATGATCATGATGAACAGCACCTGTTAACCAAGGCATACGGCGATAGTAAGGACGTTCTTCTTCTAAATCTAAAGCAGGACATTTAATAATTTCAAAATACGGTGAAAAATCGAAATCCTTAGGTGTATAAAGATGCGTATTTCGCGTAATGACTTCTACTTTTGATTCTTTTGATTGAATATAAGGCAAAATAGGAAACTGAATAGAACTGAATGCTTCTGCAATAAGCGAAGAACAAATACTACTGTCAATTTCATGCGTGCTGGTATAAAACAAACTAGAACGCCAACGTCTTGGAAAAATAGACCAAGGCAATAAAAATCGTGCTAAATCAAAAAATCTGCGCACGTTGTAAGGTTTGCCGAGATGGTTTGTCATATAACTAATCAAGAGTTGCGCATCTTCTGGTGTGAGTCCTGTCGGACGACAAATACGGATGTGAATATTTTTGTAATGAATAAGTGGTGTGACGATAGTGCCTTTTCCAATTAATGATTCAATGACCAATCGCACATTTTCGCGTTTCTTGAGATGTTGTGAAATTTTTTTCTTGATGCCTGTATCATCAATATCGTGAAAACGCCCAATGTAAAGTGCTGCATGTGTCCATGGACTTTGTGTCACGCTTCGAATGAGATTGCTGATGCGACTGCGACCTTCCATGAGTAACACATCACCAGGACGAACTTCATATCGCAATCGATTGTAATCGTAAGACGCAATAGATTCGGTTGGTGGTTCTCGGGTGATCCAATCAAATAATTTTTCTTTCAATCGTGTGAAAGCCATAGAGTATCATCCTTAAATTCGTTTGGCTAAATCCTCTGCGTAACCTGTATATGTTTGTGGTGTGAGCTGTAATAATGTTTCTTTTGCATTATCAGGCAATGATAATGATTTAATAAATTGGTGTAATGATTCTTTAGTGACTTTTTTTCCACGAGAAAAATCTTTTAATTTTTCGTAAGCATCTTTGACACCATAACGACGAAGCATTGTTTGAACAGGCTCAGTTAAAATTTCCCAGTGATTTTCGAGTTCTGAATTCAGTAAACTGGGATTCGGTTCTGTGCGATCCAGCCCTTTTGGAATCGCTTGCCAAGCTAAAATACTGTGCGCAATCGCAACACCCATATTGCGTAAAACAGTCGAGTCAGATAAATCACGTTGCCAACGTGAAACCGGTAATTTCATTGCCATATGTTCGAATAAAGCATTCGCAATACCGAGATTGCCTTCTGCATTTTCAAAATCAATCGGATTAATTTTATGTGGCATGATGGATGAACCGACTTCAGTATGCACTGATTTTTGTTTGAAATAATTCAGTGAAATATAACCCCACATATCGCGACTAAAATCAATCAGAATGGTGTTGATGCGCATAAGAATACCAACAAATTCAGCGATGCAATCGTGTGGTTCGATTTGTGTGGTGTATGGATTCCATTGTAGACCCAATAAGCATACAAAATTTTTGCTGAATAATTGCCAATCTTTTTCAGGACAGGTAATGGCCAACGCGTTGTAATTACCTGATGCACCATTTAATTTACCGAGAATAGGTGTTTCAATCAGTTGTGCCATTTGACGCCTGAGACGTACAGCAACATTCGCCATTTCTTTACCAATGGTTGTTGGCGTTGCCGGTTGACCATGCGTGCGTGAAAGCATAGGTTGATTGGCATACGTGTGTGCCATTTTTTTGAGAATAAAAAATAATTCATCGAGTGCCGGCAAAATCAATTGTTGTCGTGCATTTTGTAACATTAAACTGTAGGATAAATTATTGATATCTTCTGATGTACAACCGAAATGAATAAATTCTTGAACGGCTTCCAATTCAGTATTATTTGCAATGCGTTCTTTTAAAAAATATTCCACGGCTTTGACATCGTGATTGATCACACTTTCAATATGTTTAATGCGTGTTGCATCTTGAATGGAAAAATTTTCAATGATGTTTTCAAGTAATTGTCGTGCATGTTGGCTGAGTGGGGGAAGTTCAGGCAAGTTGGCATGTTCAGCGAGCATGAGTAACCAACGAATTTCAATGGTAGTGCGATATTTAATTAAAGCATATTCACTAAAAAGTGGCCGCAGATCGTTAAGCTTTTCGTAGTAGCGTCCTTCAAGCGGCGAAATGGCTGTGAGTGCTGAGAGATCCATTATATTTCCTCAAGTTTAATCTGGGTGGATGTTGGCCCCAATATTTCTTGTGCTATTTTACGGATTTTTTTGCGATAAAAAATCAGTGTCAATTTCGAACCACCGTATTGACGCCACAGAAGAGAGGATCGAATCCCTGCCAGCAATAATACGCGAATTTTTTCCATGTTAAGGCGAACATTCAACACGCGCGGATTGCCGCGAATGGAGGTACTGAAACGAAGGGCATGTAAGACATTTTCATAAGCGTCTGCTAAATTCGCCATCACGCTAGGATGAGTCGGATTAAAATATTCGGCTTGTTTTTGAGCTTGTTTGATGCGTTGCGTCAAGGTTTGAATCAGTGTGTGTGATCCAAAGATTTTTTTCTGTAAGCGCATCACCGATAATAACATTCGGGTTTGCATGGTTTTTGTCGGCGGTGTTAATAACCAAATTAATTTTTTTAATCCATACGTGATGCCGTCTAATCCGCCATAAACAGACAGAATATCGCTGGAATCGATTGCAAGAATGCTGTGTATCGTTGCGTCAAACGCAGCTTCGTTAAGTTTCCCCGTTTTTGCGAGTTCATCAACTAAACTGATAGCCTGGACAATACCCGCTAACGCAATGACTTGGTTTTTTGATTGATCAGGCACAACTGGCGCTCCGTGTGAGTGATCTCACAATGATACCACCACCGAGACATTGTTCGCCTTCGTAAAAAACAACCGATTGACCAGGCGTGATGGCTCGCTGTGGTGTTTTAAATGTGACTTCGTATTCGTTTTCGTTAATGGGTTTGATAATACACGCTTGATCTATTTGGCGATAGCGTGTTTTTGCACTCACTGATAATGGAAAGAGACTAGGCGCGTCATTAATCCAATGGATATTTTTTGCGATTAAACTTTCCGCATAAAGTGATGGATGTTCTTTGCTTTGTGCAACGATTAATACATTTCGATCTTGATCACGATCGACGACATACCACGGTTCACCATTCGATACTTTACGACCCCCAATGTGTAAACCTTGGCGTTGACCGATCGTATAAAACATTAATCCATCATGTTGCCCAATGATTTCACCATCGATCGTTTCGATAGGGCCCTGTTTTCCATGAATATAGTCTGCCAGAAATGTTTTAAATTTTCGTTCACCAATAAAACAAATCCCCGTACTGTCTTTTTTGGCATGATTGGAAAATCCTGCTTCAAAAGCAATTTTGCGTACCGTTTTTTTAGGTAATTCACCTAACGGAAAAATACTGTGTGCTAATTGTTCTGATGATAACGCATATAAAAAATAACTTTGATCTTTATCGGGATCGAGTCCTTTGTGTAATTGGTTGTTGATACAACGCGCATAATGTCCTGTTGCAATATAATCGGCGCCACGTGATTTTGCGTAATCTAAAAATGCGCGAAATTTTATTTCACGATTGCATAAAATATCAGGATTGGGTGTGAGACCGGCTTGATAATCTGCGAGAAATCCCGCAAAAACTTTTTCCCAATATTCCGCTGAAAAATTGATACGCGTGAATTCAATGCCAAGTTTGTTGCAGACAGCTTCAGCGTCAGCCATATCAAGGCTCGCCGGGCAAAACGAATCCGTGTCATCTTCTTCCCAATTTTTCATGAAGACGCCTTCAACGTGATGGCCTTGTTGTTTTAACAATAAAGCTGCAACGGAAGAATCAACGCCGCCTGATAATCCAACGATAATGTGTTTTTTTGTGTTACTCATAAATAAAAAAATACCCGCGTTTTTTAGCCCGGGTATTTTACTTGAATTGACTAAAAAGATTAACCGAAATTGTAAGCCAGACCGACACTCAGCATATCGGCATTGGGAATAGCTTTTGAGCTGGTGTTGAGTTTGCCGCGACCGAAAATACGAGATCCTTCAACATTTCCTGTTAATTTTGGTGTGAAGTCATAGCTGATCCCCAAACCTAGAACCGGACGAACTGTGGTTGTACCTGTTGTTGCTGGGTTTGATGTTTTGCTATAGACAAGAGCGACACCCGCTAAACCAAAGATATTAAGCTTGTTATCTAATACAACAGGAAAATAAGCTTTGCCTTCAACGTTGATTGCTTCGAGAGAGTACGCAACTGTACCAGATGAAGATGTTTCAAAATAAGTAAAAGCGCCCTCGATACCAAAATGTTGTGCGGCATTATATCCCACAAATACTTTTTCACCGAAATTGGCTTGTTGGAAGCCTACGGCACTGGTACGCAAAATGACGTCACCGAGCCCCACGCCAACATAGGCGCCCATTGTTGCAGATTTTGCTGTTCCTGCAATCGCTAAAGACGCTACCAATGCTGCACTGATTCTTGTTAATTTATTCATAACAGTTTAATTTCCCTATTAAAGTGCGCGGAAATATACCATTATCAATTTGAGAAGTAAAACAGGGTCAAACGAAAAAATACCCGCGTTTTTCAACCCGGGTATTCTATGTGAATCAGTTAAAAAGATTAACCGATGTTGTACTGTAAACCAAAGCCAATTAGGTCAATATTGGGGACTCTGGAATTGTCGCTACCGATAATGCGTGTTGCTTCAACGCTACCGGTCAACTTAGGTGTGAAATCATAACTTGCACCAACACCTACAGTTGGACGGATTTTAGTGCTTGAACCTGATTTTGTCGTTCCATCAATTGTCTCTTTCGCGCTAGCATGCACTACAGCAGCACCGCCGAGAGCGTATAAGTTAAATTGATCGATTGGTAAGAAGACTTTACCAACAAGGGTACCAGCATATAAAGTAGCGTCAGCAGAAGCTCTGTGACCGCCAAAAGATATACTCTTTGAGGCAGAAGCATAGCGACCAAAAGTGCCTTCTAACCCTAAGTTTTGGTTAAACTTATAACCAGCAAATACTTTTCCTGCGAAGTGATTATTATCAGAGGAGAAGTGAAAACCTGGTTCGCTTAAAAAACTTTCACCCAAGCTACCACCGACGTAAGCACCAGTTGTTGCTGCTTGTGCTGTTCCAGCAATAGCTAAAGAAGCTAATACGACTGCACTGATTTTTGTCAATTTATTCATAAAGGTATAGTTTCCTCGTTTTGTTTACCATTAAAATGCGCGCAAAATATACCATTATATTTTTCAGAAGTAAAATGTGATCAATTTTAATGCGATTACAACGTTGTTGTTGCGCTATCCCCTTGCTACCATACCGACTCATTTATGCGTGTTTTAGGAGTAGAAATATGCAATACCAACACATTAAAATTCCCACATCAGGACAAAAAATCACACTCGATCAGAATGAAAAATTACAAATTCCTGATCAACCTATTATTCCATTTATTGAAGGTGATGGCATTGGTGTTGATATTACACCAGTCATGCGTCATGTGGTTGATGCTGCTGTTGAAAAAGCATGGCATGGTAAACGAAAAATTCATTGGATGGAAATTTATGCCGGTGAAAAAGCGACGACATTATACGGCAGCGAAATATGGTTGCCAGATGAAACATTGAAAGCGCTTAAAGAATTTTATATTTCAATTAAAGGACCTTTAACAACGCCAGTGAGTGGTGGAATTCGTTCACTGAATGTTGCGTTGCGACAATCGCTCGATTTGTATGTTTGTTTGCGTCCCGTGCGTTATTTTCAAGGCGTGCCGAGTCCTCTGCGTGATCCTTCAAAAACCAACATGGTTATTTTCCGCGAAAATTCCGAAGATATTTATGCTGGCATCGAATGGAGTGCAGATAGCGTTGATGCGAAAAAAGTGATTCATTTTTTACAAAACGATATGCACGTCAAAAAAATTCGTTTTCCAGAGCATTGTGGTGTGGGCATTAAACCGGTATCCAAGTCAGGCACGTATCGCTTAGTCGAAGCAGCAATGCAGTATGCCGTGGATAATAATCGTGATTCTGTGACGCTCGTCCACAAAGGCAATATCATGAAATTCACTGAAGGTGCATTTCGTGATTGGGGTTATGAAGTCGCGCGCTCCGAATTTGGTGCTGAACCTTTAGATGGAGGGCCTTGGCATCATTTTAAAAATCCTAAAACGGGTCAAGACATTATTGTGAAAGATGTCATCGCAGATGCCTTTTTACAACAGATTTTGATTAGACCTGCTGAATATAGCGTTATTGCGACATTAAACCTCAATGGAGACTACATTTCTGATGCATTAGCTGCACAAGTAGGCGGGATTGGAATCGCGCCAGGCGCGAATTTAGGTAAAACCGTTGCGATGTTTGAAGCGACGCATGGAACCGCGCCAAAATATGCGGGTCAAGATAAGGTCAATCCGGGTTCGATTATTTTATCTGCCGAAATGATGCTCAGACATATGGGATGGGATCAAGCGGCTGATTTAATTATCAAAGGAATAGAATCAGCAATTCTTGCCAAAACAGTGACTTATGATTTCGCAAGACTTATGGATAATGCTCAATTAGTGAGCTGTTCGGAGTTTGGAAATGCGATTATTCGGCATATGTAACTCGCTGTCATCCTGAGGAGCGTTTATTGCGACGAAGGATCTCCTCGTTATATTTAGGGGATCCTTCGCTACGCTCAGGATGACACGGATATGAAAATTGTATATAATTCGCACAGTTTATTCGTTAAAGATCAGAAATTTCGCATAAATCGTATATTGGCCCACTCAAGTATAGGCGATAATACTATTTTGAGGGGCATGAGTAGATTTTTTTTTAAAATAAGGAAAAAATGTAAGTTATCAACTATAAGTAAGGTAAAGGGTATGGTTTTTGAAGAAGCAGTCGTTAAAGTTAAAAAGGAAATAAGGTTAGAGAATCAATTTAAAGAACCTTATTTATACCAAGTGGTGATGCATAACGATGACTATACACCCATGGATTTTGTAGTAAGTGTGTTAGAACTTTTTTTTCATATGGATCGTGATAAGGCAGCTCGATTGATGCATGAAGTTCACACAACAGGAAAAGCGATTTGTGGTGTTTTTACAAAAGATGTAGCAATAACAAAAGCAGAATTAGTAACAGGCTACGCAAGGAAACATGATCATCCTCTACTGTGCAGCGTGGAGGTGACCTAACCTCAAACAGGAGGTGCGCGATGTTAGACAAAGAACTTGAGTACACGCTGAACTTGGCCTTCAAGGAAGCCCGCGCAAAACGCCATGAATTTGTGACCGTCGAACATCTGCTGGTTGCACTCCTCGAAAATGTGTCTGCTTCAGAAGTCTTAAAAGCCTGCGGCGCGAATATTGCCCGCTTACGTCAAAATCTCATCGAATTTATTGATCGCACAACCCCTGCGATTCCATCCAATGTCCATGATCGTGATACACAACCGACCCTCGGTTTTCAACGTGTATTACAACGCGCTGTTTTCCATGTCCAATCTTCGGGTAAAACAGAAGTCAAAGGCGCGAATGTGTTAGCCGCTATTTTTAGTGAACAAGAAAGCCAAAGTGTTTATTTACTGCGTCAAGAAAATGTGAGTCGTTTGGATGTCATCAATTATGTGTCGCATGGCACAACAAAATCCAGCACACCTATCCGTCCACGTGAAAATGATCAGTTTGGTACGCAGTTTATGGAGGATTCCGAAAATGCACAAGACGAGGGGGGTAGCAGTCCATTAGAACAATTCACAACGAATTTAAATGCGCGTGCAAAATTAAATTTAATTGATCCACTGATTGGTCGTGAAGAAGAAGTCGATCGCACGATTCAAGTTCTATGTCGTCGTCGTAAAAATAATCCATTGCTTGTCGGTGAAGCGGGTGTCGGTAAAACAGCGATCGCAGAAGGTTTAGCAAGATTAATCATCGAGAAAAAAGTGCCTGATGTACTGACTGACAGTGTGATTTACTCACTGGATTTAGGTAGTTTATTGGCTGGCACAAAATATCGTGGCGATTTTGAAAAGAGATTAAAGAGTGTGTTGCATCAACTAAAAGAACAATCAGGCGCTATTTTATTTATCGATGAAATCCACACTATTATTGGTGCAGGCGCCGCATCAGGTGGTTTGATGGATGTTTCAAATTTAATTAAACCATTACTTGCGTCTGGTGATCTCACTTGTATTGGTTCAACAACGTATAAAGAATATCGCGGCATTTTTGAAAAAGATCATGCATTAGCGCGTCGTTTTCAGAAAATTGATGTTAAAGAACCAACTGTCGAACAAACCATCGATATTTTAAAAGGATTACGCAGTCGCTTTGAAACGCATCATGGTGTGAAATATTTAGATGACGCGCTAGAAGCCGCCGCAAAATTGTCAGAACGTTATATTTCAGATCGTCGTTTACCCGATAAAGCGATTGATTTAGTCGATGAAGTCGGTGCTTATCAATATTTATTACCCGAAGCTGACCGTAAAAAAGTGATTGATACAATAGACATAGAAAAAGTGGTTGCAAGAATCGCTCGTGTACCTGAACGCAATGTGTCAACGTCAGATAGAGAAGCGCTAAAAAATCTGGTTCGTGATTTAAAAATGATGATATTCGGACAAGATGAAGCGATCGATATTTTAGGCTCTGCAGTGAGATTAGCACGTTCCGGTTTGCGTGATCCGAGTAAACCCATCGGATCATTTTTATTTATTGGTCCAACCGGTGTTGGTAAAACAGAAGTGACACGTCAACTTGCTAAACAACTCGGCGTTGAATTACTTCGCTTTGATATGTCTGAATATATGGAGCGCCATACGGTATCTCGTTTAATTGGAGCACCTCCAGGATATGTGGGTTACGATGAAGGTGGTTTATTGACGGAAGCTGTCAATAAACATCCACACTCGGTCGTGTTGCTGGATGAAATTGAAAAAGCGCATCCTGATGTTTACAACTTGTTATTGCAAATTATGGATCATGGCACACTCACAGATACCAATGGTCGTAAAACAGATTTTCGTCACACCATTGTGATCATGACATCGAATGTGGGCATCGATTTATTAGAAAAATCTTCGATTGGTTTTACCACGCAAAATAATGATAGTGAAGTTGTGAGTGCAGTCAATCGCGTATTTTCACCTGAATTCCGTAATCGTTTGGACGCGGTGATTCAATTCAAATCGCTCGATATGAAAACGATTTTACATGTCGTTAATAAATTTTTACTTGAACTCGAAGTCCAACTTGAACCTAAACATGTGGCCTTAGATGTCAATGAAGATGCACGTGAGTGGTTGGCAACCCATGGATACGATAGAAAAATGGGTGCTCGTCCTATGGCAAGATTGATTCAAGAACAAATTAAACGTCCGCTCGCCGAAGAGCTTTTGTTCGGTAAATTAAATGTCGGCGGTGGACGTGTTGCTGTTAGTGTTGATTCAGCAACGGATAAATTAAAATTCACCATCGAGGAGAGTGTTGCAACAGATGTACGTCAAAAAACAAATTAATAAATTTTTTAAATATTCACATAAAATTCCCCAGTTGGGGAATTTTTTTTGTTTGTAAAATCATTTTATCGAATATTTTTTCACCTCTCCCCTTGTGGGAGAAGGTATAAAAAATCACTCACTCGGTTTTTCAGCTGCTGCAGTACTATTGGGGGTGGTTTTTCCGTCACGACTACGGAAGGTGATACGACCTTTAGTGAGGTCATAGGGGGTGAGTTGAACCGTTACGCGATCACCTTTTAGAATGCGGATGTAATTTTTACGCATTTTGCCGGAAATATGGGCCATCACAACATGACCATTATCCAGTTGCACACGAAACATTGTGTTTGGCAACACGTCAATGACGTTGCCATCCATTTCTATCTGATCTTCTTTCGACATAATACCTAATTCTGCAAGACTAATGAGCCGAAAATGATGCCTGATCTCTCAATGAGATGCAATCGAATTATTTCAGGCTCTCCAAATACTTATCTGCATCCAGCGCTGCCATACACCCAGAGCCTGCTGAAGTAATTGCTTGACGATAAATAGGATCCGTCACATCACCTGCCGCAAAAACACCAGGCACACTGGTTGCTGTGGCATTCCCTTTAGAGCCATCATTGATTTTGATATAGCCATTTTCCATATCCAGTTGGCCATCAAAAATCCCTGTATTCGGTGTATGTCCAATTGCAATAAACACACCTTTGACGGGAATAATTTTTTCTTCTGAGGATTTTTTATTTTTGATTTTGATGCCGGTAACGCCTGTATCATCACCAACGATTTCTTGCGTTTCAGCATCCCACTCGATCGCAACATTTTCGTTGGTTTTTTTTATGAGTCGATCGGTCAGAATTTTTTCAGAACGAAATTGATCTCTTCGATGGATGATAGTGACATGAGACGCGATATTCGAAAGATATAAAGCTTCTTCGACTGCGGTATTGCCACCGCCAACGACTGCGACATCTTGCCCGCGATAAAAAAATCCATCACACGTTGCACAAGCAGAAACACCACGACCATTAAATGTTTTTTCAGATGGAATGCCTAAATATTTTGCGCTAGCACCGGTTGCAATGATGAGCGCATCACATGTCCATGTATCATTGCCTTTTAAGACGAAAGGGCGTTTACTCAAATCCACCTCATGGATATGATCATTCACGACTTCCGTATTAAAATGTTCGGCATGTTTTTGCATACGTTCCATTAAGCCAGGACCTTGTAATCCTTCCGCATCGCCAGGCCAGTTTTCAACATCGGTTGTTGTCATTAATTGGCCACCGGGTTCCATGCCTGTTATCACAGTCGGTTTTAAATTAGCACGTGCAGCATAAACGGCGGCTGTCCAGCCAGCAGGGCCAGAGCCTAGAATAATAAGTCGACGATGGTTACTCATAAAATCCCCACTTTTGATCATGTTCGCATTTTCGTAAGGGTGGTATAGTACGTAAAGTATGATGTGAGGTCAAAAGGCGGAGTCCAAATCTTGAAACAAGTTCGACAGAATCGTCAAGCGCATCAAATGCTTTCGGCACACATGAGCCATCGTTTGCGTGAAGGATTATTTATTCTTTCAATTGCCATGGCATTTTTTTTATTAATCTCCATTTGCACCTGGCATAAAACAGACCCAGGTTGGTTGGGCACAGGTTCATTTCATCATGCAGTTTTAAATTGGGGTGGAAAAGCAGGCGCTTTTGTGTCTGATATTTTATTGCTTCTCTTGGGTTGTGTGTCATGGGTGTTGCCTTTTTTGTTCGTGATCATTTCTTGGATTGCGATAAAAGAAAAATCTGAGACAGAACGTCTTTCAACCAGCATTATGATGCTTAAAATAGTGGGTTTTATTTTTATCGTCTTAAGTAGCTGTGGTTTAGTTTCGTTTTCGTTTAATGCTTCACCTAATTGGTTGCCTGGTTCTTCGGGTGGTGTTTTAGGTGAAGTGGTTGCCGCATCTTTGAAACATATTTTTAATGTTGTTGGTAGCACCGTTTTTTTATTAGCGCTTTTGTTATCAGGTATCACATTGCTGACTGGCTTGTCTTGGTTATGGGTGGTGGATGTTGTTGGCGTTTATTCCACTCAACTCTTGCAACGCGTATTTCAATTATCAAACGTTAAATTTCAACAATTAAAAAATCGATTGACTACACAGAAAATGTCAACGGCTCAACCTGAAATCAAACGGATGATCGAGCCACGAATTGTTCGCTCGCCTGAGACAACAACGCCAGCACCATCCATTCACATTGTTAAACCAGTCGCACAAGCTGAAAAAGTCCGCGTCGTCAAACCAGATTATCCCATCAATAAAAAAATTGAAGCACCGATGAAATTATCTTCTGGTATGTTGCCACCATTAACACTACTCGATCCACCACCGCCTTCAGAGGGTCGTGCTTTTTCTGATGTGAGTTTTGAAGAGTTATCTCGCTTAGTTGAACAGCGATTATTGGATTTTGGTGTTGAAGTGAAAGTCGTTGCTGTTCATCCAGGACCCATTATTACGCGTTTCGAGCTCGATCTCGCGCCGGGTATTAAGGTGAGCAAAATTACAGGGCTTGCTAAAGATATTGCACGTTCATTGAGTGCAACGAGCGTACGTGTTGTGGAAGTGATTCCTGGCAAATCAGTGGTGGGTCTTGAATTACCGAATCAACATCGCGAAGTGGTTGGCCTTCGCGAAATTTTGGAATGTCCTCGCTATACACAGGCGCGTTCTCCGGTGAGTTTAGTGTTGGGAAAAGATATTGCTGGATTTCCAGTGGTGGTGGATTTATCGAAAATGCCACATTTACTTGTCGCAGGTACAACAGGTTCTGGAAAATCAGTAAGTTTAAATGCGATGTTGTTAAGTATGTTATTTAAAGCAACACCTGATCAATTGCGTTTAATTCTGATTGATCCCAAAATGCTTGAACTCTCAGTGTATGAAGGGATTCCCCATTTATTAACACCTGTCATCATAGATATGAAAGATGCTGCGAATGCATTACGTTGGTGTGTCGCAGAAATGGATCGACGTTATAAATTAATGGCGTCTCTCGGTGTGCGTAACTTGGCGGGTTACAATGTCAAAGTGACTGAAGCACAAAAACAAAATAAACCGATTCCTGCACCGGAATGGTTGATCGCTGAAGGGAAGCAGTCAGAATTTCTTGAATCGTTACCCACTATTGTCGTTGTAGCCGATGAATTAGCTGACATGATGATGGTCGTCGGAAAAAAAGTAGAAGATTTAATTGCACGCATTGCTCAAAAAGCGCGTGCGGCAGGTATCCATCTCATTTTGGCAACACAACGTCCTTCAGTGGATGTGATTACAGGATTAATCAAAGCCAATATTCCGACGCGTATCGCTTTTCAAGTGTCTTCACGCATTGATTCACGCACCATTCTCGATCAACAAGGCGCAGAACAATTATTGGGAAATGGCGATATGTTATATTTGCCGCCGGGCACAGGATTACCGATTCGTGTTCATGGCGCGTTTGTGGCGGATGAAGAAGTCCATCGTGTCGTTGCGACTTGGCAAACGTATGGCAAACCGGATTATCTGGAAGATGTAACCGGCGATCATGAAACAAGTGGAGGCGCTGAATCGCAAGGTGAGTCTGATCCACTGTATGATCAAGCGTTGCGAATTGTGACGGAATCACGTCGTGCTTCAATATCGCTTGTGCAGCGACGTTTAAAAATCGGTTATAATCGCGCAGCGCGAATTATGGAAGATATGGAAGCTGCAGGTGTTGTGAGTGTGATGGATTCAAGTGGAACGCGTGAAGTGTTGGCGCCACCACCGGTTTGATAGTGTGATCAAGCGAGATGTATTATGCATTTTAAATTATTTAGAATTATTTTGATTATTGCGGTGAATAGTTTATTCATCTCATCCGCTTTCAGCGAAACACCAGCGCATGAGCTTGATCAATTACTCCAATCTGTACACACTTATCATGCGCATTTTTCGCAGAGCGTACAGGATAATCACGGTCGCTCCATTTCTAAAGCGCGCGGTGCATTTTATTTGATGCGACCCGGTAAATTTCGTTGGGAAGTGACAGAACCCGATGCAGAATTGATTATTGCAACGGGAAATCAATTATTAATCTATGACAAAGAATTACAACAACTCACGATTAAACATCTTAAATCCAATTTAGGTGAAACGCCTGCGCTTTTATTAACACAAAATGATATGACTTCTGAGCAACATTTTAATGTCAAGTTAGAATCTAGTCCCAAATCGGGTGAATGGTTTTTATTAACACCGAAAGATCACGGAAGTTTTTTTGCAGAAATGCATTTAGATTTTGAGAATCACATTTTAAAAGTAATGAAATTACGTGATTCGTTAGATCAAATTACAACCGTTCAATTTAACCAGATTGAAGTGAATTCGCCGATTGCAGAAAGCTTATTTCATTTAAAAGTTCCACCCCATACCGATGTGATCCATGAAGCGGCAAAATGAATTTCAACCTTTAGCGGCACGTTTACGTCCGACTTTACTGGATGAATTTATAGGTCAATCCCATTTGTTGGGCCAGGGTAAGCCTTTACAAAAAGCGATTACGCAAGGTGTTTTGCACTCGATGATTTTTTGGGGACCACCGGGTACTGGAAAAACAACCTTAGCTTATTTATTAGCGGAACGTGTGAATGCTGAATTTGTCAGGATGTCAGCTATTTTTTCTGGCGTGAAAGAAATTCGCGAAGTCGTTCAATCTGCAAAATTATTACAAGAAAAAGAGCGTAGATCGACTATTTTATTTGTTGACGAAATTCATCGTTTTAATAAAGCGCAACAAGATGCATTTTTACCTTTTGTGGAAGAGGGTACATTTATTCTCATTGGCGCAACGACGGAAAATCCTTCTTTTGAACTCAACAATGCATTATTGTCACGCGCGCGTGTTTATGTTTTAAAGCCTCTTTCGGATGAAGAATTACGTGCCGTCTTAATTCGGGCGTTAACGGATATTGAAAAAGGGTTGGGAGAACGTCACATTGTATTTCCAGAGGATTTACGGTCTATCTTAGTGAAAGCATCCGATGGTGATGCCCGTCAATTGCTTAATTTATTGGAAATCATCAACGATTTTATTGAACCCATCCAAGGTGAATTAGTTGTGACATCGGAATTATTAACGGAGGTCATTCAACAAAATTTACGGCGGTTTGATCATCATGGTGAAGCGTTTTATGATCAGATTTCAGCTTTACATAAAGCGGTGCGTGGATCTTCACCGGACGCAGCACTTTATTGGTATTGTCGAATGATTGATGGGGGTTGCGATCCATTATATGTTGCTCGTCGAATGGTACGTGCAGCAACAGAAGATATTGGGAATGCCGATCCGCGCGCACTTCAAATGACATTAGATGCTTGTGCAGTCTATGAAAGATTAGGCAGTCCAGAAGGTGAATTAGCCATTGCCCAAGCGATTATTTATCTTGCCGTAGCTGCGAAAAGTAATGCGACTTATGTTGCTTTTAATGAAGCAATGAGCGATGTCAAAACATTTGGTTCACTTGAGGTTCCATTGCATATCCGTAATGCACCAACACGTTTAATGAAAGAATTAAATTATGGCAAAGGGTATCGTTATGCGCATCACGAACCTGATGCTTATGCCGCAGGGGAAAATTATTTTCCGGAAAGTTTGAGGAATCGTCAGTACTACCGTCCCGTTGATCGAGGTCTTGAAATCCAAATCAAAGAAAAGCTCAGAACTTTAAAAGAAAAAGATCGTCAATAGATGCTAACTTGTCATCCTGAGGCGCGTTTTTTGCAACGAAGGATCTCCTCGTTTTTATTTGGAGATCCTTCGAGCAAAAAGCGCTCTCAGGATGACAAGCTAGGAGTGCAAAAAAGTTAGGCGTAAATTCTTTTCTTAAGATTTTCTTAAGAAAACTTATGCAATAATGGTAGTTCACATGGAAAGGAGTGATCGGATATGGCCAATATTATTGTCGGTATAACGTATAAACAAATTCACGACTTGGTTAAACCTTATCTGCTCGAACAAAATAATTCATCGCCATCTTTTCTTTCAAACTTATTTTCAAAGCGTATAAGGCAGCCGAAAGCTGACAAATGTATACAGAAGGTTATTCTCTTCTATGAAAAAACATTAAAAAATAATGCCCTTGAAGAGCGAATTGCGCCCGGTGAATTACATCGTTTATATTTTATTTTTAGAGAATATGAATTAGAAAGTTCGTCTGCTGCGCATTCCAAGATTTTTTTTGCTTCTCTCATGACTCGATTCACTGATGTGAGTAGTCAATTTATCCAAATACTTCATCGTCTTTATGATATAGGGTTAATCAGTAATCAAAGCGAAATCGAAGAAGAAGATTTCGTATTAGTCGCAAGTCATGATTTAGATGTTCTACCCAAAGAATCACATGTTAATATGGGGCGTCAAATTTTTGAAAAAATAGTGACGCATCAAGAAGCCAAAGAGCTTCTTTACGCAATATCAGAATTGCTTGATTTCAACGATCAAGCAGAATGGTCGACAGAAATTTTCAATGGAATTTTTATACGTTTGATTGACTACAGCAACATCAAAGCATTTAATCAGTTTTTAAGTCTCGATAATCGAGATAAACTCCTCAAAAGCGATTGTTGGTTGACACAGCTTAATCAATTAACGCCCCCCTCTCGACAAGAAGCTCATGTATCAGACAGTGAATCCAAAGAATCAGTCGATAGTGCGGGAAGCACTTGGAATGGAATAGGCAGGGCAGATGTACCCAATTCGCAAATTGTTCGCAAAGAACAACAGGACGTAGCATCAGATTCAGAAATTCAAAATGCGTTACATGAAGTATTGGTTGTTGAGCCACATGAAGAAAAAGTGGAACAACCCGAAAAAACGGATCTCCGTCCAAAGCATCAACCGCTCTTCGGTACTGCGAATGGCATTCACAATCAACAATATATTCAAGGGTTATATGCACCTATAAAATCAATGCCAAAACAAGAATATGAATCAGATGATATTACAAAACCCAATTTTTTTTTTCCTAAAAATAACAAAATGCCTCCGCCTCTTAAGGGATTTAATCCCTATATGCCGCTTTTTCAATTCAACCAAGCGCACTTGTTTATGTTATTACGTCAAAATCAAAATAAAAAACCTTCGACACTTCCAACGAAATCACCAACGCCACCTAATTCCCCGAGGGAGGAGTCGCCGTCAGAATCACCGCGGAGCGTTGCTGGTGTGTAACAAGTAATAAAGCAAGCAAGATCAGGATAACGCCTGCGCTCATCCCAGGTTTAAGTTTTTCATGGAATAAAAAATATCCCCATGTCAATCCGGTGAGAGAAACAGTGGTATCCACTAAACTGTAATACACAGGTCCTGCGATTTTAATCAACTGAAAGAATAGAATATATCCGATGCTTGATAAAATAATTTCAAATAAAATGACCCAATCAGACAGTGTGAAAGGCCAATGGGGTAAATAAAAACTATGCGTGAAAAAAACCAAAGGAATTAATAAAAAACTCGACATGATCAATGTTCCAGCTGAAAGAAAAATTGAATCGATGTTTTTCGGCCGGTAACGTGAAATATAAACGGAGCAAAATGCAAATGAAATAGGTGTTAATAAAATAACTAAAATCCAAGGAATATTATCGAGAACAGGCAAGCTATTGCTAGACAATGTAATCAACATCAAACCTGTGACAGCAGAAAAAATTCCAAGAAATCGAATGAAATGAAATGATTCTCGTTTTGCCAGTAATGCGAGTGGATAAACGATGATGGGAACTGTATTGACAACAACGGCGAGTAATCCAGCAGGTAAATGAGAGGCAGCAAAATACATGACTGAATTTGGAATGACAATTCCCGTTAAACCGCAAATAAAATAATAAAGCAACGGCGTTTGATTTTTTTGAACGAAAAGTTTTTTCTTTTTGAAAAATAAAATGCTTAACATTAATAAAATGGCAGGTCCAATGGATTGCCAAAAACTATAACCCAATGGCGGCACGCTATGCGTCATCGCATAACGTGCAATAGAATAACCGGTACCCCAAATAAATCCGAGTGTCAGTAATAAAATTAATGAAGTGATTTTTGTTCGCACGGTGCACTCAATGTTTCCAAAATTTTTTCAAGTAAATTTAAGCGTTCAATGGGTTCGTGTTTGTCTAACGTAAATCGTAAACACGTCGGACCTTCCAATTTAAAAGGTGTCGCACGTTGCTGAATCAATTGGATGATACGCATAGGATCAATTAACGGTTTTTCATTAAAAGTGATTTTACCACCTGATGCATTTGCATCGATGCGAATTATACCGAGTTTTTCAGCTTTTTGTCTTAACAAACTTTGTGAAAAAAGTGTTTTAGCTTGAGGAGGTAATAATCCAAAGCGATCAATCATTTCAATTTGAATGTTGTCTAATTCGTCAGATGTTTTTGCTGTTGCGATGCGACGATAAAACTGTAGACGGAGTTGCACATCCGCTAAATAAAAATCGGGAATTAAAGCTGGAATATTCAGTTCGATTTCCGCGCCATGCGAAAGGGTGGTTTCTTCAAGGTTTTTACCTTCACGAATGGCGTTAACGGCGCGTGTTAGCATATCCATGTATAATGTGAAACCAATTGCTTGAATATTTCCGCTTTGGCCTTCACCTAATAATTCACCCGCGCCGCGAATTTCGAGATCATGCGTTGCCAGTGTGAATCCTGCACCCAAATCTTCGAGTGAAGCGATGGCATCTAAGCGTTTTTGTGCATCTGATGTGATTGTTTTAAATGATGGTATGAGCAACCATGCATACGCTTGGTGATGTGAACGGCCAACTCGTCCACGTAATTGATGCAATTGCGCTAAACCTAATTTATCAGCGCGGTTAATCACAATGGTATTTGCTGATGGAATGTCAATGCCACTCTCAATAATCGTGCTACAAACAAGAACATTAAAACGACGATGATAAAAATCAGACATGATTTTTTCTAATTCTCGTTCACGCATTTGTCCATGTGCAACACCCACGCGTGCTTCAGGAACCCATTTTTCAAGATCGCGTGCCATACGTTCAATGGTACTGACATCATTATGTAAAAAATAAACTTGGCCGCCTCGTAAAATTTCACGCAAAATGGCTTCTTGAATGATGTCAGTTTGATATTCTTGAACAAACGTTTTGACTGATAAACGACGTGCTGGCGGTGTAGCAATAATAGAAAGATCTCGAATACCTGAAAATGCCATATTGAGCGTGCGCGGTATGGGTGTTGCTGTGAGCGTTAAAATATCGACATTTAAACGCAACGCTTTTAAATGTTCTTTTTGTTGAACACCAAATCGATGTTCTTCATCAATAATGACTAAACCTAAATTTTTAAAGCGAATGGATTTTTGTATGAGACGATGTGTGCCAATGATAATATCAATCTTTCCTTCCTCGAGTTGTTTGATACATTTTGTTTGTTCTTCTTTTGATTTAAATCGCGATAATGTATCAATGCGAAATGGCCAGTCGGAAAAACGATCGAGAAAATTTTGATAATGTTGGCTCGCTAATAATGTTGTTGGAACGAGAACAGCGACTTGATTGCCACTTTGCACAGCCATAAACGCAGCACGCATAGCAACTTCTGTTTTTCCAAAACCGACATCACCACAAACCAGTCTATCCATCGGGCGCTCTGATTCCATGTCGGATAAAACTTGATCGATGGCTGTTTGTTGATCCGGTGTTTCTTCAAAAGGAAATCCGGCAGAAAAAATTGTGTAATCTTGATCAGGTGTTTTGCAAATGAATCCCTTACTCGCTGCGCGTTTTGCATAAATATCCAATAATTCTGCAGCAACATCTCGCATATCTTCCAATGCTTTTTTACGCGCGCGTTGCCAATGTCCACTGCCTAATTTATGTAAGGGTGCGCGATCTGGATCAATACCGCTATAACGACTGATTAAATGTAATGATGCAACGGGAACATAAAGTCGATCATCCTCAGCATATTCTAATTGTAAAAATTCACCGAGTTTTCCGCCAATTTCAAGCGTTTGTAAACCGAGATATCGTCCGACACCATGATCGAGATGGACGACGGGCGCGCCTATTTGTAATTCAGCGAGATTGCGAACGATGGCGTCAGGATCTTGCGTCGTCGTTTTGCGGCGACGACTTTGCAGTATGCGTTCGCCCGTTAATTCAGTTTCAGCAATTAATGCAATTTTTGATTCGCTTAATAATAATCCGTGTTCCAGTGAGGCGACAGTCATTCCTATTTTTTTGTCACTGATTAAAAAATCTTGCCATGAGGAAAATATTTCAGGATGTATGGAAATGTTTGTGAGTTGTTCTCGTAAAATTTCGCGTCGACCGGTGGTTTCTGCAATAAATAAAATGCGGCCATCCCAATTCGTTATAAATTGTTGTAATCGAGAATAGGGATTTTCTGACTTAGCTTCTGCTGTTAAGTGGGGTAAAACAGATTGTTCTGTCAAATTATCTGATATTTGAATAATAGGAAATTGATACATCGCTTGAAAAATATCAGGCACGGAAATAAACATTTGTTCGGGTTGCAGAATAGGGCGTGAGACATTGTGTGATAATTGTTGATAACGTGTGTTGATTTCTTGCCAGAAAAGTTCTGCATTTTGATGTGTGTTGCCATAGTGCATCAATACGATATTTTTCGGAAAATAATCAGGCAGTATTGCGGTTTGTTTAAAAAACAACGGTAAATAATATTCAAGACCCGGCGCACAAATGCCTTCCGAAATATCTTGATAGATTGGGCAGGTTAATGGATTGCCACTAAACTGAGTTCGCCAGGATTGGCGAAAAAATGCAATTGCTTCATCATCCAATGGAAATTCGCGCGCAGGTAATAAACGAATTTGATCTGTTTTGTCAAGGGAGCGTTGTGTTTCTACAGAAAATAATCGAATCGAATCCACTTCGTCGTCAATTAAATCGATACGAAATGGATGATGACTGCCCATCGGGAAGAGATCAATAATGGAACCACGCACTGCGAATTCGCCATGCTCTCTGACTTGGCTTACACAACGATAGCCTGATTTTTCTAATCGTAAGCGAGTTGCTTCGATAATTAATTTATCGCCGAGACGTAATAAAAAAGTAAATTGATTGAGATAATCAATGGGTGCTAAACGTTGCATCCATGTTGAAATTGGCGTGATGATGATACCGTTTTGCATCGTCGGTAATCGAAATAATGTTTCAAGTCGTGCAGAAATAATATCCTGATGGGGAGAAAAATGATCGTACGGTAATGTTTCCCAATCAGGTAAATGTAAAATGGGTAAATCTTTCGCGCCAAAAAAGTGCAATTCATCTTCAAGTCGTGTAGCAGTTAAAGTATCTTCAGTGATGACGCAAATCGGTTGCGTTTTTGCAAGTTCAGCCATCGCGAGGCTGGCTAATTTTTTATGGCTCCAAGAAATCTTTTTGCCTGGTTTTAAACTTTCAGAAAGATCAAAAGGTAATTTAACGATAGACATACAAACCTTCAAAACCTGATAAACTGTTAAGCAGGCGGGATTGTATCACACATCTATTCAATAGCTGTAAGGTGATCTTTATGGATCATGAATTGTGCAAAGATAACAATAATCAGCCTTATATCCGGGTCACGCAGTCTGATCATGCACTGCTGGTTAATCCATTGTTAAATAAAGGGATGGCATTTCCTGCTGAAGAGCGTGAATTATTTAATCTATGGGGATTGTTACCCCCGAGTCAGGTTGATTTGAAAACACAACGTTTACGATCTTGGGAAGCTTGCCAAAGTAAACCGAGTGACGTGGAAAAATATAACAATTATTCGTTTGATCAATGCG
>Ga0207150_1046_pt2 | contig 25150 bp, 25 predicted proteins | sample Alteio_BWMinHeat_32_FD_153526 | JGI IMG/M metagenome (GOLD analysis project Ga0207150, IMG submission 153526) | Enriched cells from forest soil in Barre Woods Harvard Forest LTER site, Petersham, Massachusetts, United States -... | ecosystem: Environmental > Terrestrial > Soil > Temperate forest >...
CGCATAAATTTTTAATCGATAACATGTGAGCCACTCCGCGCTGTCAAAAGATCCAAAGGGGCATTATGAATTATAATGGCTTTTTGTTATATTTTTCAATTAGTTACAAGAAATAAGGCCACTGGGATTTTCTTTCGTCTCGCTCAATAATGAGGGGCGTTATCATACTGTATTTTCTATCTCATTCGCAATCTGAAATGTATAATCATTTTTTCAGTCAATATTGATTGCTATTTAACTTTTTGATTTAAAATATATTATTATTATAAAATAGGTTGTTCGTTGATTTTTGATCGAAATGGGCTATACTAATGATTGAAGCTGAAGGTTTAAACCCATGCCTGAAAACACGATGAAAATCGCCAGTAGTACCAAATCCATCAAAGGACCAGCACCCCTTTCTCACTCTGCAACAACATTCGACCCCTATGCCACAGGATATGCTCTCATCAAAGGGCTCGACTATTTAAAAAACCGATTAGCTTGGTCGGGCACCAAAATTGCACACATTCTTCATTTGCCTGCGAATACACTTAACACATGGATAAAAAAAGGTTTCGTGCCGATCTCAAACAACCATCTGCAACCCGACGTCCAAGCTATCATCCATCTGTTGGCCATTCATCGAAGCTTAGAAGCCATGTTTGAAAATCCCGCACATCAGCAAGCATGGATATCAACACATCATCCCGTATTAAATGATATACCTGAAAATCTCATGGCAGAGTCCATCGAAAAATTAATTTTTGTTCGACAATATCTGGATTACAAACGAGGAAAGGGTGCTTGATAGAACTAACTCGCGTTATCGAAGATCAAACCAATTTGTATAGCTATCGTGCAACAGAAAATGAAACGCTAGCTCAACAATTAGATTTAGCTATAGAAATAACGAAGCCTAATTTACCCTATTCTGAATGGCATAAACTCATATCAACGCCATTTCGATATTCTCCGCCTTTACCAAATGCACGTTTTCGCCCGCAATATGGTAAAAATGTTTTTTATGCTTCTGTATTTGAAGAAACAGCACTTTATGAATATTCGTTTCATTTTATGAAAGAACGCATTCACCTAAATATTGAAACTGAAATGGGTGCTAGAACTATTTTTTTTGTCGACGCGCATGACGATAATTCGTTTCACATTCAGCATGAATCTCATTTTTCATCTATCATTGATAAAAATAACTACTTACCTTCTCATCAATTTATAGAAAACAATTCACACCTCACCTTTATCATTTACCCTTCCTGCAGAGATCCATTGCATCGAGACAATGCAGCAATTTTCGATATTCATCGTCTCGAAAAAAATCCAAAATGGGAATCTTCTATTAAATTTTTCTATGATAATAAAAAAAATGTCATTTCGTGGTTGGACTATGATTTACATATTGAATGGGCACAAGTGATTTAATCAACCAACACTGCCTTCGAGACTCACTTCAAGAAGTTTTTGCGCTTCGACCGCAAACTCCATCGGTAATTCATTGAATACTTTTCGACAAAACCCATTAACAATTAATGAGACCGCATCTTCAGGATTTAATCCGCGTTGACGACAATAGAGCAATTGATCTTCACCAATTTTTGACGTACTCGCTTCGTGTTCAACACGTGCGGTAGGATGTTTAACATCAATCGTTGGAAACGTGTGTGCGCCACAGGTTTTACTTAATAACAAAGAATCACATTGTGTGAAATTTCTTGCATGACTTGCTGTAGGCAACACGCGCACTAAACCGCGATACGTATTTTGACCGCGACCGGACGATATGCCTTTTGAAATAATGGTGCTTCGTGTATTTTTTCCGATGTGAATCATTTTGGTGCCAGTATCTGCTTGTTGGCAATGATTCGTTAATGCAACAGAATAAAATTCGCCGACAGAATGATCGCCTTGCAAGATCACGCTGGGATATTTCCACGTGATAGCTGAACCCGTTTCAATTTGTGTCCAAGAAATTTTTGAATGTACGCCGCGACAGGCACCACGTTTTGTTACAAAATTAAAAATGCCACCACGACCTTCTTCATCGCCTGGATACCAATTTTGCACGGTTGAATATTTAATACGCGCGCGATTCAATGCAACCAGTTCAACGACTGCCGCGTGCAATTGATTTTCATCACGCATCGGTGCCGTGCAACCTTCTAAATAACTAACCTGACTGCCTTCATCTGCAATAATCAACGTACGTTCAAATTGGCCTGTTTTTGCGGCATTTATGCGAAAATAAGTGGATAGTTCCATCGGACATTTCACGCCTTTGGGAATATACACAAACGATCCATCGCTAAATACAGCAGAATTTAATGCGGCAAAAAAATTATCGCGATAGGGCACAACCGTTCCAAGATATTGTTGAACCAGATCAGGATATTTTTGTACGGCTTCAGAGAATGAACAAAATATCACGCCGGCTTCGGCTAATTTTTCTTTAAATGTTGTTGCAACAGAAACGCTATCAAAAACAGCATCGACTGCAACACCCGCGAGTCGTCCACGTTCATGTAACGGAATGCCGAGTTTTTCATAGGTTTTTAATAATTCTGGATCGACATCGTCTAAACTTTTTGGACCGTCTTTATTGGTTTTCGGTGCGGAGTAATAAATAATTTGTTGATAATCGATGTCAGGATAATGGAGATGCGCCCAGCGCGGTGCTTTCAATGTCAACCAATATCGATACGCTTGCAAACGCCATTGCAACAAAAATTCAGGCTCATTTTTGATTGCTGACAATCGACGAATAACGTCTTCGGATAATCCAGGCGCAAAGGTATCCGCCTGAATATCAGTGACAAAACCATGCTGATATTGGCGATTGACGACTTCGTTAATGTAACTATTACTCATAATGCACCGAGGATGCTGATACGATTTTTTTGAAAATTTACCAATGAAATCAATATGTTAAATCAACATGCCTCACTGGGATTCCAATTCACAAGGGACAGTATACTACTGTATTTTGGCCAGTGATCGCAAATGTTGTATCAGGCTATAAAAAAGCCGGCGGAATCAGCTTTAATAGTGCCAGGCAGAATGTAAACTGGGTTTACATATACCAAAAAATGCACTATATTCTAAAAAAATAATGGAGTATATAAAACGTGGAATTAAAATCGAGGTTTGTATGAAAAAAATCATTGCCAAAAATTATATTTACGAAGGGCTTGGCTTTCCAATTGAACTTCGTGACGTTGAAATGGTGAAAATTGATGGAGAGCTTCATCCTAAAATTGATGTGAGAAAAATTGCTGATCTTGCTATCAAGTCTCTCGTATTACAAAATAAAAGACTTACGGGAAATCAAATCAAATTTATTAGAACTTACTATTCGATGAGTCTTAGAGAATTTTCTAAAATCGTAAATGAATCTCATATGGCTATTAAAAAATGGGAAGATTATAAAGATAAACCGACTAACATGGATAAAAATATTGAAATAATGATACGGCTACAAATCTATAACCGTATTATTTCAGATAAAAAAAGTGATAAACGCGGAAAAATGAATTTTTACAAACATTTTTTAACTTTAGTGAATATGTTTTCTCATATGTCCGCAAAAAATATGGGGGGTTCTCATCTACAAACCGCATGAATTTATCAGGAATACGCTCTTCCCACTGCGCGTTCATTTTTTTCCATAAATGTTTGTTGAAATTGTTCAGCATATTCAGGATAGGTGATGCATATTCGGTCTAACGCATCTTTGTTCGAGATAATGCGATTAAAATGATTTTCATTCACAAGTATATGCGTTAAAACGCGATCACTATAATTTTTTATAACATTACAGAAATGTCTCACATCATGATCTTTGTTAAATACACGTGAAAACAGGCTTTCGTTTTCTAAAATATGTGTCACAATACGTTCACAATAATCAGGCATTTCTCTACAAATATGTTGAGCATCGTTCGCGTTTTTAAAAATTTGAATAAACCGATTTACATTTTCAAAAATACTATCCATGACTTGTTCGCGATAATCAGGAGCTGTATGACGGCATACATACTCAAGAGAAAGACTGCTATCAAAAATCCGCATAAAATGGACGTCACTTTCAAAAACGTGAATCATAAGTCGTTCGCGATAATCTGGGAAAGTGTGGCATAAAAATTCGAGCTCATGGCAACCTTCGAATATACGCACGAAACAATCATCATTTTCTAAAACATGCTTGATTATTTGATCTTGATAATCTGGGTTATCCCTACAAAGATACGTAATCCAACAAATGCTATCAAGTAATTTCGATGATATCGTTGGGTGACTCAGTACATAATCTAGTAATTGATTTCGATAAATAGAATCCTCTTCACACAGAACATAAAAATTATATGCATTAGGAATCGCTTTAAATAAATAGGATTCTTTCAAATAAAGAATATTAAAAATTTCCAATTTATGGGTATCATTTATTTTTTCTAAAAGAGTTTGTAAAGAGCTTGATTCTCTTCCCATTTCAATTCCGTCATTAACGACTCGCTCTTCAGAAATGATAGCTTGAATATAAAAATTCGGATAGGCATTTAAAAAATGTATTAAATCTTTTGTACTATTTACATATCGTGATTTATTTTGCGCATCTTCAACTTCTTTTAATAAACGATGAAACGCTTCACGTGAATTTTCACCATATTGTTTTAATTTTTTGGGGACTGGCCCAATTAATTCTAGAATTTGTTTATGCCAGTAAATTTCTTCATCATCAAAAAATCTTGCGTACCTTTTTTGTCGCATAATTGGAAGTGTCACTACTGACATTAGTGCATCTTGGATAATGTTAATTTCCTCAGATGGAAAACTATCGAATGTTGTAATTATAAAATCATTTAAACGATGCGCGCCTGTAATAAGCCCGCTCAAAGCAACATAGCCAGCCCGTGACTCGCGTAAATGATATCCCGATTGTTTATTCTCTTCTTCTAGTAATTTATACGGGAGCGTATCCCCCTTGAACTGGATTTCGAAACTAAAACTGCTAGGATCAGATTTGAAGCGACCATCGATACGCCTAATTCGAATTTCTTTTATTCTTTCGGAATCCTCAACAAAAATGGTTTGATTCGTGATTAACCCTGAAGTACCCGAAGCAATTTCTTCGTCACTGATAAAAATTTTCATACAACTCAGACTCGTTTTGTAATAATTAGTGACGCATTTTATCTATCAAGCTATAAAAAATCCAGCGGGACTGCCATTAATCCTTTGCCAAAGGATAAGACTTGCGTTCCGTTATATAACACAATTCCATTTAACCACCGCTTTCCCATGAGATTGCGTAATTTTTCGAGCGACCGAAAATCTTGCGCCATAATTGTTTCAGCGCATTTAACTTCGATTGCAATTATTTCGCGTGCTGAATTTTCCAAAATAAAATCTATTTCAACTTGATCTTTATCGCGATAATGAAAAATTTGCCACATATCATCTTCGAGTGAAATGGCTTTTGCTAATTCACCATAAACCCAACTTTCTAAGGTGGCGCCCACGCGAGTTTTATTTAATAAAGTATTCTCTAACGTAAGACGTGCCATTGCTGCTTGAAGACCTGCATCAATAAAATGTAATTTAGGTGTTTTAATTAAACGACTTAACTCATTATGCGTCCAAGGTAAAACTTTTTTGACTAAAAAAATATTTTCTAATAATCCAATATATTTTTGAACTGTTTTACTATCTAATTGTAATTGCCCGCCAATTTGAGAAAAATTAATAAGCTGTCCTGAAAATTGTGCCAAAACAGCGAGTAAATGTGGCAATTCATTAAGCTTATCAATTGCAGCTACATCACGTATGTCACGTTCCATCAAAGCTTTTAAATACGAATGAGCCCATGCTCGACGACGTGAAAACTCACTTCGCGTGATCATTTCTGGATAACCGCCTGTTAACACGCGTTCAAATAAATCAAATTTTTTCTTGATTTGAAAATCAGGCCAACGATTGGTTTCAGCTGCGCGTAAGAAAAAATTTTCTCTTCGTTCAATTTCTGAATTGGAAAGCGGCAACAATGTTAAAATTTCCATGCGACCCGCTAAACTATCCGCAATACGAGGCAACGCTAATAAATTAGCTGAACCCGTTAACAAAAAACGTCCGGGTTTTCGATCACGATCGATTGAAAGCTTGATGGCGCGCAATAATTCTGGTGCATGTTGAATTTCATCAATCACAGCCCGATCAACTTGACGAACAAAACCCACAGGATCATTCAAAACAGCATTCAATACGTTATCATCATCCAGCGTAAAATAAGACATACCGCCAGAATAGTGCTGCACCAAGGTGGTTTTTCCACATTGGCGAGGCCCAATCACCATCACGACAGGTGTGTCCCGTAATGCAATATTCATCTTAGAGGACAAGTGGCGCGAAAATAATATACTCATTATTGTAACTCAATGATTTATAATATTTTTTATTATATCATATTTTCGTCCAATTTGGAATCTAACGCCGTCCAATTTGGATTCTGAGTCCGTCCAATCTGGATTCTAGCGTCGTCTGGTTTGATAATTGACATTTTCGTTAATCACTCTCCAAATTTGGCTAGTGTTCGTTAGCCAAATTTGGAGAATATCCGTCCCGTTTGGAATATAAGTACGCATAGGTATATACTTCCGCGCTTGCTTAAAGCGGATTTTCGAATGAAAAAACATACACGCATCACATTAAACGGCCTCATGTTGCCGGTGAGTCTCGGGTGGCCTACGGATGAACGAATCAATAAACAAATGATTTGGCTGGATATCACATTGCATTTTCCATCGGAGCCATTGGGCTGCATAACCGATTTACTCGATGACACGATTTGCTATGATGCATTAACACAACATATTCAAGAAAAAATAGCGGATAAACATTTTCGTTTAATCGAATTTCTCGCAAAAGAATTATATCAAATTATTAAAAATTATTTGCCTAACATTTCCATCGATATTTGTGTCACTAAAAAACCTAACATCAAAGGCCTCACGAATGGTGTTTCGTTTTATTATGGAGATGTATGTGAATAAAATTGTGTTGGGCTTGGGCTCCAACTTAGGAGACCGTTTATCTTATTTGCGTCATGCCATTTATGAAATAAAAAAAATTCCACAGAATCATGTGCTACGCATTTCGCCCGTTTATCTATCAGATGCACAAATACCAAAAGACGCGCCCGATGATTGGCAACTTTCATATTTAAATACTAACATTTTATGCGAAACAAATTTGACACCCGAAAAATTTTTAGCGCATACACAAGCGATCGAAAAAAAATTAGGACGTGTGCGTGATAAAAAATGGGGGCCGCGTGTTATTGATATTGATATTTTAGCTTACAACGATTTAATTGTTGATACAGACATATTAAAAATTCCACACCCTCATTTATTAACACGACCGTTTGCATTATGGCCATTTGCAGATATTCTCCCTGACTGGATTCACCCTGAAAAAAACCAAACTGCTTTACAATTAGCTGAACAGTGGGATTCGAGTGATCATTTTTTTCATGCAAAAAAAATAGCACATCGCATTGATATACCGCAACTGATGGGTATTGTGAATCTCACGCCCGATTCATTTTCTGATGGTGGAAAATTATCTGACGTGACTCACGTGCTCACACACATTCATCATCTCATTGATCATGGCGCAAGCATTATTGACATCGGCGCTGAAGCGACGAATCCGAATGTATCTGGTATTTCGGCGGCAGCAGAATGGTCTCGTTTAGAACCTGTTTTGGCTGAAGTGTTATCAAAAAAATCTGACTTTTTATTACGCCCGCTTATCAGCATTGACACACGTCACACAGATGTTGCAAAAAAAGCGCTTAAACTAGGAGTCGATTGGATTAATGATGTCAGTGGATTAGATAATTTAGAAATGCGAAATATAATCGCTGATCACTCATGCGATGTTGTTGTCATGCATCATTTAGGCATTCCTGTTGATCGAACTAAAACATTACCACTCGATCAAAATCCGATAGATCTGATTTTACAATGGGGAAATCAACGAATTTTAGAATTAGAACAACAGGGTATTTCTCGCAACCGCATTATTTTTGATCCGGGCATTGGTTTTGGAAAAACAGCGGAACAGTCATTTTATATTATCCAACATATTTCACGATTGAATGAATTAGGTGTTCGTGTTTTGGTCGGACATTCACGAAAACGATTTTTAGATTTGTTCACGAATAAACCTTTTGCTGAGCGTGATGTTGAAACCACATTCATATCAAAGCAATATTTACAAAAGGTCGATTATTTGCGTGTGCATAATATTGCAATGCATGTAACAACTTTTTCGTCGTAAATAAATTTTGTTTACTTTCACTGCTTCATGTCGTTCTAAAAAATTATCGCCATTTTAGCAGGACGACGTAAAGCGGCGAAAATGGTCGATTGATTTTTGGGACGAGAAGACCGTACCCGACGGCGATAAAGAAGCACCATACTCCTCATACGCTGCTTGTAATTCAACGCCATATTTTTCCAAAAAAATTTTGATTTCTTTTTTTTCATTTCGTTGAAAACATCGAAAAAGTCCCCAGGATATAAAAATATAAATAGGGTCAAAAATAATCGCATGAAAAATTTTATCTTTTGTTGTTATGTCACCATTCCATAAATTATAAGCCGTATCAAAAGCGATTAATAAAAATGAAACGATAACGATCGCGTAAAAATCTATTTTTTTATTTTCCGTTAATTGGCTTTGTAACGTATCTTCAATGACGTTGATAATATTTTTTTTATTATTCTGCGTACAATCAGAAAATATTTCCATTATATCAATCCGAAAATAATTATTTTTAAACACTTCGTTTATTTGATTTTGAAGATATTCCATTGAAATATATCTGTCCTGTTGAATCGGTGATGACGGAAAAAAACTGCCGTAGTTTCTATCGTGTATAGATATCTCAAGATTTTTTTCTTCATTTTCTTTTATCCATTGTGGCACACGTAAGTCATATTCCATTGGCCTGATAAATGGCGTTATTTCTTTTTCATCCTCTGGCAACAAAAATCGAACTCTTTTTTCACGCTTTTGTTTCACTTTTATTCCTTTAATAACACTTCAGAAACCGTGTGAAATGAACCAAAAACGACAATACAATCATTTTGAATCGATTTGTTTTGGGCTGCTAAATACGCTTCTTTTACATTCGACATAAATGAAATATTTTCAACGTTTGCATGATAAAATATTTCTTGTAAACGAGAAAGTGGCGTACCGCGTGGAATATCTAATGGTGCAACAAACCATTCTGATATAACCTCTTTCATGATCTTTATTGTCGTTAATATATCTTTGTCTGATAACATGGAAAAAACGGCTCGCGTATTTGCTGATTTTCGCTGCGATAAATAATCTGCGAGAATTTTTGCCGCTGCTGGATTATGTGACACATCAAAAATTTTTGTGATCTGACCTGGATGGACTTCTATGCGTCCTGGCAAATGTACTGTTTGTAATGCTTGAATGATTGAATCTCGAGTAACGGGAAGACGATTTTGTAATAAATCAATAACCATCAAGACAGTCGCCATATTTTGCAACAATAAGCTTGGCCGTGGTAAATGAGATATCACATCATGGTTTCGCCAAAAATTCCAATCATTTCCCGTTTCTTCAAAACCAAAATCATTGCCCTGACAATAAAACTGAGCGCCTATTTTTTTCGCGTATGTAATTAATGACTCTGGTGGATCAAAGTCTCCACACACTGCCGGTCGATTTGTTCTAAAAATGCCTGCTTTTTCATAACCAATTTTTTCCCGCGTATCGCCTAAACGATCGATGTGATCTAGTGCAATCGTCGTCACAACAGAAACATCCGCATCAATGATATTCACAGCGTCAAGCCGACCACCCAATCCAACCTCCAAAATAACGACATCAAGATTTTCCGCTTGAAAAATCAAAAATGCTGCCAAGGTATTAAATTCGAATTGGGTTAACGTCAAATCTCCACGCACTAAATCAATCTGCCGAAATGCATGAATGAATCGTGCATCGATCACTGGCTCGCCTTGAATGCGAACAATTTCATTGAATCGATGCAGCCAGGGCGATGTAAACGCACCCACACGATAACCTGCCGATAACCAAATTTTTTCTAACCCAGCAACGGTTGACCCTTTTCCGTTTGTTCCGCCGACTGTTACCACTGGGCAATTCAATTTCAAAATACCCAATTTTTCTGCGACCTCGCGAACCCTTCCCAAAGAAAGATCTATTTCCAACCGATGTTGTAACCGAATCGTTTCTAACCATTCTGAAAGTTTTTCTGTGCTCATTTTAAACAATTCCGACTGTATAACCCGTTAACAAGAGGGGGTATTTTCTGTGTAAAAGATGGGTAAAACAATCACTGCTCGAATTTATCCACATTTCCTCACAGCCAAACTACAATAAACTGAATGCTAATCCACAGGTTAATTATTACGTAACATATTGTATAATAAAAAAATATAGAACTTTTCCACAGAAATTCCCATCCTATATAAAAAGAACTACAAAATAAGGAATATATATAAAAAAGCTATTATGAAATAAAGCAAATGCACCGCCTCTTTACAAACCTAAATGAAAAACATCATCTCTTGATTGACAAATCTTTTACTTATCCCTATCATTCGTCCCCTTGCTTAAAACAACTACATGATGGAAAAGTGCTGTGAAAAGAACATTTCAACCAAGCGTCGTTAGACGTAAAAGAACCCATGGCTTTCGTGCTCGTATGAGAACAGCTGATGGTCGAAAAGTATTAGCAAGTCGCCGTAAAAAAGGTCGTAAAAGATTAGCGCCTTGATAAAACGTAACACCTTCAGACGTCATCAACGATTAAGTGCAAAAGCAGATTTTGAACGAGTTTTTGCTGAGCCTAACAAAACAACGAGCAAAAGCTTATTGGCTTTGTGGAAATTAGGTAATAGCCAATGTGGCAGAATCGCTATCATTGCTGGAAAAAAAACTGTACCCAGTGCAGTCATCCGCAATCAAATCAGACGGATTATCAGAGACAGCTATCGTCAGGCTCTTATCAGCACTGTCAATCTCGATTTGATTGTCATCATTCGACAACCTTGTCAAACCCTCAGAAAGTTAGACATTCGAAAAGAAATAGATTCATTGTGGACAAAATTATTAAAGCAATCCCAATCAATCTAATTAAACTGTATCAATATTTATTAAGCCCATTATTTGGTAATTGTTGTCGGTTTTATCCATCATGCTCAACTTATGCAATTGAAGCTATCAAGCTACATGGTTTTTATGGTGCTCTACTCGCCATTAAACGCTTGTTACGCTGTCATCCATTTAACCCTGGAGGTGCAGACCCTGTGCCTCATCAAACAACGGAGAAAACATGCCTGCCACATTAATTGATTATTTGCGAATAGCACTTTACAGTGCGCTTGTCGTCATTGTTGTCGCATTATTTCAGACGTGGGAAAGAGAACATCCTGTTAAGCAGGTTCAACAATCTCTTTCATCCACGCTTTCAAATACAGTATTGCCAACGAATATAACTGCCAATACAAATATTATTTCACCTAGCACATCAAGTATTACAACAATACCCAATAAACTCATTCATGTCACAACCGATGTTTTCCAAATAACCATAGACCCCAAAGGCGGGAATATCGTTGGATTAAATCTTTTAAAATATCCAGCGATGCTTCACAGCACGCTACCCACCGTATTGATGAGCAATGATCCAGCGCAAAAATATATCGCACAAAGTGGTTTGTATAGTCAGGCAGGTCCTGATACAACGCAAGGCGAAGCATTATTTACAACAGATCAAACAGATTACACACTCGCTGATAACCAAACGACAACCGAAGTACGATTACATTGGCGCAATGCTTTCGGTGTGACATTCACAAAAATCTACACATTTCATCGAAATGATTATGCGATCGATGTTAATTATGAAATTGATAACGCATCCAGCAAGGCTTGGAATGGCAGTTTATATCTACAATTACTCAGAAAAAATTTACCTTCTGCACAACACAGCGGCATGTTAGGCCTATCCACATTCAATGGCGCTGCTTTTTCGAGTCCTGATAAGCCTTTCCAAAAATTAACATTCGCGAAAATGGATAAAGAACCCTTGGATGAAAACATCGCAAATGGTTGGGTCGCGATGATGCAACATTACTTCTTAAGCGCATGGGTTCCACCCACTGATACGACAGCGCGTTATTTTACACGGACATCTGATGATGGTTTATATTCAATCGGTATGATCGCACCAGCCATTTCTGTTAACCCAGGCGAAAAAATCACGACAGGCGCTAAATTGTATGCCGGCCCTGAAGTTGTTGATCAACTACAAAAAGTTGCGCCTACGCTCAAATTAACCATCGATTATGGTTGGTTATGGATGATTTCAGCCGCACTCTTTTGGCTGATGCAAAAAATTTATAATGTCGTCGGCAATTGGGGTTGGTCGATTGTCATCGTGACCATGTTAATCAAATTAGCGTTTTATCATTTATCTGCAAAAAGTTATCGCTCAATGAGTGCTTTGAAAAAATTGCAGCCGAAAATTGAAGCGCTTAAAGAACGCTTGGGTGACGATCGTCAGCAATTAACACAAGCGACACTTGAATTGTATCGCAAAGAAAAAGTTAACCCGATGAGTGGTTGCTTGCCTGTTTTAATACAAATTCCTGTGTTTATTGCATTGTATTGGGTACTCATTGAAAGTGTTCAACTGAGACAATCACCCTTTATTTTATGGATTCATGATTTATCCGTCAGTGATCCTTATTACATCTTGCCAGTCCTGATGGGCTTATCGATGTTTTTGCAACAACGGCTCAATCCACCACCAGCTGATCCCACACAAGCAAAAATCATGATGTTTATGCCAGTGGTATTCACTGTGATGTTTGCAGGTTTTCCAGCGGGTTTGATGTTGTATTGGTTCGTGAATAATACGCTGTCATTTTTACAACAATGGTTCATCATGCATCGTATGGAAAAAGCTGAAAACAATCGGAAAGCAAAATGAAAGTAACAACAGACACCATCGTGGCCCAAGCAACACCGCCTGGCCGCGGTGGTGTTGCGATAGTTCGTGTTTCCGGTCCTTTAGTTTCATCGATAACACATCATATCATTCAAAAAAATCTCAAAGCGCGTCATGCAACGTATTCCAATTTTTTTTCAGAAAAAAATGAATTAATTGATCAAGGCATCGCATGTTATTTTCCAAATCCTCACTCGTTTACCGGTGAAGATATACTGGAATTACATACACACGGTAGCCCTATTGTCATCAATACATTGATTGAATCCATTTTATTTTATGGTGCACGTCTAGCGCGTCCAGGCGAATTTTCTTTGCGCGCATTTTTAAATAATCGAATGGATTTAACGCAAGCTGAAGCAATCGCAGATCTCATCAATGCTTCTTCCAAACAAGCGGCTAAAAATGCACTCAATTCATTGCAAGGTGTTTTTTCAAAAAAAATTCATGCATTATTGGATCAACTGATTCAGTTGCGCATGATGATTGAAGCCGAAATTGATTTTACTGAAGAAGAAATTAATTTTTTAGATCCTTTAGTTATCCAACAAAAAATACAAACCAATTTGACAACGCTTCATCATATTTTAAAAACCGCACAACAAGGCAGCTTATTACGTGAAGGGATTACTGCTGTGATTTCCGGTGAGCCTAATGTTGGAAAATCCAGTTTGTTAAATGCACTTAGCAAAAGAGACGCTGCTATTGTGACGGATATTCCAGGGACAACACGCGATATTTTACGAGAATATATTCAAATCGGCGGATTACCTATCCATCTTATCGATACAGCAGGTATTCGTGAGAGCAATGATCCCATTGAACAAGAAGGTATACGTCGCGCGCAAGTGGAAATACAAAAAGCGGATTTAGTTATCCATGTTGTTGATGCAACACAACCCATACCGCAAAAATTATCTCAATTAATTATTCGAAATAAAATTGATTTAATCAACGAAAAGCCTTCTATTATGCATGAAAATGATGCTGCCCTTATTTCTTTATCAGCAAAAACAGGAGAAGGGTTAGAATTACTCGAACAATATATTCAAAACTGTTTTGATTTAACAACGAATGAAGAAAGTTTATTTTCAGCACGACAAAGACATATTGATGCGCTTATCAAAGCAGAAAAAAGTTTACAAAATGGATTTCAAAATCTAACGAGTTCAACACGTGAATTACTCGCGGAAGATTTACGTCAAGCACAAAATGCATTAAACGAAATCACCGGAGAATTTACTTCCGATGATTTGCTCGGGAAAATTTTTTCGAATTTTTGTATTGGTAAGTGATTGATCATTTTTTAAGTTGGCCAGCGACTAAAAACGGCGGTGAGCACTGTGCTTTGAATAACATGCCCCTTAATCGCTGCTAATATTTTTTTACCATTCATATCATTGGCCGGTGTGATTTGATTGTCTAAAGCGTAAAGCGTAATCAAATAACTATGCGTTGTATCTTTCGGCGGACAAGGACCATTATAGCCTGTCTTATGAAAATCATTGATTCCAATAGAGACACCAGTGGGTGGCTGTGTCAAATCTTCAGGAATTTCAGCCGTTTTAGCGGGAATATTGTAAAGGATCCAATGGTAAAACGTGCCTTTTGGCGCATCGGGATCAGATAAAACGATAGCGAATGTTTGTGTTTTGCCGGGCGGATTGGTCCATGCGACCTCAGGTGAAATATTTTTTCCATCACACGTATAAAGTTGAGGTAATACGCCTTTATCTAGAAAAGCAGTGGATGTTGCAGTAAATGCTGGCGGGGTGGTATCGGCATAAGCCGGTATCGCAAAAAACAGACTTGTTAGAAAAAACCATTTCAATCGCATAATCATCTCCCTGATGAAAATCCAAAGAGACTTATTCTATCCTCATCAGACGAGACTCTGCTACAATATGCCGCTTTTTTTAGCAAAACAATGGTATGTATCATTTCATGAGCGACTTAAAACAACTATTTGATGTAATCGTGATCGGTGGCGGTCATGCAGGGACTGAAGCCGCCATGGCTGCCGCACGTCTCGGTGCAAATACGCTTTTATTAACACATTCCATTGAAACTATCGGCCAAATGTCTTGCAATCCCGCTATTGGCGGCATTGGAAAGGGTCACCTTGTGAAAGAAATCGATGCACTGGGTGGTGTGATGGCGCGCGCAATCGATTTAGCGGGTATTCAATTTCGTATTTTGAATGCGAGCAAAGGTCCTGCTGTTCAAGCAACTCGCGCTCAAGCTGATCGGGCATTGTATCGAGCGGCAATCAGAAAAATGATTGAAAACCAGCCGAATTTAAGTCTTTTCCAAGAAGCAGTGGATGATTTACTGCTTGAAAATAATAAAGTGATTGGCGTGAAAACCCGAATGGGTTTTGAGATTCGCGCTAAAACCGTTGTGTTGACAGCAGGCACATTTCTCGCCGGAAAAATTCACGTGGGATTACAAAATTATGCGGGCGGACGAGCAGGCGATCCACCGGCTCAAACGTTATCTGAAAAATTACGTCAACTGCCTTTTCGCGTGGGGCGTCTCAAAACAGGCACACCACCGCGCATTGATCGTCGCACAGTGGATTTTAGTGTGATGCAAGTTCAGCCTGGTGATACACCAACGCCGGTCTTTTCCTTTCTTGGGCATATGTCAGATCATCCACAACAAATACCATGTTACATCACACACACGAATGAAAAAACGCACGACTTGATTCGCGGGGGCTTGTCAGAATCGCCTATGTATACCGGCGTGATTGAAGGTACGGGTCCACGATATTGTCCATCGATTGAAGATAAAATCATGCGATTTGCCGATAAAAAATCGCATCAAATTTTTGTTGAACCAGAAGGCGTAACGAGTCATGAGCTGTATCCCAATGGCATTTCAACCAGTTTACCTTTTTCAATACAAATCGAATTCGTACGCTCGATTCCTGGTTTTGAAAATGCGCATTTAACACGACCGGGTTATGCGATTGAATATGATTTTTTTGATCCGCGCGATTTGAAAGCTTCGCTTGAAACAAAAGCCATTAGCGGATTATTTTTTGCGGGACAAATTAATGGAACAACAGGATACGAAGAAGCCGCTGCGCAAGGATTAATTGCAGGTTTAAATGCAGCGCGCTTAGCACAAGAAAAAGAATCTTGGACGCCTTCACGTAGTGAAGCGTATATCGGTGTGTTGATTGATGATTTAATTACACGCGGTACGATGGAACCCTATCGCATGTTTACGAGTCGCGCAGAATATCGATTGCTGTTGCGAGAAGATAATGCTGATTTGCGATTGACACCCAAAGGATTTGAATTAGGCTTGGTTGATGATGATCGCATGACACGATTAGATGCGAAAAGTCATGCAATTCAACTCGAAACCAATCGTTTGCGTTCGACATGGGTTCAACCAAAAACTGCGGTGTCTGAAAAAATTGAAAAATTTTTAGAACAAACATTAACACACGAATATAACCTCGAATCACTACTGCGACGTCCTGAGATTTCTTACTCAGATTTAATGTCGATTGATGAATTAGGACCAGGACTTTCTGACAGTGAAGCAGCAGAACAGGTTGATATTCAAATTCGTTATGCAGGTTACATTGATCGTCAAATGGCGGAAATTGAACGTCAGGCGCGTTATGAAAATATGAAAATACCCGCAAGCCTCCATTATGCAGCACTGGCAGGATTATCGACAGAAGTTTGTCAGAAACTCACCGCCGCTAAACCTGAAACGATTGGTATGGCGGCGCGTATTCCAGGCGTGACACCTGCAGCGATTTCCATTTTGTTAGTTCACTTAAAAAAATCGGATGCTTGTCTGACTGATGAATAAACATTTACAACTCAAAAATGCTTTAGCCGATAACAATTTTCAAATTTCCAATGAAATTCAACAAAAAATGATTTTTTTTCTAGAGCTCATGGAAAAATGGAATGCTGTTTTCAACTTAACAGCTATCCGTGATTTTGAAAAATCGATTTGGATCCATTTGATTGATAGTTTAATGATTCAATCATATGTACGAGGCGATCGTGTGATTGATGTGGGAAGCGGTGCGGGTCTTCCGGGTATTCCTTTGGCGCTCATTTTTCCCGATAAGCATTTTGTTTTATTAGATAGTAATGGCAAAAAAACGCGTTTTATCCAACAAGCAGTGGTTGAGTTGGGGTTAAACAATATTGAAGTCATTCAATCACGCGTAGAAAATTATCGGCCAGAGCAACGTTTTGATAGTATTATCACCCGAGCGTTTGCTACGCTTGCTGTTATGCTTGAAAGAACGGCACACTTACTGGCACGTCAGGGCCAGTTTTTAGCGATGAAAGGCGTTTATCCCGCAGAAGAAATAACGTCTATCCCTGCAGGATTTAATTTAATCGCTGCACACCGTTTTGAGATTAAAGGGTTAGAAGCGGAGCGCCATCTCATCTGTATTGAAAGGAGCTGATGCGTGGAAAAAATAGTCGCGATAGTTAATCAAAAAGGGGGCGTTGGAAAAACGACCACCAGTATTAGTCTGGCGGCTGCTTTTGCTTTAATGAAACGCCGGGTTTTATTGATTGACCTCGATCCGCAAGGCAATGCAACGGTGGGAAGTGGTATCGATAGCGATGCTTATACGCTCACCATGAAAGAAGTGTTACTTCAAGAAGTGGCGCTGTCAGAAGCGATTATTAAAACAACCGGCGGCTACGATCTTTTACCAACCAATGGCGAATTAATTGTTGCTGAAGTTCAGTTGATGCAAGCAACAGGTCGTGAATTACGCTTGAAAGAAGCGCTAGAGGCGATCAAAAATCAATATGATCACATTTTAATTGATTGTCCTCCGTCATTGAGTATCTTAACCGTAAATGCTTTAACGGCAGCAGAAGGTGTTTTAATACCGGTGCAATGCGAATATTTTGCGCTAGAAGGCTTAACCAGTTTATTGAACACAGTGAATCAAATTCAGCAACAAGTGAATCCGAGTTTGCAAATTAATGGATTATTGCGCACGATGTATGATGGACGTAATCGATTAGCGGTCGATGTGTCGGCGCAATTGATGCAACATTTTCCCGGAAAAATTTATCACACCGTTATTCCGCGCAATATTCGTCTGGCTGAAGCACCGAGTCATGGTCAAGCAGTTATTCATTACGATCAAAAATCGCAAGGCTCTGTCGCGTATCTTGCTTTAGCGGGAGAAATATTGCGGAGGAAAGAGGAAGGGGTGGTTAAGGCAGAACAAAAAGAAACTGTCGCGATTTGAATTTTTTTCACCTCTCCTCTTGTGGAGACTTTGTTGAATAATTCGAAATTTTTCTCCAACAAGGGGAGAAGGGAATGATAGAAGGATAACAAAATTATGTCAGCAAAACTCATCGGCGGAACATTATTAGTCACGGGCACTGCGATTGGCGCAGGGATGTTAGCATTACCTGTTGCAACAGCGAGCTTTGGTTTTTTATCTGCAACAGGATTATTAGCGTTATGTTGGTTAGCAATGACGGCAGCAGCTTTTTTAATTCTTGAAGTTACGCTTTGGTTGCCACCCAATACCAATTTAGTTTCAATGGCTGGCAAAACACTCGGGCCGATCGGTCAAATCGTGTGTTGGTTGTGTTATTTATTATTATTGTACGCATTGCTTTCAGCATACATCGCAGGCGGTACAGATTTTCTCAGAAATTTATTACTGGCGGCACATGTTCATTTATCCAATTTTGCGTCAGCGTTTCTTTTTACGCTGGTGTTAGGTTTTGTCGTTTATCGTGGAATTCATGCAGTGGATTTAGTGAATCGATTTTTAATGTCACTGAAATTCGCCACATTTTTTTTATTAGCGGGATTATTATTTCCGCATGTTGACACGACAACATTATTAACTGACGGCGCACATTGGGAATCACAAGGCATGACAGTTGTGATTACGTCATTTGGTTTTGCAACGATTATTCCGAGCATCCGTAATTATTTTCAAAGTGATGTCAATAAATTACGCGGTGCAATTTTGTTTGGTAGTTTAATTCCTTTAATTTCTTATATTTTATGGAATGCTGTTGTGATGGGCGTTATTCCGCGCGATGTTTTGTTGAACATGCTACATTCTGGAAAACCAACCAGTGCATTTATCACTGAAATTAGCCAACGTTTACATGTTCCAGTGTTGACGGGCTTGGCGCGTGTGTTTACATCAGTCTGTTTATTGACATCTTTTTTAGGCGTTGCACTTTGTCTCGCTGATTTTTTAGCAGACGGTTTAAGTTTACAACGTTTAGGCTGGAAAAATTTTTTTGTTTGCGTGTTAACATTAGTGCCACCCTTATTGATTGTGTTAATAAAGCCCAGCATTTTTATTACGGCACTGAGTTTTGCGGGAATAATCGTTTTAATTTTGTTATTGATTTTACCAACGCTCATGGCTTGGCGCGGACGTTATCAATTATCACTCGCAACCGGTTATCGTGTTGTCGGCGGACGAATTTTGTTAATTGGATTACTTATTTTTGCTGCTTTTGTCATCAGTCAAATGTTTATCACAGGACATGTTTCATGAGTGACAAAACACATTTTGGTTTTAGTGAAATTCCTTTTAGTGAAAAAGCAGAGCGCGTTGCTTCGATTTTTCGCAACGTGGCATCGAAATATGATTTGATGAATGATTTAATGTCTTTTGGGTTACATCGTGCATGGAAACATTTTACTTTGTCGCAAAGCGGTGTGAGAGAAGGTCATCGTGTGCTCGATGTTGCGGGTGGAACGGGTGATTTATCACTCGGTTTTTTAAAACGCGTGGGTGATACAGGTCAGGTTGTGTTGTCGGATATTAACGAAAAAATGTTACAACGTGGTCGCGAAAGATTATTAAACAAAGGGTTTTTGACGAATGTTCGTTTTGTACAAGCTGACGCAGAAGCATTGCCTTTTCATGATGCTGAATTTGATTGTGTCAGTATTGCTTTTGGTTTGCGCAATGTGACACATAAAGAAAAAGCTTTACAATCGATCTATCGAGTTTTAAAACCAGGCGGAAAATTTTTGTTACTCGAATTTTCTAAACCGGTTTTATCTTTTCTAGAAAAATTATACGATAAATATTCATTTTCTGTTATTCCCCGTTTAGGTGAATGGATTTGTAAAGATAGAGCCAGTTACCAATATTTAGTGGAATCCATTCGCATGCATCCTGATCAATCCACATTAAAAAACATGATGGAACAGGCTGGGTTTGAAAATGTCAGTTGGCATAATTTATCAGGCGGCATTGTTGCTTTACATACAGGGTTTCGTTACGCATGATTTTTTTAGAAAAATTACTCAACCAATTTTTAGCGTTCGATCCTGCATCAAAAGATCGCGCGAAAATTTTGCGTGGGAAAAAAATTAAAATAGAATTGATTGGGGTGAATAGTTGTTTTGTGATTATATTTAATGAAAAGCATATTTCAATCAATAAATCGATGCATGAAGAAAGTGACTTAACTATCCGTGCAACACCGCTTAATTTATTACAACTCAAACTTTCACGAGATCGTCGACAATTGTTTCGAGAGCGCATTGTAATCGAAGGCGATATGTCGCTCGCGCAAAAACTGACAGATTTTTTTGACGGTATAGAAATTGATTGGGAAGAACATTTTTCGAAAATAATAGGCGATATGCCAGCTTATCATGCAGGACGTTTTGTGCGACGCATGAAAGAAGCGGGACGCACATTGCAAGAAAGAATAATAAAACAATTTAATGAATATTTGCATGAAGAAATTCAATTTTTTCCACCAAGAGAAGCATTGAACGATTTTTTTCATGATATCGATGCGTTTTGCATGAGTGTTGATCGTCTTACCGCGCGAATCAAATTTCTTGGAGAGCGTGCATGAAGTCGATCAAACGTTTTTTTCGTTTAGCACATATTGGTTTTGTGTTAATGCGTTTTAATCTGGATGAAATAATATTTGCGGTTCCGGTTTTTTATCCATTTCGTTTTTTATGTTTTTTTAATCCGTGGTATTGGAAAAAATCACACAAAAAATCCAGAGCGGAAAGAATGCGTTTGGCGCTTGAAGCATTGGGACCGATATTTATTAAAGCGGGGCAAATTCTTTCAACACGTCGCGATTTATTGCCGGAAGATATTGCGGCAGAGCTTGAAAAATTACAAGATCGCGTGCCGCCCTTTGTGGGTGATATCCGAAAAATCATTGAAAAAGCGTTGGGCGCACCTTTAGAAAATTTTTTTCGTGAAGTGGATTTTAATACACTCGCTTCAGCGTCCATTGCACAAGTGCATGCAGCTACTTTATTAAACGGTCGTGAAGTGGTTATCAAAATTTTAAGACCCGGCGTTGAAAAATTAATTGAACGCGATTTAGATTTGCTATCCACTTTAGCAGAACTCTCTGCACGTTATTCATCACATCTTAATCAATTTAAACCGAAAGAAATGATCGCTGAAATTGCGCATACATTGCATGATGAATTAGATTTACAACGTGAAGGGGCTAATGCATCTGAATTACGAAGACATTTTAAGCATTCTGATTTGTTATATGTGCCTGAAGTAGAATGGTCGTTGTCACGTAATCCTATTTTAGTGATGGAACGTATTTACGGTATTCCTGTATATGACGTTGAAAAATTGCGTGAAGCCGGTTTCAATATGAAACATTTAGCGGAACGTGGCATCGAGCTTTTTTTCACGCAAGTTTTTCGCGACAGTTTTTTTCATGCCGATATGCATCCAGGCAATATTTTTGTGAGCACAGAGAATAAAGACAATCCGAAATTCATTGTTGTTGATTTTGGTATTATGGGTTCGCTCAATGCACACGATCAACGTTATATTGCTGAAAATTTGCTAGCATTTTTCAAACGTGATTATCGACGTGTAGCGGAATTACATGTTGCATCAGGTTGGTTGCCACCCAATACACGCGTCGATCATTTTGAAAGTGCGATTCGTGCGGTTTGTGAACCTATTTTTGAAAGACCACTTCGAGATATTTCTTTTGGACAATTGCTGTTGCGATTGTTTCAAGCGGCACGACGTTATCACATGAATATTCAACCACAACTGATTTTATTGCAAAAAACATTATTAAATATTGAAGGCGTGGGCCGACAACTTTATCCTGACCTCGATTTATGGACGACAGCAACACCGATTCTCGAACGCTGGTTAAAAAGCCAGATGGGCATCAAATCATTTTTACGCAAATTAAAAGATAATTTACCCTATTGGGCAGAAAAATTTCCTGAAATTCCCACGTTGATTTATGGATTGTTAAATCAATTGAAGCCGGAGAGAAAGTAAAGCAAAATTATTTACCCTCTCCGCGTAAACCTCACCAATGCTGTTGCAATGCGATCTTCTAATTCGCGATATTTCCAGACATTTCCTTTTCGACCATTTACAATGATGACGAAAGCAATGGGCTCATGATCTTTGCTGATTGCATATCCTGCAAGCGAACTCACGCCGGATTCTGAAATGGTGCCTGTTTTTGCGCGAACTCTACCCGCAATATGTTTGAGTCGATGTTTGAGTGAACCGTCTTGACCTGCAATAGGCAATGCAGAAATAAATTCATAACTGGTATGATCATTATGAAATGCAAATTGTAAAATTTGCATGAGTTGTTCCGGTGTCACACGATTTTGTAAAGACAAACCGGAACCATCCACTGCACGTAAATTCGTCGTATCAACCGCTGCATTTTGTTGCAAAATATCTGTCACTGCAACTTGTCCATTCGTCCAGCTGCCTGGTGAATTACTATGTATTTCTCCGAGTTTTTTGAAAATGGATCCTGCAATGACATTGTCGGAATGTTTTAACATGTCATTAATCAAAAGATGCAATGGTTTTGATTCATGTGTTGCAATTAAAAATAACCCTGGTGGCGCTTGACGCATTTCAACCGTCCCATCCATTTGTATACCTGCATTTTTAAAAACATGGACGAGTAAAGATTTGTCAAAATCAGAAACATCATTGATGACGACAGACGCTGTGCGCGAGTATCTGCCTCGAGGTAAACAACCATTGAGATTAATGGTGTTGTCAGGCGAACTCGTGACGGAAATATGGCATGAACGGGCATATCGACCGCGTGTGATCACACCATTTTTAATAGAAGAATAAAAATAACGTGGATTTTTGAGCACAAGAGCATATTGGTTTTCTTTTTTTGCCGGCAAGATACTGAAGGTGACTAAGTTGTGATTAATGATGCTCGCGCTGATCGGTGCTGCATAATAATATTGGCGATCCTTCCACAACCAGCCAGGACCAATGGTATTTTGATCGTAAGCAGTATTATCGATGTAAATATTGCCTCGAATACCAAAAACTTGTTGTGATTTTAACGCGACCATGAGATCGACCATGTCATAGTAGGTCAAGGATGGATCACCGCTATTCACGAGCCAAATATTCCCGTTGAGAATACCGTTGTCGATACTTTTGGCGTCTGTGTAGACACGTGTTGTGAAATGATAATCAGGACCCAGAAGAATCAATGCGGCTTCCGCGGTCAACATTTTCATCGTGCTGGCAGGTGTAAAAACGTGTTGAGTATTTTGTGCGTACAGTAAATCGCCGGTTTTCATGGAACGAACTTGTATTCCAATGGCAGCAGAGGGGTCAGTATTATTAATAGCCAGATGAATTTGTGAAGCGAGAGCCGGCGCGCCATACACAGTACCGATATTTGCAGCTTGTGAGCTGATGGTATGGCTGACATGATGCGTGTGACGATGATGATGTCGATGCTTGGCCAGCGCGAGGTTTGGGAGAGCAAGACAAATCATAATCCCAAATAAGAAGACGACGTTATCCCACAATTTCATTGTAACTCCATGGATTGTTGCTCAATGTAGCTCAAAGTTATTCGACTTCGCATTTTTCGTCAATCATTTATATGCTAAAATCGCGCCCACGTTTATAACTAAAGGCATTACCGATGAAAAAAACGGGTTTCGTTAGCGAAATTGATCGTTTTCTAACGCAATTTGATCAAACGCATCCTGAGAAAAGTACTTCTCAGCAAGCTGAAATTGATAAATTCAAGCCGATTGCTGAAAAACGCGATAAGAACATCAATGCCTCTCAGCCCGAGTCGTCAACCTTGTGGGAGGGTTTCTAACTTGAATCAATTTACCCGAAAAATGATCTCTTTTTTATATCTGGGTGTGATCATCGTCATTTTTATTGCAGGTATCGTGATATTTTCATGGCTGCTATTATTGGGCGCCATTGTCGGCGCAGTGCTTTTTTTGCTCGCATGGATTCGTGATCGCTTTTCAGAAGAAGGAAAAAAAAATTCAAAAAAAATCGGATCGCCCGGGTAGAATTATTGAGCATGATGATGTGGAATGACAACAAAGGGTAAAAAACCTTCCTTAGGATGACAACAGAAAATGAAATTATAAAGAGAAAACCTGCATGCCATCGCGAAATCGCTCACTGACATCGTTGCTTAGCATCATGCTTTTTGATCACACAAGTCTGAATATTATTTTCCCAGTTCTTACTTTATTATTTTTTGATGCGAACAGTAGTTTCTTTGCTACAAATACATCACATGCGGTTCGTAGTTTGTGGTATGGATTTATCATTGCAATGCCCAACGCCGTCAATTTTTTTGCAACGCCATTATTGAGTGCACTTTCAGATGCATATGGTCGAAAAACATTATTATTGATCGGGACATTTGGCGCCATGGTGTATGCGCTACTTGCCGCCGGCGCCGTGTTATATGGCAGTCTCAGTTTGCTGTTGTTAAGTTGTATTACGCGTGGCATTTTTTCTCGCACGAACCCAATCGCGCAAGCAATCATTGGCGACATTAGTCCGCAAAATAAAAAAGTTATCTACATGGGATATTTGCAAACGGCGATTTCAATCGGCGCATTTTGTGGCCCTGTGATCGGTGGATATTTTGCGCATCAATTTTATTTTCATGCGCTCAATTTTTCTTTTCCCTTTTTTATTGCAGCAGGTTTTGCTTTTGTCAGTTGGATTTTGACAATGGTGTTATTTCAAGAAACTTTTCACAAAAAAAAATCGCATTCCATTTTTCG